>ERZ772926.1027-NODE-1027-length-14110-cov-15.210459_pt1 | contig 14110 bp, 19 predicted proteins | sample MGYA00511136_ERZ772926 | MGnify/ENA primary metagenome ERZ772926 (study PRJEB29015, sample SAMEA2737917) | human oral metagenome | biome: human oral; feature: human-associated habitat; material: dental | place: China | collected 2153 ... | reverse complement strand
AGTAATACTCAACAATTAATTGCTCGTTGATGTCAGCTTCTGCTTCCTCGCGCTTCGGCAAACCAGTAACTTCAATCTTCAGCTTCTTGCTATCACTCTTTAGCCAGCTCAGCGGGCCTTGGATTGAATTGTTGATCACGTCGTCGATGTGCGTGAAGTATTCAGATTTGGTGCTTTTTGGGCGAACGGTGATAACATCGCCAGCCTTAACACGAATCGATGGGATATCGACGCGGCGGCCGTTTAATTCAAAGTGGCCGTGGCTGACCAACTGACGGGCGGCGCGGCGCGATACGGCGAACCCAGAGCGATACACCACGTTGTCCAGCCGGCGCTCCAGCAGCTTCAACAGGTTCTCACCCGCCAAACCTTCTTGGGCACGGGTTGCTTCGTTCATCAGCCGTGCAAATTGCTTTTCCACCAAACCATACAGACGGCGAACCTTTTGCTTTTCGCGCAGCTGCGTAGCGTACAGGCTTGGCTTGCTTTGGCGGCCGTGCGCGTGCTGGCCTGGAATGCCAGATTTCCGCGCCAAAACTTTATGTGCTTTTGGATGAAGCGCATAACCTTCGCGGCGGCTTTGCTTGACAATCGGTGAATTATCTCGTGCCATAATTATGCCCTCCGTGCCTTCCGTGGACGAACACCGCCGTGAGGCACGCCAGTTACATCCTTAATGCTTTCTACTGAGATGTCGAAAGCGCCAACCGCACGAATAGCGGCATCACGGCCCAAACCGACACCTTTGACGAAAACGTCAACTGATTTCAAACCATACTGAGTTTTCGCAGCTTCAGCAGCTTTTTCAGCAGCAACCTGTGAAGCATAGGCGGTGCCTTTTTTGCTACCACGGAAACCACATGCACCAGCTGATGAAGCGGTCAATACATTACCCTTCTTGTCAGAAAAGGTAACGATGGTATTGTTAAATGTTGCTTGAATATGCAGCTGACCAGCTGGGACTGATCGGCGCTGCTTCTTCTTGGTAGATTTTGCGTCTGCCATTTCTTAGTCCTTTCTTTAGGTCTTACTTGCTGCTTTTGGTTGTGTACCGCCCACGGCGATGGCGCGACCCTTGCGAGTTCGTGCATTCGTACGAGTCCGCTGTCCGCGTGTTGGCAGTCCTGCTTTGTGGCGAAGACCGCGATAGGCGTTGATATCCTTCAAGCGCTTAATGTTGTTAGTTACCAAGCGCTGGAGATCACCCTCAACGGTGTATTCGCTGTCGATAATTTCGCGAATCTTGTTTTCTTCAGCCTCGGTGAGATCTTTCACCCGAGTGGTCGGCTCAATCTTAGCCGCCGCAAGGATGCTCGAAGCGTGCTTTGGCCCAATCCCATAAATATAGGTGAGCGCAATTTGCACCTGCTTCTCTGTTGGGATAACTACCCCAGCAATTCGAGCCATGCTTAACCCTGCCTTTGCTTGTTCTTAGGTTTTTTCTTGTTGATGACGCGCAGTCTGGCGATCCGTTTGCCCTTTTTACGGCCAACGCGGCGCACGAGTACGTCATCGGGACTGATTTTTCTAACACTTGCACGAACTTTCATAAAGTGCTTAAATCTCCCTTCCCGAGTAAACCCGAGATTAACGTTAATATTTGACTACCGGCTCTGTTGAGGTCGGTCGTCGCGTAGGCGGAAGCTGATTCGTCCCTTTGTCAGATCGTAAGGGGTCATCTCAACTTCAACCTTATCACCAGGCACCAGGCGAATATAGTGCTTGCGCATTCGCCCTGAAATGTGCGCGATGATACTATGGCCATTCTCCAGTTCCACCCTAAATTGCGTATTAGGCAGTGCTTCCACTACCTTACCAATCATTTTGATGACTTCCTTTTGACTCGCCATAAGTTACAGTTGTCAATTATACAGCAACAAGCTATTTCCCGCAAGGGGTTTACTGAGAAAAATTTCACTATTTACCTGACAATACACGAATTAGCAATAAGCGATGATAAAAATCCCCGCCCAGCAACGAGGATTATTCATTTATTTTTTACGCAGCTTCGGCAGCAACCGCCGTTTTTTCGTTTTACCGCGGCCATTGACCAGCTCGTCCGGATCAAAGTCGTCGTACGTAACCATCAAAGCTCGCGAGTTAATCTGACGCAATGTCTCCAGCCCAACCGACACAACGATCAAAACTCCAGTACCGCCAATTGACAACCGCAGCCCCTTCAGTCCCGTCAAGTGATACGTCAAATACTCAGCAATAAACGGCAGAATCGCCACAATACCCAGCACAATCGACCCGAACAAAATCAGGCGATTAACCGTACGCATCAAATACTTCTCTGTTTGAGCACCTGGGCGTATACCTTCAATGAAGCCTCCCTGCTTTTGCAAATTCTCAGCAATTTCATTAGCATTAAAGACAATTCCTGTATAAAAATACGTAAACGCGATAACTAGCAGAAAGTATAGCGTCGGGTAAATGAAAGCTTCGGCAGTAGCGCCAGTAAACGAACCGGCATTAGGCGCTTGAAACCAAGTGATAAGCTTATTGGCGGTCGGCAGCAAGCTAGGATTATTAGACGCTTTCATAACCTGCCCGATGAACTGCGGCAGACTAAGAAACGACACCGCAAAGATAACTGGAATAACCCCGGCCGCAATCAACTTAACCGGCAAAATGCTCTTAACATCGCCATAGTTACTATTGCCGTGAACGCGCTTAGCATAATTAATTGTTATGACGCGCTGCGCTTCATTAATTTTAACCAGAAAGTACAGGACGATCAATCCGGCAATCGCCATTGCTAATACTGTCCAGAACATCACCGGATTAACTGGTATCGTAAACCAATTAAAGAAATTCAGGCTGCCAGACGAGGTATCGGTTAGAGAAGAAATAATCGTTGCAGCCATTTGCGGCATCTGGCTAATAATACCAGCAAAAATAACGATAGAAATACCATTACCAATTCCCTGTTCAGTAATCAATTCGCCAAGCCACATAAGTAACACTGAGCCAGCAGTCATAGCAGTCACCGATACGATCCACTCCATAGCGGTTGGATCGCCTAAAGTCGTCGTACCGCCCTGAAGAACAGTTTGACGCAAAATAAATATAAAAGCGATTGACTGAACAATAGCCAGCGGCACAGTAATAACACGCGTCCACTGCTGAATTTTACGGCGTCCTGACTCACCGTCTTTATGTAGCTCCTCTAGCTTTGGAATGGCTTTAGTTAACAACTGGATGATAATACTAGCAGTAATAAACGGACTAAGTCCGACTAGCACTAAAGAAAAGCTCGACAAAGCACCGCCAGAAAGCAGGTTTAAAATACCGCCCAAATCACTCTGGCCCAGCACCGAAGAAATTGCGCTTCGCAGCTGAGTCGGCTCAGCCAATGGTACTGGGATATGCGCCAGTAACCGGTACACCACAATAATCCCGGTAACAATCAGCAACCGTTTTTGCATATCTTTATTTTTCAACGAGCGGAAAATTATTCTCCAATCCATATATTCTTAGCCCCTCTAGCCACTAACTTCATTAACTACTTCAGTATACATTATTTGACCGGATATTGCCAGATTTTATCTACTGGTCAACTTCGTCAATACTCCAACCCCAAGCATTGCAATCGCCCACCGTCCTGGCTTTCGCACCTCTTTCATAAGCCAGCTGTAACGCCCGAATTGAACCATGCGTCGATGGCTCTAAACCTTTGGTTGGTCTTACCAAATACTGCTTTAATGACGGCGTATTAGCAAGCATAGCATACGACATAGTGTCAGCAAACAACTCAGAACGGCGAGTTTCGCGCTCTTTAACTGCGTCTTGGCTGTCCGGTTGATTTGGCCAATATTTATACATTTCAAAAATCATCAAGTTAATATTGATCGGAAAACCCATTCTCATAGCAATATGATGCGCGTATTCGTGGAATAAAACCGTCAAATCGCTTTCAATATCCCCTGTATAACCGGCGACAATATATATCGTTTCCTCTTTTCGGCAATAGAAACCGGATATTTCAACCCCGCTTGTTTTATTGCCGTCGCTAATACAAGTTGATCCGCTATTTTCAAGAGAATCGACAACTTTTACGACAGTACCCTGGAAATCAAGCGAATCCTTATTTGGATAGGCATTGTCAAATAGCGGCTTCCATGTTTTATTCAGACATTCAACCCACGCATCATACCAAGCTTTTTTGTCTGATTGATGTAGCGATTCGCTTGGCGCGCACGAGGTAAAGTCTGGGATATTAATATTAAAGACAGCTTCTTTACTAATTTCATCGTATACATCGGACTCTTTGCAAAAATTCCGCTTAAAAATAGAATGTTCGGACGGAGCGGCATTCTCGCACTTTTTACTTTCTTTATCAAAATGATTAAGTACTATGCCTCCAATAATCAAAGCAAAGCCCACTATGAACGCAAAGATTATAGCAATCATAGGTGATTTGCTAGCAGGAGGACGCGGCACTACTGGCGGAGTGGGTGGTACCGTTGGAATATATAGCGGCGGCGTTTGGCTTTGATTATAATTATTAGCATTAGGCGCGCCCGTATACTGCACCCCCGGAGCAACTGGCGGCGGAGTATAGCCGGCTTGCGGCATATCCGGAGCTTGCGATTTATCGTCGTTATTCATGCTATTGATTATAATCTATATAGCTAAATTTTAGCAATTAAAATAACTCTATAAAAGCGCCCCCGCTTATACGCAAAGGGGCGCTTTCTTTAGGTTTTGCCTGAAAATTATTTTTCCTGGCTAGCCTTTTCGTCTTCCTCAATGTCCTTCATGCTTTGGCGTAAGGGTACAGCGACTTTCTCAAACGAGCCGCCAGCTTTTTCAATCGCTTTAACGACCGAAGCGGAAGCAGCTTGTACTTTCAAGTCAACCTTAGCCTTCAATTCACCGCGAGCGATCACCTTGACCGTGTGGAATGGTGTGGCGATGTAGCCTTCGGTAAATAACAGCGCGTTGTCAACAGTTTTACCGTCAAAGGCATTCAAGTGATCCAAGTAGACCACCTGAGCTGGTGTGCGCAGACTCTTGAACCCGCGAGCTTTTGGTACAGCCTGAGCCAATGGACGCTGACCACCCTGGAACATGGCGCGAAGCTTTTTACCAGTGCGGGCGTTCTGACCCTTGGTACCACGACCAGCAGTTTTACCCTGGCCAGCAGCGATACCGCGACCAACGCGCTTTTTATTCTTGTTTGCTGAAACTTGGAGATCGTTGTATTTCATTACTTAGCCTCCTTTTTAGCAGTCTTTTTGACTGGCTGAGCATTAAGCCACTCTTCGCGTGGAACGAGTGATTTCAAGGCTTCAATGGTTGCGTAGGCGATGTTCACCTTGTTGGTTGAACCAAGTGACTTGGTCAGCAGGTTACGAACACCAGTTACACCGATGATTTGTCGCACCACACCACCAGCGATAATACCGGTACCAGGAGCGGCTGGCTTGATCAGCACGCGGGCGCCTGAGAACTTGACTTCGCTGTCGTGTGGAATGGTCTCGCCACTGAGCGGCAAGGTAATCAAGTGCTTCTTAGCAACTGAGGTTGCCTTGGCGACAGCAGCTTGCACGTCGGCACCCTTAGCCACACCAACACCAACCTTGTCCTTGCGGTTACCGACAACCACCAACGCTTTAAAGCGGAAACGGCGGCCGCCCTTCACAACTCGGCTCACGCGGTCAATGTTGATTACCAATTCTTCAAACTCTTTTGGTGCGTCATCGCGCACGTTTCGCCGGTCATCGCGGCGACCACCACGCGGACTGCGAGGCCGGCGGCCTTCTGCGCGTGGGGTAGTATTTGCAGCTTGTTCTGCCATACTAGAACTCCAATCCTTCTTGGCGCGCAGCATCAGCCAATGCCTTCAAGCGACCAGCGTACTGACGGCCGTTGCGGTCAAAGACTACTGCGCTAATTTTAATCTTCTTTGCTTTCTTGGCAATTTCCGTACCGATGGCAGCACATTTTTCGCTCATCGTACCTTTTGCTTTGGCACCAACGGTAGTTGCGGCAGCCAATGTCTTGCCTGCGACGTCGTCGATCAGCTGAGCACTAACGTGCAGGTTGCTGATGGTGACGGTTAGGCGTGGGCGCTCTGCAGTGCCTGAAACTTTCGCGCGAACGCGGTTTTTACGGAGAGCTTGGTTGAGTAATTTCTTATTTTCTGCCATGATTACTTACCTGTCTTTCCTGCTTTGCGCAAAATCTGCTCGTCAGCGTACCTGATACCCTTGCCCTTATATGGCTCAGGCTTCTTCAGCGCGCGGATTTCCGCAGCGACTTGGCCGACTTGCTGTTTATTGATACCGCTAACGATGATGGTCATCTTTTCATTGGTAACGGTGATACCCTCTGGAGCTTTGTATTTGACTGGGTGTGAAAACCCGAGCGCCATTTCTAGCTCGTTGTTGCTGGAACTCACGCGGAAACCGACACCATTGACCTCGAGACGCTTCTCGTAGCCCTTGGTTACGCCGATTACCATGTTGTTGATCAGCGCGCGCATCAGACCGTGCTGGGCGCGAGCAGTTTTGGACTCATCCTTCGGATGAACCGTGACTTGTCCGTCTTCGACTTTCACCTCAACTGCTGGCGTGATGAATTGTGTCAATTCACCTTTCGGGCCCTTTACGACCACATCACCAGAGTCAACCGTGATTGTCACACCGGCCGGAATAACCACCGGCAGTTTTCCGATTCGACTCAGACTCATTACTCACCTTTCGTGTGATTTGATATTAACCCTGGTATTTTAGCATAGATTAGGGGTGAAATGCAAGGCGGATTCTCACAGACCATGTACTACATAAATCGCGTTAATTATATATTGTAATGTTCTTTTGCGATGTTCAGCAGGAGTTCGTATGCCCACTTGATCAGTTCTTTGTCACCCTCGTTGTCTACAATGTCTTTATCTCCATGAAACAAGTTACATCGTATAATGTATATCGTGCGCGCAAGCTTGTTTAGATTTACAGATTCCTCTTCACCGTTTTTATTTTTGAAATAAAAAGTCACTGTTGACCTACTACGCCTTCTATCTAAATTTTTAACATGTTTTCTTCCTCCAGTCTTTGTAGACTTAAACCCGTCAACTATCTCGCTCCTATGATCTACTACATATATTTCTGCTATGCTTTTGAAATATTCTTTAAATCTCCTGAATTCTTTATCATCTCTCGAGTATGCATTATAATTGCTATTATACGCAGTCCAAAGTATCATAAAACCAACAATTGATTTATCGCATTCATTAAGATTGAGCTTGTCTATATATCTAATAGCATTTTCAAAGATCTTTCTTTTCATGCTTGCGTCGTTAGTTTCTCCATCAGGCATAGTGCCACCCCTTTCGTAATTAGTATATTTACCTGAAGCGTCATACCGCTCCGTATTCATCATTGTAGCAGAATAGCAAGCAATCGGTCGGTCGGTCACTAAACATCAGCCCTTCATTGCCCAATACTCAAAGCTTTTCTATAATTTTCGCCGCCTCAATAATTCGCAAAGCTTTCCGATATATCACATCCATATCTTTCTCGACCACACACCTATCATCATCGCTATCTTTAGAAAAAGCTATCATATCAAACAGTGCCGTCAAATCATCCCAATCAACTGGCGGATAGTCAACTTTATCGCAATCAGTCAGCCGCGCCATCGCGAAACATAGCACGTCAAGCGACTCGGCAGTCTCGCTTTTATTTTTAGAATCTCGGTATAAATCAATGACTTCGCGAGCAACGACAGCTTGCTGAATCGATTTATCGCTAACTTTCATGGGGTTATTGTAGCATAACCCAGCTATCGATACTGTCTTAATTTAGTGCCAATTGTAAAGTCAATCAATAATACATTGACGTCACGACAGTCGTCATCAATGCATCATACCCTCTATCGTTCGACCCAGAACCTTCGCTGCCACCCGAATGTCTACTTGAACTGTCTGAATCATAGTTACAAGACCCCGAACACCCAAACAGATAAGACGAACTGTCTTTAGGTCGACTTGCGCGCTGAGCCGCTTGCTCATCTCTTATTTTGTTAAACATCGCTCTTACTCTTCTATTAAGCTCCACCCAATCCTTTGGTGTATCATCAGGTGATATTTCGCTTATTTTAAGCGACTCATGCGTTCCAGCCATATTCACCCCCCCTTTTTTTTCTTAATTAATGTATACATTATACTGTAAAGCACCGCGCGCAAGCAATCAACATACTAGCCCGCCACCCCTGCAACATAATCAAAGCCACGGAATCCACTTATAGGGCAGTATCATAATTACAGACAACACAGCTAATACAATGTATATCCCCAGTGCTGGCCGTGTTAAATACGGTGTATTAAAGTAATACACCCGCCGTAATTCATAGTAATCCCACAAACGCCAGCCGCAGATAAATAATAAAACAGCAAAGATTAACGATAACGCGCCGCTTGTTTCAAATAATATTGCTCTGCTATCTGGACTCCATATAAATATAAACTCTGATAGCAGCAAACATAGCCACCACTGCATATTACGCTTCAAGCCCATCGCTAGTATGCAAAAGCCAGCCGGTACAATTAGCCGCATTACGGGCGTATAACTAAACAACAGCCAAACATAGTATCCAATCTGCTGGCGCTGGCTACTCTCGTTAGCTGCTATTAGCGCGCCAACCCCATAGGACAGCGCCAACAAAACACCCGCAGCAACTAATAATCGCAGCAAATCTTTGTTAAATACATCTCGAAATGTTATAACATCAGTATTTGAGCTGGAGGGAAGATGAAGAAAAGGTTTCATACAGGTTTGGGATTGAGTAGTTTATCGACATACTCAGGTCTTTTTCTTACGGCACGCTGCAAAAGCCGCATCCCGCGTCACAGACATAAGACGTAACTTGACAAGGACAACTTTACGAAGTTTCTTAATTTACATACTGCCTGCCAACTTTTACGGCTGCGGCGTCGGCTTATCTTTCTTCGGCTCAGGAGCTTTCTTAAACTCGGCGCTAGCCAGCCCGGCGTCCAGGTCTTTGCCCGATACGAAACGGACTTTCGCGGCTTCAATCGTCGCCGGAGTAACGTCTTCGGCTTTATCAACTCCTTTGGCTTGCAACGTAACATGGAAATAACCGAGGTCACCAAGATGAATATTCTCGCCGTCCAGCAGCCGCCGGCGGATTTCATCGGTCAATGCCATCAGCACGGCATAAACATCGACGTGGCTGACGGTGGTTGATGTATCAGATATACTTTGGGCAATGGTTTTAAGGTCAACTGGCTGGCGTCCAGTAACTGTGGCATAGAACTTTTTCGGGTCGGCCGGCTTGGTTGGATTAGTTCGTTTAACTGCTTTATATTGAATTGGCATATATACTCCTATCTATTTGGCAAAACTGCCTTTATATTTTGTAAAATAGCCTTTATATTTTCAAAAACAGCCTTTATGTTTTGATCGATACATATAGCTACCCGGGCTAACCCGCCTGATAGTCCCCCGATAGCCTATTTACTATCTCTGTTACTAAAGAAACTTGACCAGCACCCCCTTTCTGATTCGTCATAGTATATAGCTATGCGGCCAAGCTCGGCGCCCAGCCGATAACAATAACCAGTATAGCATGAGAAGAGAAGAGCGGGCAAATTTGGATTCAAAGAAAACCGTTTACCAGATGCTATGGCGATTATTTTTCATAGGTTTTGTAGCATAACCTTGCCCAGTCCCTGCCGCCAAAGTATAGTAATAATATGGTTAAAGTAGTTGCAAAGGCGCTGGTGCGGAATTCTGAAGGATTATATTTGGTACTGTATAGAAGCAATACACATCCGCTGTTTCCCGGACATATTGATTTTCCCGGCGGAGAGGTTGAGCCGGAAGAAATACCAGAAGCAGCAGTAGCGCGCGAAATACAGGAAGAGACAGGACTATCCGTTAATCCAAATAAATTGAGGAAGCTATTTACCAAACAATACCAGCAAACAACGCATATGTTATTTGAGGCAAAGCTCGCCGAACCGGACGCAAAAATCGCTTTAAGCTGGGAGCATGAAGACTACCGCTGGATAACGCCGGAGGAATTAAAGTCCCTGCCTAAATTCCTGGGCGCTGACCCGTATTATATGGATGTGGTGGGTTATGCGGCTGGTGAAAATTGGTCGTGACTAATTGTTAGCCAAAAAGCCGTTGTTTGACATCGCTCAACGTAAGTCCCCGAACAGCTTTTCTACCTGTCACTCGGCATCTTGCCTTACGAAGCGAGTATACTCGATCTCTCTGTTCTGGGAATCGACCAGAGGCATCTTCTAATCCGGTTACTCCCTCTGACATTGGAATCTTTTGCTCTTTCCCGTCTTTCCCATCAACGACATAAAACCTTTTACCTTCTTCGCTTGGCTCGGCAGAAACACCTCTAGCTGCAAGCATTTCCTCTGGCGTCATGTCGCCGCTAGCACTAGCCCCGCCAGATTCAAAATTATTTCCCTTTACCATATTATCGCTACTCCTTCTTATAATTACTATGTAATCGTATCATAAAATACCAGAATTAGCAAGTTTGTACGATTTATAAAGATAATACCGAGGAAACGGTCTGAGGATTATTTACTATTGATTCATTTTAACCGCCGCTAATTTATCCTTATATTCATCAAGTTTGGAGAAATCGATATCACTAAACTCCTCAAATTCACCCATTTTCAAATGAGATTTCTGCAAGCTCAATATCCTTTTCATAAACGAAATGACAGTTCCATGGGATACAATTGCGATGGTATTATTTTTAAAATTATGTTTCCGGACATCGTCCAAAAATTCGCATAATCTCAACTCCAGGCTATATTTATTATCGCCATATTGCCCAAACCTAACGAAAAAATCTCCTGCCGCCTGTCTGGCACGTACTGCGTCAAGTTCTGGATTATTAGGTTTTCCATCATATTCACCCCAATCAATTTCTCTGATTCTATTATCAATAATTACCTCTGCACCTGAAGCTTTCATAATCTCCTTGGCTGTTTGCAATGTACGAATCAGTGGCGAGGAATATATCATATCAATCTCCCGCGGCAGCTTACTTACCGATTTGGCAACTTGGCGAAAACCCGCCTCCGTCAGCGTGGAACATCGTATCTCTTTGCAAGACAAAACGCCCCTGACATTATCCACAGCCTCGCCATGCCGCATAAAGATTATATTCACGCAAGTAGCTCCTTTCTGAGTTGATTTGCTATATCACTCCAGTTATAGTTATCTACAATATATTTTCTACTTCTAGAACCTGCTATTCTAATATTCCCATACAACACATTTAAAATAGCTTCTAATATCTTTTCTTTCGATAATTCTTCTACAACAACACCTCTATTATCACCAAGTAATTCTCTGTTCACATGAGTATTATTTGCAATAACAGGTTTTCCGCAAGACATAGATTCCAGTATCACCCCCGGAATCCCCTCCCCATACAACGAAGGTAAAACAACCACATCACTAGATCCTATAAAATATTCGGGATTATCAACCGATCCAGTAAAATCTATAATATCACCATAATTAGACTTCAGGTGGCTTAGCTCCGGACCATCACCAACCATTTGAAACTTTATGTTTATACTTCCTGTCTCTATAATCTTTCTGGCAACTTCTGCAAAAAGGTAAACCCCTTTTCTTTTTAACATCCGTCCTATATACAAGACTACCTTGGAGGTGCTGACACTATCTTTGTGTGTAAATTTAAAACGACTACTATCAACCCCTGTGGGTATCACTGGAATTTCAGTTTTAGAATACTTCTGCCAGTAGTCCTTTGTATTTCCTGAAATAGCTATAGTCTTATCATAAGATATCAAAAAACTACCTTGAAAATCATCCTCTTTCTTGGGCGTTCCACACAAATACAAACAATTATTCTTTATAATTTTTTTATTAATTATAATAGAGTCGAGTATATAATACGAAAATATCACATCAATAACACTCTTCTCATAACGACTATTTACAAATAAGTTTAATAGTCTGTTGTATATTATAGATTCCCAGTTCCATCTAAATCTATTAAATCCCTCAGCTATATCGTATATATAACTATACTTTTTTGGCATATCTAACTCTATAAACAATATTCTATCTTTATATTTTTTCTTAAAATCCAAATATTGCTTAGAATAATTTTTACATATACTTCTAGGAGACACACTAATGAAAGTAACTATATCTTTATACGAGAAAAATTTAGCATGTTGAAAAGATATCATTTCAGCTCCACCTATATAGTAGGACGCTCTTGGCTGGTTAATTATTATTTGCATCTATATTTCTACTTTCTAGGTATTGGGCTAAAGATTTTTTCGCTATATCAATATCGTCAATATTGCATTTGACAATCTCACAATACCTCATTCCATATATTTCAAAGTCTTTCACCTGTTCCATAGGTACACCCTCATTCACAGATCTTAATAGATTTTTAATCTCTCTGATTGCACCTCTATGGGTAATACCTATAGGGTACAAACTTCTTTGCAGGTCCCCACACATACTTAACACGGCATTACCAATACGAACAGAAAATTCTCTCTGGCTTTCACCGAAAGGATACATAGTAAATCTGTTATCTATTTTGCCGTTTAAAGCATTATTGTAATCACCGAAGCAATAATCTAAATTATTTTTCAGCCTATGTTCATCAAATTCTTCCCAGCAAGATTGCAATAAATCAATTTTTTCCTCATGAGTCAGGGATTCTAAATTTACAAAATGCCCCTGATATAATTCTGTAAGATTTTTATCAAGTCTAGCTTCGTATTCTACGCCACCCTTGTCTAGACTATCGCATAATATTTCTGCTGTCTCCACCGCACGCTTCTTAGAACTATATCTTAAGATAATCTTCCTGTCTTTAACACTGTCTAAAAGACTACGAGACATCTCCCTAGCTATAACGACTCCATTCTCTGTTAGACTTGTATCATTATTACCGTCAATATAACTATGATCATCATAGCTATGTCTAATAGCAAGAAATTCAGCCATTTCATTCCTCTCCTAGTGTCTTAAACAACCTATATAAAAGCCAGCTATCACCACTCTCTTGTAGATTATTCACAGTAAGGTTATTGTCTTTCATATATTTATCTATATCATGTTTCCACTTACGATATAGTATTTTATTTGAATATTTAAGTTTATTACTGACTTTTACGGAATTATGCTTCATAGACTTACCGCGAAAATGATGCACATAAGAACCATTGTCAACCACGCAAGAATAGCCGTCGTTCATCAGACTCCAGCATATATCTATATCTTCTCCTCCATAGTTATTATCAAAAACAGGATTCGCAAAATACCCATATTTATTCAAAGCTGAATTTCTAACAATACACATACAGGAGCTCAAACTATCGGGAAATTTTATTCTCCTATATTCGCCACTGATATTTTTATTTAACTTTGATATTACCTTACAAAAATTATCAAAATCATTAACACTACCACCAGTGAATGCTTCGATTTCTTGAGCAATATTACTATAAGATATACTCATAAGCTTATCTATACTAGAAATTCCATCAGGGTGAATATCGTTAACCGACGGTCTTATTGAATTAGCCATAGCAATATTTCTATCTGCATCCATTATACTCAATAAACTACGAATCCAACCCTTAGAGAACAGTAGATCATTGTTGCAAAAAATAGTATATTCACATCCCAATTCGACAGATGTATTATATCCCTGATTATAGGCGTAACCTATGCCAAAATTTTCCTTATTAGTCAGTACTTTACAATTAAGGATATTTACTGGATATGTCAATTCTTTAAGAAAGTCATTAGTGTCATCATCAGAGCCATTATCAACTATAGTTAGACTGTATTCTATTTCAGTATTCTTAAAAAGTGACGCTAGTGTAATCTTTGTATACTCTAAAGCGTTCCAACAAACAACAACTATATTAACTGTATTCATTATAATTCCCTCATATCTTTACAATTTTTAGCATAATTAACAACTGCTGCATACCTATCGCCTTAAAACTGCTCCAAAAAATCCAACTTACCACTCTCAAAATGCCGTACGTCCTCGATGCCGTATTTCATCATCACCAAGCGGTCGATGCCGCAGCCAAAGG
>ERZ772926.1026-NODE-1026-length-14115-cov-3.939829_pt1 | contig 14115 bp, 17 predicted proteins | sample MGYA00511136_ERZ772926 | MGnify/ENA primary metagenome ERZ772926 (study PRJEB29015, sample SAMEA2737917) | human oral metagenome | biome: human oral; feature: human-associated habitat; material: dental | place: China | collected 2153 ... | reverse complement strand
ATTTAGAAAATATGATTTGGGGCGATGTGATTATCAGCCCTTTTGATGCTACCTCAAAGGTCTACAAATGCAAAGGTAACAAATACCGTTGTAAAAATACTGGAAAATACTTCAATGTCAAGACTGGTACTCTTTTTGACAATACTAAAATTGAACTTCGTAAATGGTTTATGGCAATTTGGCTTGTGACTTCTCACAAAAAAGGAATCTCATCTGTGCAATTATCAAAAGATATTGGTGTTACGCAAAAAACAGCTTGGTTCATGCTGGAACGTATCCGTAAGTGTTTTAGTTCTGAAAACAACAATAGTCTTGATGATGTTGTGGAAGTTGATGAAACCTACATAGGTGGTAAAAATAAGAATCGTCATAACTCCAAAAAAGTCAAAAATGCTCAAGGGCGTTCATTGAAAGACAAATCTGCTGTAGTAGGCATGGTACAACGTCAAGGTAAAGTTAATGCTCATCATGTTCCAGATACAAAGACGAAAACATTGACTGAACAGATTGTCAAATATGTAAAAGAAACAGCTCAACTTTACACAGATGAATGGCTGGGTTATAAAGTGGCTAAGATGTATAATCATGACTTTGTTAATCATGGAACTAGCGAGTATGTGCAAGGTGATGTTTATACCAACACGGTTGAAGGCTTTTGGGCTGGATTGAAACGTGGAGTATTAGGAATTTACCATTCGTGGTCTAAGAAATATCTTCAAGACTATGTAGATGAATTTGTTTTTCGTTATAATACTCGTGACTATTCGGATAGTGAGCGTTTTAATCTCCTGATTTCAAATGCCTGTGTCCGAACTAAATACAGGGAGCTGATTTATGACTACTAATACATTACATGACCTACATTTTGAATTGGAAAGGTCTATCGCTCGTAGAGTTGATAGTAAGCTGATTGGTTATCAGGTCAGTCTTTCAGATGGTTTTTACAATAAATACACCAAACTCTGGGATAAGACCTATTCCTTTGATTTTGTTACTAAACATCGCTCTTTTTATACTCAACTGACAAAACGTTGTGTTTATGATGTACTTGGAGATAGTCAAAAGAAAATTGACAGAAAGGCTATTGCCAAACAAATGGCAGAGTTAGAAGCCTTGGTTGATATTGCAGAAAGTAAAGAGGAGTTTCAGAACTTTTTTGAGAAAAAATACAGTCTCAAATTTCCTGATTTGAACGATTGCATTTATCAGAAGAAAAAAGAGTTATCTGATTTTGACAAAAAACTTTGGATAGCGATGCACTATAACCCTAGAAAAGATGAGGGGGAATAATAATGACAACATGGTACGATTACATGGTGAGAGCTAGTGAACATGCTGGAAGTGACGGTGATTTGTGGTTTCGCTATCTTTATAAGGTCATTAAAGATGAGGAGACTAAACTAACTACTGATGATGTAGAGCAATTGTTGAAAAATCCTACCTTAACACCTTTCCAAAAAATAACCCTTCAAGATGCTTTAACAGAAGGTACACACACAAGAGAACACGTTTTGCAGGCGAACCGTAAAAGTCAGCCAAAAGATATTTTGAAACTCTTTAGAGAGGGTAACTATGGATAAGAAAGTTTTATTTGAAGCTTTCAATACAGAATTAGCTAAGGAAAATATCAGCCTCGAGATTATCTGTGTTGGTGGCTTTGTCCTCGAATACTACAACCTTCGAGGAACACAAGATGTTGATGCTTTTTATCAAGAAGATGCTAAAATCAGAAGCATTATTGAGAAAGTTGGCGATGATTTTGGTGTGAACGAACCTGAAGAATTATGGTTGAATAATAACGTTGCCAATATGAATAGAGTACCGCCACGGTCAATCTGTGAGAAGGCATTTAGCTATTCAAATTTGACTGTTTTTGTACCGCCATTATCCTACATTCTTGGTATGAAGCTAGAAAGCGGACGAGATAGGGATAGACAAGATGCAGGAGATATTATTAAGTTAATCAAAATCCGTTCCATAAAAGATGTTACCAACAAGCTCAAAGAATATGGTTTTCAACCAGACCTTTCATTGATATTGGAAGTATTTGAGATAGCCTATGGTATGGAATGGTTAGCAGAATACATGACCGAATATCCAGATGAATTGAGATAAACTAAAAGACGATTTCCGCTTGGAAGTCGCCTTTTTTGATATTCTCGTAAGCACTATATATTGTGTCTAGTGTAAACTGGTATATAGTTCCCTAGATTTTTTAAGATCAGGATTGATGTCCTGGTCTTTTTTCTTGCTTTTCTAAAGACAAGAGAATGTTTAAATTAAACATTCTTATGAATAAAAATACAAATAATACTTGACAATATCGGATTTTGATAGTAGAATTATACGCATATTTATACAAAGGAGTTTTAAAATATGCGTATTTCGATTGTTGGAATTACAGGTTACTCAGGATTAGAACTCCTTCGTATCCTACAGCATCATCCAAGAGCTAAGGTCGTTTCGATCCATGCGACGAAGGAAATCGGCAAGTTTTTGTCAGAACTTTATCCACATTTAAAAGGACTGTGTGACCTAAAAATTGAGGTATTTGATAGTCAGCGTATTATGCAGCAAGCTGATCTGGTATTTTTTGCAACTCCGAGCGGGGTAGCAAAAGAGATGGTGGCAGATTTTATTGCAGCAGATTTTCCAGTGATTGACTTATCTGGAGATCATCGCCTACCAGAGGATATTTATAAAAAATGGTATAAAAAAGAGCCAGCTCAGGCAATTATTCAGAAAAAGTTTATTTATGCCTTGTCTGAATTTGCAGATGTGAGTGAGAAGCGCTTTATTGCCAATCCAGGCTGTTATGCTACAGCAACGGAACTGGTCTTGATTCCTCTGTTGCAAGCGCAGGCTATTGAGCTTGATTCTATTATTGTGGATGCTAAGAGTGGTCTGACTGGTGCAGGGAAAAATCCTACAGAAGCCAGTCATTTCGTACAGGTTCATGATAACTATGTCACTTATAAACTAAATCAGCACCAGCATATTCCTGAAATTGTTCAGTTTTTACAGAGTTTTGATGAGAAGCTTGCGTCTATCCAGTTTTCGACTTCTCTGATTCCGGTCAATCGTGGGATTGTAGCGACGGTCTATGTAAAATTGAGAAAAGGCCTGAATGTAGCAGATATTTCCAGTATGTATCGACGATGTTATCAGGATAAACCTTTTGTCCGAGTGCAGGCAGCCTTGCCAACCTTGCATCAAGTGGTTGGGACCAACTACACAGATATAGGTTTTGACTATAATCCGGTGACCAATATTTTAACGGTAGTTGCAGTTCTGGATAACTTGGTCAAGGGAGCGGCTGGACAAGCTGTTCAAAATATGAATCTTATGTTTGCTTTTCCAGAGACGGAAGGACTTCTCAGTCCACCTCTATTTGTATAGTGATGATTGGAGTCAGAATGAAAGTAATTGATGGAAATATTGCCAGTCCCCTAGGCTTTTCGGCCGACGGCCTATATGCTGGTTTTAAGAAAAAGAAGCTGGACTTTGGCTGGATTGTTTCAGAAGTACCAGCTAGCGCTGCAGGAGTTTATACGACCAACAAGGTTATTGCGGCTCCGCTTATCGTTACGAGAGAATCTGTGAAAAAAAGTGGGAAACTACAGGCAGTAGTGGTCAATTCAGGTGTAGCCAATTCCTGTACAGGAATCCAAGGAATGGAAGATGCCTATGAGATGCAAAGGCTGACAGCACAAAAACTGAAGATTGAGCCTGACTTGGTCGGTCTTGCTTCAACAGGAGTCATCGGTGAGCTGCTTCCAATGGATGCGCTGAAAAATGGTCTGTCGCAAATTGTCATCAGTGGTAAGGCCGATGATTTTGCTCGAGCGATTCTAACGACAGATACCTGCACGAAAACCTGTGTTGTGACAGAACGATTTGGTAAGGATTTAGTGACCATGGCGGGAGTAGCAAAAGGATCAGGAATGATTCATCCTAATATGGCTACCATGTTGGCTTTTATCACTTGTGATGCCAATATATCTAGCCAAACATTGCAGAAAGCACTTGGACAGAATGTTGAAACGACTTTCAACCAAATTACAGTGGATGGAGATACGTCAACTAATGATATGGTTTTAGTCTTGGCCAACGGTTGTACTCAAAATGAAGAAATTTTGCCCGATACAGAAGAGTTTGAGCGCTTTGCCCAGATGCTGCACTATGTAATGGAAGATTTGGCGAAGAAGATTGCTAAAGACGGAGAGGGAGCGAGTAAGCTAATTGAGGTGGATGTTCTGCATGCTCAGGACAGCCTGAGTGCGCGAATGATTGCTAAAAGTGTGGTCGGTTCCAGTCTAGTCAAGACAGCGATTTTTGGAGAAGATCCAAATTGGGGCCGAATTATAGCCGCGATTGGATATGCAGGAGCCGAGTTGTCAGTGGCAAATATTGATATCTTTATCGGTCAGCTTCCGGTCATGCTGGCTTCTAGTCCAGTTGCTTTTAATGCAGAAGAAATGCAAGAAATGATGGGACAGGATGAAGTCACTCTTACCATTGACCTCCATGACGGAGATGCTACTGGACAAGCTTGGGGGTGTGACTTGTCTTATGATTATGTGAAAATAAATGCCCTCTACAGAACCTAAGGAGAAAAAATATGAAAGATGTTATCGTGATTAAAATTGGCGGTGTTGCCGCTCAGAAATTATCCACTTCTTTTATCGAGCAGGTGAAAAATTGGGTCGATAATGGGAAAAAAATTATTCTTGTTCACGGAGGAGGTGTTGTCATCAATCAGCTCTTGCTGGAACGTCATTTGCCGAGTCGTAAGATCAAGGGGCTGCGTGTGACCAACCAGTCGGATATTCCTATCATCAAGAAAGCTCTTCTGGATATCGTTGGGCAGGGTCTGACTCAACAGTTCAATCAGGCTGATATTGACAGCATTCAGTTAGTGTCTCATCTGGGCCAGACCGTGTCGGCGGATTATATTGACAAATCAATTTATGGCTATGTTGGTCAGGTCACGGATATTCACAGCAGTTATTTGGAGCAGCTTTTGGCTGACCATATTATTCCGGTTTTGGCTTCACTTGGGGAAAATGCAGACGGTCAAGTATTGAATATCAATGCGGATTATCTGGCTGCTGCTGTAGCTAAAAAATTTCAGGCAGAGAAATTGATTTTAATGACGGATACGCAAGGTGTCTTGGAAGATAAAAAAGTGCTGCCACAGATTTTGACCAGCCAAGTACCCCAAAAAATCCAGAAAGGAATTATCAAGGATGGTATGATTCCAAAAATCGAAAGTGCTGTTCAGACAGTCCTATCTGGTGTCAGTCAGGTCTGGATTGGAAATAGTCTTTCGGCAGGAACCTTGATAGCAGAGGGATAAATATGAGTTTTTTATTTCAAAATTATAATCGAGCCTCGATTGAATTTGTCAAGGCCGAGGGCAACTATCTGATGGATAGTGAAGGGCGTGCTTATTTGGATTTTTCTTCTGGGATTGGTGTGACCAATTTGGGCTTTCACCCACAAGTCCAAGCGGCTCTGCTTCGGCAGGCCGAGCAAATTTGGCACAGTCCCAATCTTTATCTCAGCTCACTGCAAGAAAAGGTGGCTGAGGAGTTGGTTGCTGGCTATGATTACCTAGCATTTTTCTGCAACAGTGGGGCGGAGGCCAATGAAGCAGCCATTAAGTTGGCCCGCAAGGCCAGTGGCAAGCAGGGGATTATTAGTTTTCAGCAGTCCTTTCACGGTCGGACTTTCGGGGCGATGGCTGCGACTGGCCAAGAGAAAATTAAAATAGGATTTGGTGACGGTCTTTCTCATTTCAGCTATGCCATTTATAATGATTTAGCTAGTGTTAAAGCCTTAGTCAATAGTGATACTGCTGCTGTGATGCTGGAATTGGTTCAAGGAGAGTCGGGTGTCCTGCCAGCTGATGAGCAATTTGTTCAGGATTTAGCTGATTTTTGTCGGCAAAACAAGATTTTGCTAGTGGTGGATGAGGTGCAGACAGGGATGGGTCGAACGGGTAAGCTTTATTCCTTTGAACACTATGGCATTGTGCCAGATATTGTGACTTTGGCCAAGGGACTGGCCAATGGAGTGCCAGTAGGGGCAATGCTAGGCAAGAAAGAGCTGGCTTCAGCCTTTAATTACGGCAGTCATGGTTCAACTTTTGGCGGTAATCGATTAGCTATGGCAGCTGCTTTAGAAACTTTGCGCCAACTAAAAGCGCCTGGCTTTATGGAAGAAGTTCAGGAGAAAAGCAGATTGCTAGTCGGAGAATTGCAAACAGCCCTCCAAGGAAATCCAAGGATTCTAGCTATTAGAGGTCTGGGTTTGATGATTGGAATCGAAACAAGCTCTAACCTGTCTGTCCTAGTTGAAAAAGCACGGGAAAAAGGCTTGATTGTTCTTACAGCTGGAACGAATGTGATTCGCCTCCTGCCACCTCTGACCCTCAGTGAGGAAGAAATCCAGCGAGGCGTAGGCACTCTCAAGGAAGTATTTGAAGAAGTAGATTAGAAACTCAGCTGAAGCTGGGTTTTCTTTTGTCAATGATTCTATACTTTATGACAAAAATATTTATTTTTTTGACAAATATACTTGTCAAAAAGAAAAGAATCTGTTACAATGTATTTAAGTTAAGAAGAAAAGATAAAAGGAGGGGCAAATGGAGATACTGTTTTGGTGTCTACTTCCGATATTTTCTGGCTTGTGGCTGATGTCATCCAGTGAATTGAAAAATGTAAAAAGGAAGTTGAAACGTTTAGAGAGAAGTAAAGAAAGGAGTGGAGAAATGTCACGTTTTTTTAAAGAAATGATTGGGAAAAAACCGATCATCATCGGTGAAGTTTTTGGAACGGATGGCTGGGTGATTGTTGATGCTGATGAGGATTGGGTTAAGCTGAGCAAGACCAATAAAAAGGGTCAAACAAGAATCAAGCTCATGCGCATCGACGATATCAAGTCTGTTGAACTGAAAGAAGACTGAGAGGTGTTGTCATGAAGCTGAAAAATCGACTCAAAGAGCTGAGGGCTAGAGACGGGCTGAATCAAACTGACTTAGCCAAGAAGGCCGGCGTGTCGCGGCAAACGATTAGCTTGCTGGAGCGGGATGAATACACGCCCTCCGTGGTCATTGCTCTCAAAATTGCTCAGATTTTCAACGAAAGTGTCGAAAATGTCTTTCGCCTAGTGGAGGAAGAGTAAGCCGTTAGGAGTAATCAGTTGCTAGAGAAATTTTATACTAGCTATCTTGTCTTGAAGACTAGTAAGCAAGTTCTGTATCAGAGTAGTACTTGAGCTAATCCTGATAAGCTGTGTAAGTATATTAGTGATTTTCCGCAAGTGACGGAAAGTAAAACAAGGAGAAAAACAATGCAAGAATTTATGGAAAACTTTAAAGTTAACGAAGAACAAGCAAAAATTGCTGGTGTTTGCGCAGGTTTGGCAGATTATTTTGGAATAAAAGTAGCTTATATTCGTCTGCTTTTCGCAGTTGTAGTGCTAGCATCAACTGAGCTAGGGATTTTTGTAGCCTTGGGCTATGCCTATCTGGCAGGATGGTTCCAAAAGGATTATTTGTGGGATAAAATGAGCAAAAAAGTCAGAAATCACTTTATTTTTCTGATGATAGTGCTGATTCTTTTACCTTTATTTGGCCGTGAAATACTGGAAACTGCCTCTGACTTTATTAGCCAAGTCATGGCTTGGCTGACTGCACTTATTTAAGAATAGGAGAAAACAATGTCAACAAAGAAAAGAATATTGAGAAATATCGGCATCTTAATTCTTGCTATTATATTAGGAGGAGTAGTTGGATTTATAATGGCTCATTTTGAACATTTTTCTTGGTCGACCGTCTTAAATGTTGAACTGCTGAAGAACATTGGTCGAGCGAGTTTATTTATTCTCTATCCCGTAACCTTTTTCTTGCTCTATCAGACGCATAAAGTTCACGGGGCTTACCAGAGAGAAGAAGATGATGATAAAAGCTATGAGCTCTATCGTCAAACTTTTAAAACCCTAGAATATGCGACGATTTTATATAATATCTCGTCTGCACTAACTCTATTCACCCTCTTTGTAGGAGTGAGCTACCTAGGTCCGCTACTAGGGTCAGACATGACGATTGACATTCCATTTTATGATATTGCACTGTTTCTTGCTTTGATTTTAGGTCAAATTCTTGTATTGAAAACCACTCAGAAGGTTCGTCAATATAAATTATCTGCTATGCCAACCATTGAGGAGATGAAGGACTATGCGCTGTCCTATGATGAAGGGGAGTTGCAGGCTCATTATGAACAAAGCTTTTTGACCCTCTTCAATCTCAATCAGCGCCTCATTCCAGGCCTTTATGTCTTACTCTTTATTCTTGGAGCTGGGACACCGATGCAGGTCGCTTCTGGTATGATTGTCTTAACCATTATTTTTGTCTATATCAATGCTGAATCTTATCAAGCAGTTAAAAGATATTTCAAATAAGCTGTTTGGCGGCCAAAAAGGAGTTCATCATGAAATTAATCAAAAAAATCAACTTTATGGAAGAAAAGAAATATGTAATCGGTCTAAATGTAGCGGGGATCTTGCTGATTTTTCCCTTCTCTGTGCTTTTTGCGAAATTGACCCAGCTAATCTTCCGAGCCGATCATTATGATTTTTCGGGTCTAGATATCTTCTATTTGTTAGTTTTTACCTTTATCCTTGTCGTCATCCATGAGTACATCCACGGTTTCTTCTTCAAGTTTTTCGGTAAAGGGAAAGCCAAGGTCAAGTTTGGTTTTAAAAATGGGATGGCCTATGCGACTAGTCCAGGTACCTTCTACCATCGTAAGGACTTCTTGGTTATTGGTTTGGCACCCTTTGTTTTGATTAGCCTACTCCTGACTTTATTGGCCATGCTGGGCTTGCTCAGTTCAACTCTCTACATGCCTCTAGCTAGTCTTCATGCAGCGGGCTGTGTTGGTGACTTTTACATCGCTTTGCTGCTGTTGGGGCAGACTGATGATATTCTGGTCGAGGATACGGAGGTCGGGATGAATCTTTACCAGAAAGAAGAGCCTAGTCAGGGTTAGGAATCACTGGCATTAGATACTTCTTGTAAAATGTCTATTAAAGAGTAACTTACTTGATAATTTAAAGATTTGGAGCAATGTTGATCCTGCCTAAATGGATGGCAGTGTGATACCAAATTCAAATTTAAAATAAATAAAACCCGAAGGACTAGAAGTTCCTTCGGATTTTGTATATAAGAGGAAAAATGATTAGACAAGTTCGTCAATAGAGGTGTAATCGAGGTTCAAGCCTTCTGCAACAGGTTGGCTAGTGATGTGGCCATGATAGGTTGTGACACCTTCACGCAATCCAGCGTCGTCTGCAATAGCTTGTCTGAAGCCTTTGCCAGCCAAGGCTTCGATATAAGGAAGGGTGACATTGGTCAGGGCGATGGTAGAAGTGCGAGCCACGGCACCAGGAATATTGGCTACTGCATAGTGGAGAACACCGTGTTTCTCATAAACTGGCTCATCGTGGGTTGTCACGCGGTCAGCAGTCTCGATAACGCCACCTTGGTCAACGGCCACGTCAACAATAACAGAGCCGGGGCGCATTTGCTTAACCATATCGTCAGTCACCAGTTTTGGTGCCTTAGCACCAGGAATAAGCACGGCTCCAATCACGACATCTGCTTCACGGACGCTTGCCTCAATGTTAAATGGATTGGACATGAGGGTTTGGATCTGGTTGCCAAAGACTTCTTCCAATACGGATAGACGTTTGGCGCTAATATCGAGAATCGTAACTTGAGCGCCTAGTCCCAGAGCGATACGAGCTGCATGAGTTCCTACAACACCGCCTCCGATGATGGTGACTTTACCTTTTGGTACACCTGGTACACCGCCAAGGAGAACGCCAGAACCACCTGCCTGCTTGGTTAGGAAATGAGCTCCGATTTGAACCGCCATACGACCAGCAACCTCACTCATTGGAATCAAGAGTGGAAGATGTCCTTGGCCGTCACGAACGGTTTCATAGGCTACACTAGCGGTTTTAGCAGCTACCATAGCTTGAGCTAATTCGGGAGCAGCGGCCATGTGCAGGTAAGTGAAGAGTAGAAGGTCATTACGCAAGAACTGGTATTCAGTTTCCAGCGGTTCTTTAACCTTAACAACCAACTCAGCTGCCCAAGCTTCAGCAGCAGTGGCAACGATTTTTGCACCTTGCTTTTCATAGTCTGCATCTGCAAAGCCAGATCCAAGTCCAGCATTTGTCTCGATCAGCACCTGATGGCCTTTTCCTACAAGGCTGTGCACACCAGCTGGCGTCAGGGCAACGCGATTTTCATTATTTTTAATTTCTCTTGGAATTCCGATTAACATATAGCTTTACTCCTTTTTCTGACGCTAGGATCTCCGAATACAGGACTACAAAGGGACCTAGGCCAATTATTGTGATGTTTTCATTTTAAAGGAAACTGTCGCAAAAAGCAAGAAAAAAAGGATTGTTTTAGACGGGGAATTATGCTATTCTGTTAAGAAAAATTAGGAGGAAGAGATGGAAAATATCTATGTCAAGCTAAGTCAGCATTCTAGACTGGAAACGGAACGATTGATCTTGCGTCCAGTGACTTTGGATGACGCTCCAGCCATGTTTGAATATGCTTCTGATGAGGAGAATGTTCGCTATACCTTTGCGACCAACAAAACTCTAGAGGAAACCCGCAATAATATTGCCTTGTTTTACTTGGCGAATCCTTTGGGGCGCTGGGGCATTGAGCTGAAGGAGACTGGCGACTTTATCGGGACGATTGACCTACATAAAATCCGCTTAGACTTGAAAACGGCAGCTATCGGCTATGTGATCCATAAAAAATACTGGAATCAGGGCTACACGACTGAGGCCAATCGCGCAGTCATCAAGCTGGCTTTTGAGCAAATCGGGATGAACAAATTGGTCGCCCTGCATGATATTGATAATCCTGCCTCTGGTCGTGTCATGCAAAAGTCAGGCATGATCTTTTCGCACGAAGAGCCATACGCAGCCTTGGACCAGCATGAGGAGGGACGCATAGTGACGCGGCTGCATTACTATTTGACCAGGGATCAATATTTTGCAAAAAAATGAGAAAGAATATTGACAAGTACCTATCTACATGATATAGTAGATAGGTAATGCTGATTTAGCTCAGTAGGCAGAGCGCATCCATGGTAAGGATGAGGTCGCCGGTTCGATCCCGGCAATTAGCACTCGATAGAAAGGTTGAGATTTTCTCAGCCTTTTTTGGTTTTAAATCAGGACTTTCTTCTAGTTCAAATACTATGCTTATGCCCTCATAGGCGCTCAAATGTGGTATAATAAAAGTAATATTAGTAAGGCAGGTAAAATATGTATATCGAAATGGTGGATGAAACCGGTCAGGTTTCTCAAGAAATCATCAAGCAGACTCAGGAAATCTTGGAGTTTGCGGCTCAGAAAACGGGCAAAGAAAATAAGGAAATGGCTGTAACCTTTGTAACAAATGAGCGCAGCCATGAGCTCAACTTGGAATATCGGGATACCGATCGGCCGACGGATGTTATCAGTCTGGAATACAAGCCAGAGCTGGATATTGCCTTTGACGAGGAAGATCTGGCGGACAATCCTGAGCTGGTTGAGATGCTGGAGGATTTTGATGCTTATATCGGCGAGCTCTTCATTTCGGTGGACAAGGCGCGGGAGCAGGCGGAAGAATACGGTCACAGTTTTGAGCGAGAGATGGGTTTTTTGGCGGTGCATGGTTTTCTGCATATCAATGGCTATGATCATTATACGCCAGAAGAAGAAGCAGAAATGTTTGGCTTACAGGAAGAAATTTTAACGGCTTATGGACTTACAAGACAATAAAAAAAACAAGCGCAAATGGAAGAACCGAGATGTCATTTCGAGTTTGGAGTTTGCCCTGACGGGGATTTTCACGGCCTTTAAGGAAGAAAAGAATATGAAGAGTCATGTTCTTTCGGCTGTTGCTGCTATCATTGCAGGCTTGATTTTTCGTATTTCTGCGGCGGAGTGGCTTTTTTTGCTGCTGAGCATTTTTCTAGTCATCGCCTTTGAAATTATGAATTCTGCCGTTGAAAATGTGGTGGATCTGGCTAGTGACTATCACTTTTCTATGCGGGCCAAGAATGCTAAGGATATGGCGGCGGGAGCTGTTCTGGTCGTGTCAGGCTTTGCAGTTGTGACAGGGCTGATTATTTTTGTTCCCAAAATTTGGAATTGGATTTTTTAAGAATTTGAAAATCGGCGGTTATCCCCGATTTTCTGCTGTTTTAATGGAAATAATAGAGGTAAAATAATGACTTTTAAATCAGGCTTTGTAGCCATTTTAGGACGCCCTAATGTTGGGAAATCAACCTTTTTGAATCATGTCATGGGGCAAAAGATTGCCATCATGAGTGACAAGGCCCAGACTACACGCAATAAGATTATGGGGATTTACACAACGGATAAGGAGCAGATTGTCTTTATCGACACGCCGGGAATCCACAAGCCTAAGACAGCTCTAGGTGATTTTATGGTTGAATCTGCCTATAGCACCCTGCGTGAGGTGGATACCGTCCTCTTTATGGTGCCGGCTGATGAGCCGCGTGGCAAGGGCGATGACATGATTATCGAACGCCTGAAAGCAGCTAAGGTGCCAGTGATTTTGGTGGTCAATAAGATTGACAAAGTTCATCCAGATCAGCTCTTGGCGCAAATTGATGATTTCCGTCAGCAGATGGACTTTAAAGAAATCGTTCCGATTTCGGCTCTGCAGGGCAATAATGTTTCCCGTCTGATTGATATCCTTAGTGAAAATCTGGAGGAAGGTTTCCAATATTTCCCAGAAGATCAGATTACCGACCATCCAGAGCGTTTTCTGGTGTCTGAGATGATTCGGGAGAAAATTCTCAAGCTGACGGAGCAAGAAGTTCCTCACTCAGTGGCGGTGGTCATTGAGTGTATGAAGAGGGACGAGGAGACAGACAAGGTCCATATCCGAGCGACCATTATGGTGGAGCGCGACAGCCAAAAAGGCATTATCATTGGCAAACAAGGAGTGATGCTCAAGAAGATTGGGAAAATGGCCCGTCGCGATATTGAAATCATGCTGGGTGATAAAGTTTATCTCGAAACCTGGGTCAAGGTCAAGAAAAACTGGCGGGACAAGAAGCTAGACTTGGCTGACTTTGGCTATAATGAGAAGGAGTATTGAGGTTTTCTAAACAAGCTTGGAAAATTATGTTTAAAATAGCAGTGAAAGAGAGCATAACATTTTGTTATCTCTTTTTACTACAAACGAGAGATGGTCTACATTTTTTCCACCAGAAAGATACTAAAATAAGAATTGGAAATAGAGTATATATATGTCAAAATTAAAATCACAACTTCCTCTTTTTCAGAAAAATGATGTTAATATTTCTAGTGATGTCAACACAGTTTGGTCTATTGCGAATACACTTCGAGGAGCCTATCGTGCAGATAAATATCGTGATGTGATTATTCCCATGTTTGTATTAGCTAGATTGGAAGCAGCTCTACTGCCAACCAAGGATCAAGTGATTGCAGCCTACAAGAAAGACAAAAAAACACCGGAACAGATTCTTGAAGATATATCAGGATATAAATACTATAATACAAGCCCTTTTACTCTTGAAAATTTGCAAAATGATCCTGATGCAATCGAAGAAAACTTTCTCGCTTATTTAGATGGTTATTCCAAACGAGTAAAGGACATTATTGAAAACCTTAAGTTTAAGGAGCAGGTCCATACCTTGGCACAGACAGGACGCCTATTATCCCCGAGTACAGTGGATTCTATGCGAATGGGCTATATGTTTGAAGACATCATTCGCCGTTTCTCCGAAAATGAGGAAGCAGGATCTCACTATACACCTCGGGAGGTCATTGCTTTGATGGTCAACTTACTGCTCATTGAAGCAGATGAGGAACTGTTTGTAGATAGGAGAATAGTAAAAATTCTAGACATGGCTGCTGGTACGGGAGGCATGCTGGCTACAGCCAAAAGTTATATTCGCCGTTTGAATTCTGAAGTGAATGTTCTTCTCTTTGGTCAGGAATATCTCTCAGAAACTTATGGTATCGGAAGGGCAGATA
>ERZ772926.1024-NODE-1024-length-14157-cov-6.320167_pt1 | contig 14157 bp, 16 predicted proteins | sample MGYA00511136_ERZ772926 | MGnify/ENA primary metagenome ERZ772926 (study PRJEB29015, sample SAMEA2737917) | human oral metagenome | biome: human oral; feature: human-associated habitat; material: dental | place: China | collected 2153 ... | reverse complement strand
ACATGCTCATCGCCCGCTCCACGGGCGGCGAGATCGGCATCCTGCCGAAGCACATCCCCCTCGTCACGGGACTTCAGCCGCATGCCATGAAGATTCATGTCGACGCCAAGGAACAGCTCATCGCTGTGGCGGGCGGCTTCATGGAGGTCACACCCGAGAAGATCACCGTTCTCGCAACCGCTGCGGAGGAGCCGATCGACATCGACATCAACCGCGCACAGCGTGCCTACGAGCGCGCACAGGAACGCCTGCGTCTCCTGCGCGAGAGCCCTGAGACCGAGGGAAGCATCATCGACGAACAGCGTGCCTCCCTTGCTCTTAAGCGCGCCGCAGCGCGTCTGCAGACCGCAAAGGCACAGACGCCCGGAGCGTAAGACTTGGAATGGAAACGCCCCAACCGCATTGGTTGGGGCGTTTTTGTGCGTTGCTGTCGAATGATTGCAATTTCATCCATGTTCTGATGCTCAAAAACTATGAGCTTGCTCCTTGTTGCAGGGGATCTTCGCCGTATTGATTTTTTCCCGCAGTACCTTTCTTTACCGCACAGTAGAACCAAAAACCGGACTGTACATACGACAAAATCCGAAGGACATGCTCATCATCAATCGGGAGAGATATGATACCAACAATTAAAATGAGGCGTGCCGCACCCGGGCCATGCCCCATGTCTTCCAAACGGCGGGCAGCGATACAATAATTCGCGATCTGGAAAACAAATGCGGTTACCATTGACAGAACTTCAAATGGCTTCGTGTCATCGAGCACGGCAAAAAGCAAGAAAAAGCAAGGGAACGCCAGACCCGCTAACGCAAATGATCTCTTGATAAATCTCTTTCGATTCAAACGCCCATGAAGCTTGAAAAAATTCTCTATAATGCCCTCGTCCGGTTTGCGCGGAGTGCCGCTCATTTGTGTGTGCACCTCAGGTGTGGCAATCGCTGAGCCGCACGCCCGACAATACTTTGCGCCGTCCTCAACAGGATTTCCGCAATCTTTGCAGAACATTTTCCATCGACTCCTTCATGCCTCAATTGTATATCTATTAGGAATCACCGATAAACTGTTATTCCGTACAAATTCGGTCAGCTTCGCACGCTCGTCCTCGGTAAAGCCGCTGTACTTCGTGCAGACGATGCTCGGAAGCAGGAACTCCGCCGTGTCAAATCCGTGCTCCTGCGCGCGCTCCATGTGTACGAGAATGCTCTCACCTTTTGCGGCGGAGCAGTGAATATCCGAAAACGTCGTGACAATGCCGTCAATGGTGCTGTAGTAGTGTTTCATAATGACGCCTTCTTATAGAAAGTATACGTCAGACCGTGTTTTCGGTCAATAGACTCCATGAGACAGAAGTATTATAGACGGAGCACACCGAATATGCTATGATGAACCCCATACCGCCCACAGAAAGGAGGCACCTATGAATCTTGCCAACTACCGCACGTCCATCATCCTTGCCGTGACCTTTACCCTCCTGCTCTCGACGTTCTGGTTCTATCAGGACTTTGCATTCATCATCTTTCTCTCGCTGCTCCTGCAGCTCCTTCTAAAACCCGTCGTGGACTTCATGGAGGCGCGGCGGATGCCGCGCTCGGTTGCATCGGCAATCGCCATCATCGCCTTCATCCTCGTGCTCGCCGCACTCGCGAGCATCATCTCACGTTCCGTCCTTCCGTCCTTTCAACGGTTCGTCGCGGAGCTGCCGACGATCGGCGCGAGCATCCAGCAGATGCCGATCTTTGCGGATACGGATATCGTGAGTCACATCCTCGAGCGTCTGCGCAGCGTCGGCGGCGAACTCGTGCGCACGTCGCTCTCCTTTCTCCTGACTGCATTCGGCAAGGTCATTGATTTCGTCATCATCATCTTTGTTTCCTTCTATCTGCTGAAGGATGGGGCAGAGATCAAACGCTGGCTTGCGGATCTCTTTCCTCACAAATCGCGCGGGCGCGTCCTGCGGCTCTTTGACACCCTTCTCACCGCGCTGCGCGCCTATATTTGCAGCCAGCTCGTCCTATGCGCCATCACGGGGCTGGTCGTCCTCGCATACTTCAAACTCATGGGGCTCCCGTACGCCTCCGTCTTTGCCCTGCTCTCGGGCGTCGGCGAGTTCATCCCCGTGCTCGGGCCCACCGTTGCCTCGACCCTCGGCGTCCTGATGACGGCGGCATCGGCACGGGAGCTGATCGCGCAGACGGCGCTCTTCTACGTCGCGCTCACGCAGGTCAATCACAACGTCGTCTATCCCGCCCTCGTCGGCAAAAGCCTCCACCTCCACCCCGTCGCCGTCATCCTCGGTGTCGTCTTCGGCGGTGAGCTGCTTGGTGCGGCGGGGATGTTCCTCGCCGTTCCCTTCATCGTCATCATCAAGATTGTGATCACCGACATCTACCGCGACCGCAGGGAGATGCAGAGTGCGGAGGAGGAGTGACCCGCTGTGGGAAAGCCGCCGGCTTTGCAATAACAATTCATACAGAAAGAAGCAGATGCAATGAAAAAGAAATTCTCTGAGATTCCGAAGATCGTATGGTTTCAGCTGTTCCTGCTGGCACTCGGCTACGCCTTTTATTCGGCGAACCGTCTGTCGTTCGGTGTCGGGCTCAAGGCGGTTGCGGCGAGCATTTCGCTGACCGCTGTTCAGCTCGGTACGATCAGTACGATCTTTACGCTTGGGCAGGCACTCATTGACATTCCCGCAGGCTATCTGGCAGACCGCTTCGGACGCAAGCGGCTGCTTGTCATGAGCATGGTCGGCCTCGGCTGCATGACGGCGCTCGTGACGACCTCATCGAACTTCATCAGCGCGGCGTTTTGGCGCTTTATGTTCGGTGTCACAGAGGGATGCTGGAACATTGTCATGTACTCGGTGGCCGGCTCGATCTTCCCCGCAGCGCGTGCGATGCTCAACGGCCTTATGATGACGTTTTACTCGATCGGCGCATATGTCGGCCCTGCCTACTATGGGTGGAGCCTCGAGACTACGGGCGAATGGAGCATCGGGCTTCAGCACATGGGGGCTGTGACGGTTGTTTTCGGACTCCTGCTCATCGTGGGGTTCAAGTCAAAGTACACGGACACGTCCAAGGATGTCAAGCAGCTTCATCTGGTCGAGGCGGTGCGCACCGTCGGCTTCAATAAAGTTGTCTGGCTTGCCGTGCTGATTCAGATTTTGAACATTATCCCGTATTGGGGATTTGCGTCGATGGGACCGTATCTCTTCATGACGTACAAGGGGTTCAGTGCGACGGAGGCGGGGCAGTTCTTCGGCGCGATCTACGGCATCGGGGGACTCAGCGGTGTCCTCCTGGGTTTCTTCGCCGATCGCTTCGGACGGAGGCCAACGGTGCTCTTCCTCGCTGCGCTCAATGCACTCTGTGCGCTGCTCATCTTCCACGTCATGCCGCAAAACTCGCCGCTCCTCTACGTCGTCGGCGCAGTCATGGGCATCGGACTCCATGCGATCTACGTGCTCGGCTATACGATTGCACAGGACGGCGTGAGCCGGCAGCAGATCGGTCTCGCAACGGGCATTGTCGGCGCATCGAGCTACTTCCTCTCGTTCTTCTCGGGCCCCTTGATGGGCTTTCTGACGAGCACACTCGGCCATGCGGCGGCACTCGATATCATCGTCGTCGCCTTCGAAGCCGTGCTTGTCGTCGTTGCGTTCTTTATGAAGGAGACGCAGCACAGGGCAGAATCGAAATGACAGCGGCTGCATCCAAGTAAAAATGGGGTTGTTGTACGAACATCAACGTACAACAACCCCATTTTCGTTTCCGTTAGTTCTCCGAGAGCAGTGCCTCGGTCAGTGCGTCCATGATCTCCTCCTCCCAGATATAGTTGCCGCTGAACTGTCCCGCGCTGCGCGGATCATCGTCCTCGGCAACAGCCTCGCCGTTCATGATGTAGACGAAGCCGTCCTTTGTCCCCGGGCGGAAGAATACGCCGGAGAGGAGACCGAACGCCTCGCCGTTATGGCCGACGAGATCGATCTCGTGTGTGCGGTTGACGCGCGATGTGCTGCCGCCCGCGATCTGTACCTCGCCAAGACCATAGGAGAGCAGCGTGCCGCCTGCCGTGCTCCCGTTTTTCAGCGTCGGATCGTACTGCCACTGGGGGCGCAGCATCTCGGCGATGGAGGCGGGGGACAGGATCTGCTGCCCGCGGTAGCTGCCGCCGTTCATCAGCATCTCGAGGCAGTGCGTCAGTTCCTCGTAGGAGATGCGCAGACCGCCCTGCGGGGAGAGCATTGTCGCGTTCGTGCCGGGGACATAGCCCTTGAGCGGGAACCAGCCTTGAATGTCCTCGGCGTACGGGTTTTGCAGGTAGATGGACTCCTTCTTCGGCTGCTTGCCGCCGTAGTCGTCCGCCTTTCCGTACCAAGGACCGTGCTCGTCCCAGCTGCCGTTCTCGTCTTTCTTTTGATAGATCGTGCCGAGCTTCGCAAAGTCCTTTTTGGCGAGGTTTCCGGGCACGTAGTCCGCCTTCGTGTTCAGCTGCTTCAGGATATGTTCCTTCTGGTAGAGATCAAAGCGCTCGCCTGTGACCTTCTCGATGATTGTGCCAAGGAGACCATAGTTGATGTTCGCGTAGCAGAAGTAGCTGCCGGGTGCCTCCTCTGCAGGCGCGAAGTGATCGCCGTTTTCGTAGTAGCGTCCCTCGGGTGTGAAAAACTCGCGCACGCTGACCGAGGGCGGGATGCTGTAGACCTTGCCGTCGCGCAGCGAGGATGTGTGGCTTGCAAGCATCCGCACTGTAATCGGTGTGTTGGGGTGTGCGGGATTGCGCAGGGGAAAGCCCAGGTAATCGCTCACATCCGCATCGAGGCTGAGTTTGCCCGCCTCGACGAGCTGCATTAGTGTGAAGATGGTGAACTGTTTCGATACGGAGGCAATGCGAAAGCGCGTGTCGCGTGTAATTGGCTCCGCCGCTGCGGGATTCTGTGTGAGGAAGCGGCGGCTGCCCGCAAAGTGACTGTAGACTTCCTGTCCGTTTCGATAGAGTATGACACCGAGCCCCGGTACCTTCGTCCCCGTATCGCCGAGCATCGCATCCAGACGCTTCGTCAGCTGGGCTTCTGCTGCGGGGGAGAGGGCGGCAGCATGAGCCGTTGCCTGCATCATAGCAGGGGCTGGAGCGGGGGCAGGCTGATTCGCTGTGGCAAACGCCGCGGGCGTGCCCAAGACAAGCGTCACGCCGAGTACGAGTGAAAGGCGGCGCAGCGTGTAATTTCTGTTTCGCATAGGAGACTCCTTTCGTACAAATAAGATCCGCGCTGACTTCACGGAAGAATTGCAATATTGATTATAAAATAAAAGCGATCCATCGTACAATGGACTTTATGCCTAAAACGAAGTGATTTGCAAAAGAATTCTGTATACTTTATATAAAGATCGGAAAATGACGATGTGTATTTACGCATAAAACTATTGGAAAAAATGATAAATTCGAACTTTTAGGCATATGTTTGCAGGAAATCTTTGTATCTATGGCGTATTCTATATCCATGCGCAATACTGCGTCTTTTTTGTACGAGGAAAATGCAAGAGGAGGAAGACTGCCATGCGAAAACTCGGCCTCATTGGCGGCATCGGACCGGAGAGCACCATACCCTACTATCACGACATCCTCTATGGCGTGCAGGAGCGCGTTGGCAGAGCCTACTTTCCGCCGATGGTCATCGACAGCCTGAGCTGTTTCGAAGTCATGCCGATGGCGTCAGCAGGGAAGCGGGAGGAGCTTGCCGCATATCTCCTTGGCAGCATCCGAAATGTCGCCGCCGCCGGAGCGGACTTCGCCGCGATGGCCTGCAACACGGCGCATCTCGTCTTTGACGAATTGGAGCGGGAGTCGCCGATTCCTCTCGTCAGCATCGTTGACGTGACGCGCGACCGTGCCGCAGCGCAGGGATACCGAAAGGTCGGCCTCCTCGGCTCAATCGGTACGATGACGGGCGGCTTCTTTGAAAAATCCTTTTCCAAGACAGGGATCGCCATCGTGACCCCGCGCGCAGAGGAGCAGTCCTACATTGAGCATAAGCTCCTGAGCGAGGTCGAGCTTGGGAAAATCCTGCCCGCAACGCAGGAGGGCTTTCGTAAGATCACAGAGCGCATGGCGCGTGAGGACGGTATCGAAGCGGTCATCCTTGGCTGCACCGAGATCCCACTCATCTTTGCCGGGATGAAATCGCCCGTCCCTGTGCTGGATACGATGCGCATCCACATTGCGGCACTCGTTGATGAGATTATGAAGTAAACAAATACAGCGCACACAAAAACCGCCGCACTTCTGTGCGGCGGTTTGGTCTATAAGAATGGAGGACGGACTTAGATTAAGCAAGCATGGAACGGAGGAACCAGATCTGCTTTGCGTAGTTCGCAATGTGATCCTCCATGAGATTCGCGATGCCGAAGACGTCGCCCTTGTCTGCGATGGCGCGGACAGAGGCCGCCTGGTCGCGGAGAAGCTCGAGGTCAGCCAGCGTAAGCTGAAGCGCCTTCTTCTGATCAATCTTCTTGTCCGGGAGCTCCTTGATGGTTGCGAGCGAGAGATAGCCCTTGAGGCTGGCAACCGGCTGCTCGCCGCACATCTTGAGAATTTCGGCGCTCTCGTCAAGCACGTCCGCGAAGGAGTCGTAAAGCGACTCGAGATACTCGTGAACGGCCTTGAACTGCGAGCCGACAACGTTCCAATGGAGGTTGTGCAGCTTGATGTAGCCGACACCGATGTTGGCGATATAGGCGTTAAGCGCCTTCGTAAGATCCTTCTGACTCATAATTTATTACCCCTTTCGTTATTCCCACTGCAGATATCTATTCGGTTGGTATCTGTTTATGATGCCATTATAGTCCTTGTATTTTTATTTGTCAATAGTAATTATTAAATACAGAGATAAAATTTCTGTACGCCTCCATTTTGCTTGACAAAATTCTTGTTTTCGATATAATACACAGCCATAAAATATGATATGGAAGCTTGCTGAAGAGAGGAATCGTTATGAGCGACAAGAAGTATCGTTTTGAAACGCTGCAGGTGCGCGTCGGGCAGGAGCAGCCCGATCCGGTGACGGACGCGCGGGCCGTGCCGATCTATCAGACAACGTCCTACGTGTTTCATAACGCGCAGCACGCCGCCGACCGTTTTGCGCTCAAGGACCCTGGCAACATCTACGGTCGTCTCATGAATCCGACGCAGGATGTGTTCGAGCAGCGCATCGCTGCACTCGAGGGCGGTGCGGCGGCGCTTGCCTTTGCCTCGGGAGCGGCGGCGGTCACAGCGACGATCCAGGCACTCGCCCATATGGGCGATCATATTGTCGCGCAGCAGACCATCTATGGCGGCACCTACAATCTCCTTGCACATACGGCAAAGGACTGGGGCATCGACGTGACCTTTGTCGATCCGAAGGCGGGTGCGCAGGGCTTTGCGGATGCGATTCGGGCGAATACCAAGTGCGTTTTCATCGAGACCGTCGGCAACCCGAATGCCGATCTCATCGACATCGAGGCGGTCGCGGCGGCGGCACATGCACAGGGCGTGCCCGTCGTCATCGACAATACCTTCGCGACGCCGTATCTCCTGCGGCCGATCGAGCACGGCGCGGACATCGTCGTGCACTCGGCGACGAAGTTCATCGGCGGGCACGGGTCCAGTCTCGGCGGCGTCATTGTCGACGGCGGCACGTTTGACTGGAAGGCATCGGGGCGTTTCCCGCACCTCACCGAACCGAATGCAAGCTACCATGGTGTGAGCTTTGTCGATGCGCTTGGTCCCGTCGCATTCATCGTCTACATCCGCGCGCTCATTCTGCGCGATACGGGCGCGGCGATCTCGCCGTTCAACGCGTTCCTCTTCCTTCAGGGGATCGAGACACTCTCGCTGCGCGTCGAGCGCCACGTGGAGAACGCCCTGAAGATCGTGGACTTTCTCAGCAAGCATCCGAAGGTCGCAAAGGTCAACCATCCCGCCCTCCCGCACCACCCCGACCATACGATCTACAAGCGTTACTTCCCGCACGGCGGCATCTCCATCTTTACCTTTGACATCAAGGGCGGGCGTGCAGAGGCGTTCCGCTTCATCGACCATCTGAAGCTCTTTTCCCTCCTTGCGAACGTCGCAGATGTGAAGTCGCTCGTCATTCACCCTGCGACGACCACGCATTCGCAGATGAGTGATGCCGAACTCGAAGCGTCAGGCATCGGTCAGGGCACCGTCCGCCTCTCCGTCGGCATCGAGCACGTCGACGACCTGCTCGAGGATATCGCGGAGGCCCTTGCCGCCGTCTGAAAAAGTCCTTGCCAACGCCGCCCCGCCTGTGCTATAATGCGTCATGTCGCGCAAGCGCATGGAGAGGTGTCCGAGTGGTCGAAGGTGCTTGACTCGAAATCAAGTGTGGTGATGAGCCACCGTGGGTTCGAATCCCACCCTCTCTGCCAGTAAAATCAAGGCTTCCGAGCATTTTGCTAGGAAGCCTTTTCTGTTCTATTTTTATTTTTGACAGCCTTTTTGACAGCCTGGAATTTTTAAAGAGATGCTCGGACTGTGACCCGCAGATCGCGTCGAGGAGCGCGTGATAGATCTCCGGCATGACAATCCTTTATAACTTAGAAAGATAGGTCATGGGGAATCCCATTTCTTGATTTATATCGTGGAGTATCTCCTTGGGGATCTGGGCTTCCATTCTGGCGTAATGCTTTTTGAGGTGTTTTTTCAGCATACCGAAATCGGATTTCTTGGAGAATACCTTTAGCGTGATGAGGATAGCCAAAACATCAGTTTTTCCTCGGATATAGTTTTGTGCGTTGTTTTGAGGAATCTCTAACTCTGCGTGTATTTTTGTATCTGGAATCAAACGCTGAAATTTGTATTTTTTGTTCGGCATATAGATTCGGCTGCCATGCGCACAGGTGTTGCGGATGTCACTGAGAAAATAAATAAAGCCGTCCAGTTGATTTGCTGACAACTTAAAGTGCTTTGCAATAGAGGATTGCTCATTTACTTTCATACACGAGTAAAAATGAGCGACTTGCCCAAATGACGTAACGCTGTTCAAAACCCATAAGGGGACGTAACCGTAAGCTTTTATATAATGGCATATTGAGTTTGTTCCCTTTTGGGTGTAGTACCTGATTGCGTTTTCCAGATTTGTTATCGTGCGGGAAGCAAAACGTCGGTTTTCAGGACTGTCATTCTTGAAGCCGTTGGGGTCTAAATACTGCCTATGGTCATAGCCGTGAATTTCTGAGAAATGGTAAGCGATGAGTGACTTTATATGCTTTTCAATTTTAATCAGTTCTGTAAGAAAATAAGAGCGCATTACCTGATCGAACGAATATAATGCGTACACCTGCTCAAAGGTAGTTCCCTTTGCGTAACGCTCCGGATTCATACCTCTAATAAAATTAAAAATTTCTCTGCTTCTCTTAGTCCAATCTATTTTGCAATCTTCTTTTCTAAAAGGTTTCACAAATGTTACTAATTTTTTATCTTGCTTTTGTGCTTTTACTTCTCCTTTTTCTATAAGCTCAATAGCTTTAAGCAATAAATCTGCCCCCATATCTTTTAATCTATCATGTAAACTTAGAAAAGTATCTTCATCTGTAATTTCTGTTTCTTCTTGAAGAATTACATCTCCTGCATCTAACTCTTCCTCAACATACATTATAGACACTCCACTTTTTTTATCACCATTTATTATAGCTGCATTTATAGGTGCTGCACCTCTAAATCTTGGTAACAATGAAGAATGTAAATTTATTATACCATACTTAGGAATATCCAACACTTCTTTTGGTAAAATTTTTCCATAAGCAACTACCACTATTAAATCAGGCTGCATATTTTTTATTTCTTCAATTAAAGCCTCATCTTTAAAAGTTTCAGGCTGATAAATTCTTAAATTATTAGCCAAAGCAAATTCTTTTATTGGAGAATACTTTATTTTTTTTCCTCTAGCATTAGGTTTATCAGCTTTTGTGAATACTGCTATTACTTCATGTTCTTTATAAATTTTTTCTAAACTGGGAAGAGCAAATACAGGTGTTCCCATAAAAACAATTCTCATTCTAATTAGCAAGTCCTCCTCTAATCTTTTTTAATTTCTTCAACAATCTCTATAAAAGATTTAATATCATTAAATTCTTTATATACAGAAGCAAATCTCACATAGGCTACTTGGTCAAGTTCTCTTAATTTTTCTAAAACTTTTTCTCCTAACTCTTTGCTACTTATCTCACTTACCAAAGAATTTTGTAAGCCTCTTTCAATATCTGTAATAATTTTATCTAGCTGCTCTCTACTGATATTTCTTTTAACTGTTGCAAAAGTAAGCCCTCTTAAAAGCTTTTCTCTTTCATATTTTACACGCCTATTATCTTTTTTTACTACATATATTGGACTTTCTTCAAATCTTTCATAGGTACTAAATCTTTTTAAACAATTATTACATTCTCTTCTTCTCTTTGTAGAGCCATCTATCGTTGTTCTGCTATCAACTACTTTTGTATCTTCTGAACTACAAAAAGGACACTTCATACTTTTTTTAATCCCCCTCCTAATTTTCTTCTTTTTCTCTAATACAATCTATAACTTCCTTTGGAGTTTTACAATTAAATAAATTTTCTCTAAATTCTTCTTCTCTTATAAGCCTTGAAATTCTGGCTAAAACTTTTAAGTAAATTTGGCTGTCCTTGTTAGGTGAAGCAAAGACAAAAAATAGATGTACTTCTTCTTCATCTAATGAATTAAAATCTATACCCTCTTTACTTACACCAAAAGCAACAGTAAGTCCTTTTGCACTTTCAGTTTTAGCATGAGGTATAGCTACTCCTTTTCCGATTCCTGTACTACCTAGTTTTTCTCTATCTACTAATGCTTTATAAATATCTTTTTCTTCACCTGTTACATTTGGTGATTTTTCCAATAATTCTGACAACTCTATTAAAATACCTTCTCTATTTTTTGACTTTAAATCTAAATCTATTAAATCTTCTGTGATATAATCTGTTATTTTTATAGAATTTACCATAATAAAGCCCCCCATAATATTTTTTTAGCATTTATATTGGTGTCCAGATTAAAATTAATATAATTTTCTAATACCAATATTGCTTTTTTTATATAATTAATTTTATATTTTTCATCATTAATTACCACTTTTAAATTATCTTCAAATAGATATTGCAATATTTTTTTTACATTATCATCTATTTCTACTTTTCTTTGAGTTTGTACCTCAACTTGAAGTTCTTCCATATCATTGTTATTTTCAATAGAAATTCCTTCTTCTTTAATTAAAGTATTTAAGAAAAATAAGATTAAAAGATAATTTTTTCTTTCATCATTTGATGTATTCAAATAATCAAGAGTTCTCTCTAAGACTTCATAAATTTTTCTATTTCTACCATTTTCAACCAAAATTTGATTTAATATAGAGAATATATAAAACGCTATATTTATTTTATCTATATCAGATTTTATACCTATATAGTTTTTAATAGTAGAAAAATTTGAAATTATCAAACTATCATTTTTTTTATAAAATTGAAAATCAGTTAATGACAATATATCCACTGCTGTTTTATCTCTTTTTTTACTTTTCCTTATACCCTTTATAACGCTAGAAACCTTTCCATAATCTTCCATAAATATTGTAATATATCTATCTGCTTCTTCAATATCTTTCTTTGCTATAATAATACCTTTACCTCTTAAAAATATCATTTCACATCATCTATTTTTTAGGAACATTTAGTATTGTTTTTTCTTCTAATTTAGGATTTATTTGTAAATTACTTATTTTTATATTTCCCACCTTAGTTCCACTATCTTTTATATCCACAACTTCTGGAAGAATATAGCCCTCAACTTCAATATAACTTAAAATATCTACTGTTACTTGTTCATCTATATTTAAACTTTGAGGTTTTTTAGCATTGTAATTTTTGCTAAATTCTTTATTTTTCTTTTCTTCTTCTATTATTTTATTTATTGCCTTTATTATTCTATTTTCATCATCTACTATCTGAGTTTCTTTCACTTCATTAAACATGGGTAAATACACTACTTTTTTATTCTTTGAATAGTCATATATATATATTTCTCCTTTGTTTAATTCAGGTGCTGTAACTTCTTTTTTAATTTTATTTGGTAATATAAAATCAATCTTATAACTAATTTCTCTCTTTTTGGATTTTATATTAGTTTTTTCAACAACATCAAATCGTAATGTCTTTATATCAGATAAACTCTTAGTTGCTGAAAAAATCAGTCCCTGTATAAGTATAAATAATAATATTAAATATTTTTTCATTTACTTTCTTCTCCTGTTTCTTCTTTTTTAACTATTGGTTTGTTAACAATGTTTTCGTGTCCTATCACTATTAATTCCTTTAAATCTTTGCTTTCAAAAGCTGGTTTTATTGTAATCTTTTTATAATTATAATTTTCTTTATCATCTATATTTTCAATTTTTCCAATTTTTATACCCTCAGGAAAAATATTACTAACTCCTGATGTAACTATTTCTTCCCCTTCTTTTAAGTTATCCTCAACTATTGAAGGTTGAAAATACAAAAGTCCATCTTCTTCATCACTACCTCTTGCAATTCCTAAAATATCTGCTTCTGTTTTAGCACTTATAACAGAGTTAGGATTTGTAATTAACTCAACAATGGAATAATCACTATCAACATCTATAATTTTTCCAACTAAATAATCTCCATAAACAGCTATCATATCAACCTTTATTCCGTCTTTTTTACCTAAATCTATAAAAATTTTATTATTAAGATTATTTATATCACTAAAACTAACCCTAGCAAATTTTAAACTTCCTTTATAAATACTATTTTCCTTCATTTCTAAAAGTTTTGATAGTCTTTCATTTTCTTCAAGTATTTTTTGATTTCTTTCCTTTTGAATTTTTAATTCCATATTTTCTTTTTTTAAATTTTCATTTTCTGCTATTATATCTTCATAAGAAAAAATTATATCTTTTAAACTAATTGCTCTATTGGCTACGTTGTATACCTTACTTTGAATTGGTAATGCGACTTTATCAACTTGATCTTTTAATTTGAATAAAAGCCTATTAAAAATTAAAACTGTAACAATTATCACTGCCAATATTGGTAAAAGAATTTTTATTTTGCTTTCTTTTTTCATCTATGTAAAAATCTCCTTACTGAATATTTTCCCATTATAAAATCAATAACCTATTTAATAATTATATTATATTGTGCTATTTTTGTAAAGCATTTAATCAAAACTATATTAATTTTTTGGACAAGAAAAAAGCTATTGCATAGAAATGTACTACACCCCCAATCTTGTGTCCAAGATTTTGGATGCAGTACATGAATCATATAATATTGCCATAACTTTTAAGGTACTTTCTCCCCAAAGTAAACCTATTATACTCTTTTTCATATTCCTCGGAGAGCACCACCGCAATCTCGGACGGAAGGGATGTATACGCCGTGATCTCCTGCATGGAGTGGCGTCTCGCACTGCGTGGTGCAGAGGATGAGAGAAATGCGGAACTTGCGGCAATAATGCTCACAAGAAGTGCGGTCAATATAATGAATAGCGTGTACCGCTTCATAAATAATCCTCTTTTATGCCAACAAACTTCTTACATTATAAACAATTCGTCCAAATTCTACAAGCCATTTTATCCGCAGTGCGCAAAGCATAAGGAATCGCAGATAAAGAGAAATCCGCCGAGTTCGTGCTGAATTTATCAGAGCTTCCATAACATCAAAAAGATGCCTCCGTAAAACAAAGGCATCCTTCTGTATCTCTTTATTTCCCGACAACCGTCTTCGTCTGTGCTACGATCTCGTCTGCGGTAAGACCGAACTGCTTAAGCAGTGCCGCTGCAGGACCCGAGTGTCCGAACTCGTCGCGCACACCGATGCGGTGAACAAGAACGGGCGCATGCTCCGAAACAACGCCTGCAACCGCTTCACCGAGCCCGCCGAGAATATTGTGCTCCTCGACGGTCACAATTCTGCCGCATTCCTTCGCTGCACGGATCACCAGCTCCTCGTCGAGTGGCTTGATCGTCGCCATATTGATGATACGCGCTTTGATTCCCTCAGCAGCAAGACGCTTTCCCGCCTCGATTGCCTCCGGGACAAGAATCCCTGTAGCGATGAT
>ERZ772926.1017-NODE-1017-length-14227-cov-12.944891_pt1 | contig 14227 bp, 13 predicted proteins | sample MGYA00511136_ERZ772926 | MGnify/ENA primary metagenome ERZ772926 (study PRJEB29015, sample SAMEA2737917) | human oral metagenome | biome: human oral; feature: human-associated habitat; material: dental | place: China | collected 2153 ... | reverse complement strand
TCATGACGTCCTTCATGTAGCCGGTGGTCTGGTTGACGCCGGTGTAGAAGAAATAGACGAAGAAGAGTGTCAGAGCTGCGAGCCAGACGACAGGGTTTGAAAGAACCTGTCCGAGCTGCTTGAAGCTGAAGCCCTCGCCACTCGAGCCGATCTCACCCTCGAACTTGGGGATGAAGAAGAAGGAGAGGACCGCGAGGGTCATGATGATGGAGCCGAGGACCAGGAGGAGGGTCCGCATGGGGACGATATCGCCCTGATCGGCGAGGAAGGAGACGATCGCAGCATTGACGAAACCGAGGATGAGGCCAGCCAGGCCGTAGAGACCATAGGAGATGCCGATATTGCGCGAGTATGCCTCTTCTTCAGAGATGAGGCGCACGAGCTTGAAGCGGATACCCCACCAGATGAGGATGGTCGTGATGCCCATGCCGACGAAGAGCCCGATGAGGACGGTGTAGGACGGGAAGAAGGCGTACCAGTAGGCGAGCAATGCGGTCGAACCGAATCCCACCCACGCGAGGGTGCGCACGCGGACACGGTCGGCGACGATCCCCGAGGGCAGGTAGCACACGAGCGCTGTCCACGAGTATGCGGCGAGGAGTGTGCCCATGGTCGTGACGACATTGTCTTGGCTCGCCGCGCCCGCAGCGATCAAAGCCTTTTGGAGGGGTTCGTCAAAGACGTACTGCAGATACGCAGGCGTATAGACGATAGAGCTTCCGATGGAAACCAGGACAAGAAGAAAGACACGATGAAAACTTGTGAGGTCTTTCGCACAACGCTCCTGGGTGAGCATACTTAGCACTGGGGCCGCCTTTCATCATTGAAGGGTAGGGGATCAACTTTTGTCGAATGCCCCGCGACCGTCTTGCTCTTCTTCGAGAATTCCGAGGAACCCTCTGCTCACGACGATTCTCGGCCACCACTCTGGTCAACGTTAACCATGAAGCAGGACCTTAAGTCACACACACGGGGCGCTGTGTTCTCAATGTTATCTGAGGGGCACCAACTCCGTTCCGACCTTGGTCCCTCAACTTTCTCCGAACATTTTGGACATCTCTCGTCCAAAATTGACTTCGAGCAGCAATGAGGCCGATCGCGCCCACAGCACACTCATTCTGGACGATTTGAGTCCATTTATCCAAAGGTGCGCAAAGCAACAAATTTACAGGTCAAACCCCCACCCGTCGACAAATTGTCTGACAACTCAATGGTATATAAATTGACCAACGATCACATTTTCGAAATGCCAAAACTATCAACACAAAAGAAGCGGTATTTGACAAATACAAAATGTCTGACAAGTTGGAAACTGTCTGACACACTGAAGGCATAACGAAAAGGAAACTCCCGTTTTAGTCAACGGGGTGATTCAATATCAGGCAATTCGGCAAAGATATTTCTTCTGCACCGTTAAAGAAGACTCAAGTGCCTGCGGCAGCCACCAGCAGATCACTTGCGAACACGAACCCGCCGAACACCCCTGAGCGCCGAAGGCAGCACCGAAATACCACTCCTGACACGCCACTGGACTTGACCAGTATCCCGCGTGACCGATCTGTCTCTGCGACCTCAAAGCCTCCAGGAACGCGCCCGCGGGTGCAGCCCATGACCTGGCCTGGCAGGAGCATGAACGCGACTCCCCGACACGCGCCCACGGGTGCAGCTCTTGCATCGACTGGAGGCCCCTCCTGAGCGCAGCCCACATGCGCCCGCAGCTGCAGCTTGTACGGTAGCGACGGCTAGGCGCAGGGGTGCGCCCCAGACATGCACCCTGGGTGCAGCCGACTCGAAGACGGCACAGGCAGTCCCTCCTTGAGCCTCGCCCCTCCCGAAGGCAAGCAGTTCCAGAGGAGTCGTGTCGAGTACGCCAGCCTTGAGCTCCGCAGGCGGCGAAGGGGAGAACAATCAGAGGAGGACTGTGAACCTCACAGGAGCCCTGCGGTCTTCAAAGCAAGCCGCAGGCCCTCGATCTCCTCAGCCCCAGCCTCCACAAGCGGCAGACGCAGCTTCGGAGTATCGATAACCCCCTGGAGGTGAAGGGCGTGCTTCGCCATGACAGCGCCCTGTCCACCTCCCATGATCGCCGCGACGAGAGGACGCAGTGAATAGGAGAGCTCGCGTGCCTCCCACACCTTGTCCCTGTCGAGAAGATCAATCATCTCCCGGTACTTCTTCGCAGCCACGTGCCCAACAACGGAGATGAAGCCAGAAGCCCCTCCCGTCATCCACGCGAAATTCAAGCCGTCATCCCCGGAGTAGTACTCCAAGCCGGTGCGGTGCATCCGTTCTACGCCCTGCTCGACATTACCGGTCGCGTCCTTCACCGCTTTGATTCTCGGGTGCTGAGCAAGAACGTCGAGGGTCTCATCGGAGAAGGCTAAGCCGGTGCGTCCAGGAATGTCGTAAAGCATGATGGGTAAGTCACTCGCCTCAGCGATGGCGTGAACATGCGCGACAAGCCCCACCTGCGAGGGGCGGTTGTAATAGGGGGAGACGACGAGCAGCCCATCGGCGCCGTGAGCCTGGGCGCCCTCGGCGATCCGAACCGCGTGCGCGGTGTCATTCGATCCCGCACCACACAAGATGAAGGCGCGGTCCCCGACCGCTTCCTTCACCGCAGCAGTCAATTCATTCTTCTCAGGCTGATGAGTCGTCGGGGATTCACCGGTCGTACCGGACAGAAGGATCGTGTCGCAGCCATCATCGACGAGCTTGGCCGCCAAACGCACCGCAGAATCAACATCGAGAGCCCCGTCCTCGGTGAAGGGCGTGACCATGGCGGTTGCGAGGCTGCCGAAGAGTCGGCTTGGAATGTGGCTCATGACATACAGAATACGGATGGCGCTGCGCCCGCGTGTGGATTGTTCGGTTTTCGGACCCGCTTCCCAGGTGCAGGACTACTCGCCCACTGCCGCCCACCACAGGTGTTCCATGAGAAGACTCCCATCGGGCTTTTCCAAAGTGCGGCGAATCCCGGCTGGCGCAAAACCGGCACTATGAAGGAACTTCGTCCTCGCCTCGTCTTCAGGACGCGCCCAAGCGCGCAGGTTCTCAGCCTTCGACAGCTCCGCGATCGCGGCGAGCAGACGCGAAGCGTGCCCTGAGCGAGTGAAATCGCGCTCAATGAGCAGTTCGGCAATGAGCGCTCCAGCGGGGATCTCCTCTCCCCCGTCAAGACTCAAAGGATCCGCGGGGGCGACGAGGGCGAAGCCCACGAGCGTGCTCGCGTGGAGGGCAACGAGGACCTGGTATCCCTCGGGCGCAGGAGCTGAAAGGCTCTGCTCCCATTGATCTGCCAAGGCGGAGGCATCAACAGGTGATGCGACTCCGAGTACTTTCTCCAAGGCCTGCGCCTGAATCCGTCCGATCGCCTCCGCATCCTTAGCGTAAGCCGGGCGGACCGAGAAGCGAGGGGCTGTGTCTGCGTCGTCCCTCTCGGATATGAAAGGTGCGTCGGAGAGGCTGGTGCTGCTGTGATCCGAGCAAGCGTTGCGGCTGGTGCCGGGGAGACTGTTGCCGCTGGAGCCGGAAAGGCTTTCGCCGCTCGGATCGGAGAGGCTTTCGCCGCTGAACTCAGGCAAGTTCTCTTTCCTGAACTCGATTGTCATGAAACCCTCAGATGTCGAGGATCTTGTCGAGGCCGATCGTCAGACCGACGCGGCCCCGAATCGAGCGGATCGCGAGAATCACGCCCGGCATGAAAGAGACCCGATCAAAAGAATCCGTGCGGATAACGAGCTGCTCACCCGGGTTGCCCAGGAGAATCTCCTCCGAGGCGGTCAAACCGCGCAAACGCACCGCATGAACCGGGACGCCGTCAATGAGGCCGCCGCGAGTTCCTTCAGGATCCGATTGCGTCGCATCAGGCATGGAATCGAGGCCCGCGTCCTTGCGTGCGGCTCCAATCCCCCGAGCTGTTGCGATCGCCGTCCCAGAAGGCGCATCCACCTTATTCGGGTGATGCATCTCGATCACCTCAGCGGACTCGAAATACGGGGCGGCGAGAGCTGCGAACTTCATCGCAAGGACCGCGCCCATAGCGAAGTTCGGCGCAATGAGAACAGCTCTGCCCAATTCCTCGGCGTGCACGCGGACTCGCTCATAAGACTCCTCGGTCCAGCCGGTCGTCCCCACGACGACGTCAACGCCCGCATCGAGCAGGGCATGAACATTCGACTCCGTCACGCTCGGAATGGAGAAGTCAACCGCAACCTCCGCAGCGTTAAGGGACTCGGGGGAAATCTCATCCTCGGCGTCGAGGGCTGCGACGAGCTCCATACCCCCCGCCGCTCGAACGGCTTCGACGACGGTCGAGCCCATACGGCCCTTGGCTCCGGTGACGGCAACGCGAATAGTCATGAGATCAGGGTATCGCTCGAGTCCTCGTCGGCGCTGAAAAGGCCGAACGCCGAGAGGGGTATCTCTTCGGATTTCTCTCACACGAGGCGCGGGCGCGCAGCCGGGAGACGAGCTGGGCGGCGAGGGCGTGCACGTCATCGGTGGTGACGGCGTTTGCGGCGTTCGCAGTTAAGAGCACATACGGGAAGGCAGACTCATACGTGCACGGATGCTAAAACGTATTCAGTCGACAGCACGAATGAACTCCTGCCGAATGGCATTCAGCTCATCGGTAGTCAACCGTCGACTCCCCTGGAGCTTCGATACCGAGGCAATCAAACGACCGTCGAATTCTCTAGGAATTTTCCCCTCGATCTCGATCTGCGCTCGGATCTGCTCCTTATCTCTTTCGTCCATTCCGTTGACGAGTTGGTGGACCACTCTGCTAGTCGAATCATTAATCGTCTCTCCCTCAATGGGATCCAATTCGACTCGTCGTGTTGATCGCCTCCCGATGCCGACCTGCGTCGATTGGCAATCAACCACGCTTTCGACCGTCGGCGCTGTTATCGCCCCTGTTACTAAGCCCGGAACTTCGAGAACCTCGGTGAACCACTCACTCGGCAGTATTCCTACAGTATCCGCTTCCTGGCGCAGCAATCGGCTCATATTCTTTGACACGTCCCCGGCGCCGAGCAAATGGACGCGAATACCATAGTTCTGTGCTAACTGCACTCCCAGGCGAATATCTTCATCGCCGGAGAGCACGACCGCATCGACGACTGCTCGATGGCGCGCCAAATCGATAAGATCCGTGACAATCAGGGAGTCAACTCCCTTTTGTTGTCCGGCGCCGTTGAGAACGCCGAGCCGAAGCTTGACAGAAGGTAACAGCGCCAATTCAGCCTGATCCGCAGACAATTGATTTCCAGGCATGGCATCATACCAGTAGGTACGCAGGAGCGGCGCATCCGATGCCAATCGTTGGGAGATCTCAACCAGCTTATCGATCATCCGCATCGGGTCCTTGAGGCGAATCTGGTCGCGTCTCAGCTTCTCTCCAAATGCTACGCGTATCCCCGCGGCATAGAAGTATCCCGCATCTACTAGGAGCGCACAACGGTCCACATCGACCCCCAGATCAAATACATAGGCCCCCTTGCGGGGGCCATACGCTGACCGTGCAACTAATAACGACCAGCGGACTATCAGGCTACCAGATTTGGTAGCGGTCCACAATCGTTAAGGGGCGTGTCAGTTCTCAGGAAGGACGAGGGCGCTCGAACGCGCTTGGGAGGCCAGTCGCTGTGCAAGCGCACGGACGTCCTCGACCCCGACCTCGTCGATCGCACTGAGAGTCTCAGGAACCGTCCGGTACTCGCCCGACATCTCCGCCCGACCCAGGCGCATCATGCGAGACAAGTTATCCTCGAGGCTCAGCGCGATGCCGCCGCGTACCTGGCCCCTCACCCTTTCGAGCTCATCTTCGCTCGGGCCGCTCGTGGCAAGGTCTTCGAGCTGGCCGAGCATGATACGTTGAACTTCCTTAACCTTCGCAGGCGAAGTGCCGACATACATACCGAAAGAACCGGTGTCAGCGTAGGCGCTGTGGAAGGCGTAAGTCGTATACGCCAGACCCCGTTTTTCGCGTACCTCTTGGAAGAGGCGCGAGGACATCGAACCTCCGAGCACGCTGATCAGCACGGACATGGCCGCCCAATCCTCATGTTTGGCGCGAAGGCCAGTCGTGCCGACGATCAGATGCGCCTGTTCGACATCACGGCGATGAACGATATGGCGCTCGTGATCGCAAGGCGCAGGCTCTTCAGTTGTTCGACGGGGCCTCGGCGAATTCACCTCATTAAGGCGCTGCGCCCACGAAGAGGATGCGAGAGCCTCCTTCATCATCTCGGCGAGGCGCTCATGATCGACATTCCCCGCTGCCGCCACGATCAAAGAATCCGGACCGTAAGAATCCTGGTAATGCGCCCAGACGTCCTCCCGGCTCACGCGGCGAATCACCTCGGGAGTTCCACCGATCGGGCGGCCCAAGGCCGCATCCCCGTGGATGGCAGTCTGGAACGCCTCATGGAGGACCTCAGTCGGACTATCGTCCGCCATCGCGAGCTCATCGAGGATGACCTCGCGTTCCATCTCGAAATGCTCGGGCTCGATCAAAGAATCAGTGAGCATATCCGTGAGTACCTCCACCGCCATCGGCAGATCCTCGCCGAGGATCCTCGCCCAATACGCGGTGTGTTCTCGCGCAGTCTCCGCATTCGATTCGCCGCCGACCCCGTCGAAAGCGGCCGCAATATCGAAGGCGCTGCGTTTCTTCGTCCCCTTGAAGAGGAGGTGCTCCAAGAAGTGAGTGGAGCCCTGGTGCTGCGCCGACTCGTCGCGAGAACCGACCGGCACCCACAAGCCGAGTGCGACTGAGCGCGTTGTGGGGATCTGCTGGGTGATGATTCGAGTTCCCGAGGAGGTGACGCTTCGCGAGATATCGCCCTCGGAGTCGTCAAGCAGGTGCGCCCGGGTTGCATCAAGGGGCAATTCGATCGGCGGAGTCATGGCGATGATTCTAACCGTCCGACGGTGATGCTCCCTTCAGGGGCGACACAAGCACAGAACAGCGCATAGTCGGGGCTAGCGCGACGACGCTCTCCCCGACTATGCGGCAGTGGAAGATGGCTACTAACCGTTCTGGTGGGCTGCGGCTCGCTCGTCCATGATCCGACGCCGATTGCGGTCGTAGTCCCCCAGACCCCGCCCCACCGCGAACAGTAGGAATGCCACCATCCAGGTGTTCTGAGGAATCTGGTCCTTCATGATCATCGCGTATCCGAAGCTCATCACTAGGACCGCGATCGACAGCCAGTCGCAGACGAGACCGACCTTCCCCCACGCGCTCATGTTCTTCCATTGAGCCATTGCGCTTGTCTCCTTCTATCACCTGTAGTAGCAGTACGAGTGATTGGGGCATTCTTTCTGGAATCCGTGACTCCACCCATGGTATCCAGCGATTCCTATCGGACCGAGTCCATAAGCAGCTCCCATCCGGCTCCATCCCCAGTCGCCGCTCCACATGCTCCATGTCACTTGGCCTGTGGCAGCACGGGCAACACCATCGTTGTAAGCCACGGTGTGACCTGCCATCAGAACGGCAACAATAGCCGCTATCGGAATCGCTCTCGTCTGTTCGGATTCTCTTCCGAGTTCCGCTCCTCCGACAGTGGCAGACACGTCGTCACGGTCTTGCATCGTGACAGCATCAGTGGAGCCATATGCGACTCCAGCGCCGCTGAGAACGAGCGCACACGAAGTCAGCGCACCGATCGCAGTCCTCTTCAATGTCGTCATTGTTGTCTCCTTTGAGACAAAGCTGCTTGAGTGATTGTTGGCCGACGCCGTCATTCTATGATTTGCGACTCGTTCTCCTCTATCGAGGAATGTTAATGATTGTTGGGATGGTGCCTGTCTCGGCGTTCATCGCCAGATAGCATCCGACCGAAGACGCACGGCATACCCCGCTTCCACGACACGTGGTACGGCACAGACGCGTGAAACACGTTGAGTACGAGAATCTGGGCCTTTGCAGGTGAGGGTAGGGGTCGTGGGGTGGGACTGGGTGGTGGTGGGGGTTGAGGTCTCTCGGTGATGGGAGTTCGTACACGACCTGTCAGACAGGCCGGGGCGTGTGTCACGTTACCAGCAGTCTTGCTGATCTCACTGCTTTCTTGTCCCTGGATCGGCTCGGTCTACGAGCGCTGTGGCAGCAACTCAACGAGCAGCCCACCGTCATCGGGTGTGCCGTCATCGAGTTGTATCCGTGGTGTTTTGCTCGTGGTGGCCGGGGGTCTGCAACCCCGACAACAACCACCTCAGAATACTGCTCAACGGCGGCGGCTCACACACCTACCCCAGACTCAAATACGAAGAACCGGTTTGAGTCCCCACGCAAAGGATCGATGGCACAACCCTATTTCCGGGGCCGTCGCCCCTCGATCGAGGAAAGTCAACAACCCGGAGTCGACCCGATCCGAGCGGCGCGAACGGCGAGTTCGGTCCGTGAGGTGCAGCCGAAGCAATCGAGGAGTTGGGTGACGTAGGTGCGCACGGTACCCTCAGAGTAATTGGTCAGCTCTGCAATCTCCCGATTTGTCGCGCCCTGGATGAGCCGTTCATATACGGCCCGTTGTCCGATGGAGAGCGAATCAACGGTGCGAGCCCAGCCTTCGGTGCGCTCCTGTTGTTCTCCAAGTGATCGCAACGTGTCGAGCGCAAAATCCATCGCCCTGGGCGCGAGTACGCGGTGCCCCGAATAAATATGGAGGAGAGAATCCACGATCTCAACCACGGGTAGGTCCTTCGTAAGAAACGAACAGGCTCCCGCGGCGAGGGCCTCACTGAGGCGATGCTGGACCTCGAAGGCCGTGAACATCACGACTCTCACCGATGAGTGGCGCTCGGACATGATCCGAGTAGTCTCCACTCCGTCAAGCACGGGCATCTCGACATCCATCAGGACGATGTCGGCAGGGCGGTGTTCCACAAGCGCGAGGACCTCGCGCCCATCAGCAGCGGTCCCGACAATGCTGATGCGAGGATCCATGCCCAGAAGGGAGGCGAGGGCGTCGCGCAGATTGGGATCATCGTCCGCCAGGATCACTCGGATGGGGCGGATATGTTCGGGCGGCGACATGGGGGCGGTCATTCCACTCCCCCGATTCGGGCAGCATCGATCGGCATGACGAGGGATATTATCCATCGTCCGGGCACTGTACCGAAGTACACATCACCGCCAAGCGTCTGTGCTCGGCTCTGTAGACTCATGATGCCCAGTCCGGACGACAATTCGAGTTGAAGATCCAGTTCTTCCTTCGACAGATCCGATACGACGGTGACTTCCACGCCGCGCTCCGACACATCCGCCGACACGTTGACAATCGAGTTAACAGGCGCATACTTCACGCAGTTCATCAGTGCTTCCTTGAGGAAAACAACGAGGAATCGCAGTCGCGTGGCACCCAGAAGCATTGACAGCTCGTGTTCGTCGGGAAGGGCGCTGTGCAGTCGTCGACGTCCCATACGAAGCATCTGGGCGGCATCATCAAGCGCATGAGACACCGACTCGTTCATCGGGTCGTTGCGGGGTTGCAGCATTGTTACTGTACGACGCAATTGAGTGATGGCACGCGCTATTGATTGTTCAATGTCGGCAAGTGCGTACAAAGGCTGATCCCGATTGGGCACTTGGAGGGAGCGGACCATGACCAGGGCCTTGGTCAGATCCGTGATCACCGTGTCGTGAAGCGTCACGGCGAGCTCTGTATTCGTCCTATGGGCGAGGTACTCCACCTGCTGTTTGAGCAGTTCAATTTGCTTACTGCTCGTCAGCATGAGTAGACCAATCGAAACAGCGATAACCATTTGAAGCAGCAACAACCAAACAAGCAACGCACCAGAACGGTCAACAGGCTCAAGATAATAAGCACCAGACACGGCGACGCCGGAAATCACTACGAGAACCCACCGATTCTGTGAAATCAACTCAGCTGTAGCGAGGACGACAAGAAACGTCGTCATCAGCGCGTCGAGGAGACTAGCGGGTGAGATGATGGCGAGGCAGCTCACGGCTATGACTGTCACACTCCCGAGAGTGGAGAACCACGCTGCTGCTGCCATGCCTCCGGCAATGACCGTTGCTACTAGAAGGGAACGCCATGGCATCCTCCCCGAAGTGAGCAGAGAGTAGCAGTCGAATGAGAGAAAAACCAGCGCGACCGCCGGATAAGTGAAATGCTTCCCCCAGCATTGAGTCCTTCTGACAGCAGAAAGCAAACGCTGGAATAGCCTCACTATCGCGACGCGCCTCGACACGCGGGATAATTCGGGAAGAAACGACAAAACAACTCCACAGGAGACACACGAACGCTCAAACGCTCGACGTGTCATCAACATCCTGGGAGACTGCAGGATTGACCATACCCATCATCCTGGACATCGCCGCCATCATTCCAAGCACTCGACGAATCACAGTTGACCTCCACTGGTGTCGCTGGACAGCTCCATTCATCCATTCAACACCGATGAGGACATCCGCGACTATCGAGGAATGTCGATCTCTTCCCCGTAGTCTCTCCCCGCATCAGCCGAACGCGCAACGCCAGCTACGTCATGAGCAGGGCGAATACGCCACAACAACCCGGCCCCGGACATGTAGTGACACAGTGGGGCCGGGGAGCATGCGCTCCCCGGCCCCATCTCAATCAGCGAGTGGCACCGCCTACACGAGGATCACTCCTCAGAAGCGGACTCCTCCTCGTCCTCGCGCTTACGACGCGTGCGAGTACGGGGGCGGCGCTCACGGCGCTCAGAACGATCACGGCGCTCCGTGCGCTCCGTCGATTCAGGGCCCGCAGCCTCGGCAGCTGCGGCATCCTCGTCGAGGACGGCGTGCAGGCTGAGCTTGCCACGATCACCGATCTCAGCGATTTCCACCTCGACCTGCTGGCCGACCTGGAGGACATCCTCAACCGACTCGATGCGCTTGCCACCAACAAGACGACGCACCTGTGAAATGTGCAGGAGCCCATCCTTACCGGGGGTCAGTGACACGAAAGCACCGAAAGACGTGGTCTTGACGACCGTGCCGACGAAGCGCTCGCCGACCTCGGGCATCTGCGGGTTCGCGATCTGATTGATCATCTGACGAGCTGCCTCAGCGGACTGGCCAGAAGCAGAGGCGATGTACACCGTGCCATCGTCCTCGATCGTCACATCGGCGCCAGTATCCTCCTGGATCTGATTGATCATCTTGCCCTTCGGGCCGATGACTTCGCCGATCTTATCGACCGGGACCTGAACCGTGATGATGCGCGGCGCATTCGGGCTCATCTCATCGGGGCCATCAATCGCCCGGTTGATCAGATCAAGGATCGCAAGACGGGCATCGCGGGCCTGAGCGAGAGCGCCGCGAAGAACCTGCGAGTCGATGCCGTCAAGCTTCGTATCCAACTGAAGAGCCGTGATGAAGTCCTTCGTGCCCGCGACCTTGAAGTCCATATCACCGAAACCGTCCTCGGCACCGAGGATGTCAGTCAGGGTCACGGACTTCTGCACGCCATCGACCTCGCCGGTCATCAGGCCCATGGCGATACCCGCGACCGGGGCGCGCAGCGGGACACCGGCCTGCAGGAGCGACAGGGTCGAAGCACACACAGACCCCATCGAGGACGAACCGTTCGAGCCCATCGTCTCGGAGACCTGGCGGATCGCGTAGGGGAACTCGTCGCGCGGCGGAATCACCGGGATGAGGGCACGCTCGGCGAGATCGCCGTGGCCGATCTCGCGACGCTTCGGAGCGCCGACGCGGCCCGTCTCGCCCGTCGAGAAGGGCGCGAAGTTGTACTGGTGCATATAGCGCTTCGCCGTCACCGGGGACAGGTTGTCGAGCTGCTGCTCCATGCGGAGCATCGCAAGGGTCGTCACACCAAGGATCTGCGTCTCTCCACGCTGGAAGAGAGCCGAACCATGGACGCGCGGGAGAACCTCGACCTCGGCGGAAAGGGAACGGATCTGACGCGGGGTGCGCCCGTCCATGCGGATCTCCTCGCGGAGGGTGCGCTGACGGATCGTGTACTTCTCAAGAGAGCGGAAAGCGGCCTTGAGGTCCTTCTCCTGCTCCGGGTACTTCTCAGCGAGCCCCTCGAGCATCTCAGCCTTCACCGCGTCAACGGCCTCGTCGCGGGCGAGCTTGCCCTCCGTGAGGAGAGCCTTCGCGAGCTTGTCGCCCACGAACTCCTCAACGGCCTTGTACTGCTCATCCGTGTAATCGATGAACAGCGGGAACTCGGCGGTCTCCTTCGAAGCGTGCTTCGCGACCTCGATCTGAGCCTCGCACAGCACCTTGATGAAGGGCTTGGCGGCCTCAAGACCATCGGCGACGACATCCTCGGTCGGAGCGGGGGCGCCGGCCTGGATGAGGTTCCACTGGTTCTTACCGCCACCAGCCTCGACCATCATGATCGCGACATCCTCGGAGCCGTCCTCAGCCTTGACGATGCGGCCCGCGACAACAATGTTGAACACGGAGCGCTCAAGCTCAGACCAACGCGGGAAAGCGACCCACTGGCCGTCGATGAGGGCGAGTCGAGTGCCGCCGATCGGGCCCGTGAAGGGCAGGCCCGCGATCTGGGTGGACATCGAGGCGGCATTGATCGCGAGGACGTCGTAGGCGTCGTCCGGGTGGACAGTCAAAACGGTTTCGACGACCTGAACCTCGTTGCGCAGGCCCTTGACGAAGCCCGGGCGCAGCGGACGGTCGATCAGGCGTGCGGCGAGGATCGCCTCAGTGCCTGCGCGGCCTTCGCGGCGGAAGAAAGAACCGGGGATGCGGCCCGCAGCGTACGCGCGTTCTTCAACATCAACGGTGAGCGGGAAGAAGTCGAACTGGTCTTTCGGGGACTTGCCGACAGTGGTCGCGGAAAGGACCGTGGTCTCGTCGTCCAGGTAGGCGAGGGCGGACCCAGCGGCCTGCTTCGCGAGGCGGCCGGTCTCGAAGCGCACTGTGCGCTTGCCGAAGCTGCCGTTGTCGATGATCGCCTCAGCGGCGATGATGTCGGAGCCTTCCATCATGGTGGCGTTTCTCCTTGTTTCGGGGATATGAGAGTCGCGCCCGGCTTCGGCCTTCGATCGAAGTCCACGGCATCAATCCGAACGACCCAATGTCGCGGAGGTCCGTGAACCACTGTCGAAAACCGTCGGTCGGTGCGCAGTGGAACGGGCAAGAGGCTCAAGGCCTCGGCGAGGCCTTTCGAGTGGCCTCAGGGTGAAGGGCTGGCGCTCATCCGGGAGAGTGATGCGCGTCCAGGAGAGTGGTGCGCATCAGGGAGACCCGTGTGGTCTTCCCGTTCTCTTCCGATTTTGCGGCAGCGTCCTCGATGATGGGGAGCGGCCCTCAGGAGTCGAATGAGACCTGCGGGCGCGCCCCTCGTGGTCGATTGCTTGCGCGCCCCGTTCGGACGCGCAAGCAAAACCGGCCCGGTCCTCAAGAAGAGGATCGGACCGGGACGGCTCAGCGGCGCAGGCCCAGACGCTCGACGAGGGAGCGGTAACGCTCAATGTCGATCGAGGCCAGGTAGCCGAGGAGGCGGCGACGACGACCGACGAGCAGCAGCAGGCCGCGGCGCGAGTGGTGGTCGTGCGTGTGGTACTTGAAGTGCTCGGTCAGGTCCTTGATGCGCTTTGTGAGGAGCGCGATCTGAACCTCGGGGGAGCCGGTGTCGCCCTCGTGGGTGGCGTATTCGGCGATGATCTGATCCTTGACGTCCTTGCTCAGGGGCACAGGCTTCTCCTTATGACTCGTTGCGCGGGGCGGGAGGGCTATTCCCTACCGCTGACAGTCCGCGGCCGATCTGACGGCCTTTCAAGGCTAGCACGGGCGAAGATACGTACTTTCACAGGAATGGGCTGATCCGCGGGCAAAAGGGTGTGCGATCGGGCACGTCGGAAGGGAGGGGGAAGAGGTGTGGGGACGACTCGGGGCGTGGGAAGAGCGGACGCTGGGAGACGCTGGTGCGGGAGGGGCGGGGCTGCTCGGGGCGTGGAGACACAGGGGGCGGGAGAAGCGCGCGCTGGGAGACCCTGGGGTGCGGGAAAGGCAAGGGGCACAAGTCGGACGACGCTTGCACCATGCCCCATTAGGGCCCGCGCCGTTCTGGGATTTTTCCATTCGGCTCGGCTAAATCTGGCTCTGCGTGTCCGACTTGTGGCCGAGCGGCCGCGCAACCCAAGAGTGTCCCGCGAAACCGAAAGCGAAGCGCTCGGTCTCAGGTGACGCACCGCCCTGACGCCGCGCCCGCCCCGAGGGAGCACCGCGCGGCCC
>ERZ772926.1016-NODE-1016-length-14236-cov-15.620972_pt1 | contig 14236 bp, 6 predicted proteins | sample MGYA00511136_ERZ772926 | MGnify/ENA primary metagenome ERZ772926 (study PRJEB29015, sample SAMEA2737917) | human oral metagenome | biome: human oral; feature: human-associated habitat; material: dental | place: China | collected 2153 ... | reverse complement strand
CTGCGCGCCGGCGGCTCCGGCGCGGTCTTCGGGGACGGCACCACCGAGGGAGTCTTCCGGGGGATGGGGCGCGGCCTGGCGCGCTACATCTCGTCGTCGGCCTTCGACGACTATGTCTCCTACGACATCGCCAACCAGGTCTCCATTCCGGGACGGGACATGACCAGCTGGGGCGTGGATCCCACGGACACGGCGTGGGGCTCCTTCGGCTACGCGTCGCTGAGCACCGGGCGGGACCGGTATGCCGAGTACGCCGCCCAACGCATTGCTCGGCGTTCCGTCGACCACAGCCTGGACGGATTCCGTTTGGTGGGTGACACCACCGGTGACACTCAGCGACTTGCCGACCTGTGGGCGCATCGTCAGGACAGTGAGCTGAGCAGCCTGGGACTTCCCACCTCCTCCGGCTCCCCGGTCCTGGCGGGAAGCTCGGCGGTGGACCAGGCCACGATCGACTGGTTCCTGAGCGATACGGTCTCCTCGACCGTCAACAAGTCCGTCCTGGGGGGCCACGCCAAGGACGCGGTCAAGGCCGTGCTGGCTCAACGGCCCCAGGCCGAGGGAATGCCGGTGACCGAATGGGCTGACGGGATGAACCGGTGGCTGACCACGTCCAAGGAGTCGGCCTTCATGTCCGAGCTCGAGCGCGCCAGCCTCAACTACGCGCTCAAACGAGTCGAGGAGATGGCTGACCGCCTCGTGGCCACCACCCGGCAGGCGATCGCCGACCTCGGACTTCCCTACGCCCTGTATCTGTTGGGGCGGCTGCGCCAGCCCGGGGGCGTCCTAGACACGCTCATTCCGCGGGTCGCGGCGATGGAGCATCTGGCGCCCCAGCACCCCCTGTCCTTTCCCGACTCCCTCCTGAACCAGCTGCGCGGCATGGGCAAGGCCGTTCTGGGCGGAGCAGGGCTCGGGGAAGTGACCGGCAAGCTCGAGTCCGAGCTGCAGCAGTCGGCATTCCACTGGCTCAGCGCGCGAACCGCCGCTCATCTCGCCACAGCGATGCGCGACATGATGACCTCAGCCGTCAAGCCCTTGGAAGACGTCCTGGACGATGCCCGCAAGGTCCTCGTGGACGCGCGGGCGGTCCGCGCCAGCCAGCAGGGCATCGCCGACGTCACCACGGACGTCTACAGCGCATGGCCCCAGGAGCCTCAGCCCGGCCAGGCCGACGGCAGCATCGTGCCGCAGCGGTTCGCCACCGCCCACAACGAGGTCGTCCTCATGCCGGTGGAACAGTATCCCGGACGGTTCGAGGAGCACATCGCCGACGCCGTCGGCGGTGAACGCGACTTCCACCAGGCGTACTCCCGTACTGTCCAGGAGGTCCTCTCCGGGACCTGGGAGCAGGGGGCGGGGGACAAGCCCCCGGAGGATCTGCTCACCGTGACGACCGCGTGGGTCCCCGCAGGCCTCCAGGGCGCCACCGGAAGCGCCCTTCCCACACCGGCCCGGTACGAGCTGCGTCTGCGCCCCTCGGAGGTCCTGGGCCGCGCCCGAGCGTTCGTCGCACGGCGCGGTGAGGCCTTCGAGGTCTTCTGCAGCCAGTCCCTGCGCAGCTTCCTCACCGACGAGACGGTGGGCGAGCACGAGCGGTCTCAGCGGTCGCAGGCCGTTCTCACCGGCCTGAAACGGACACTGGAGATGGCACGGCCCCTGGTGGAGATCAGCACCGAGACCTACCGATCTCTTCACAACGGTGACACGCCCGCGCTGGCATACACCTTCTCGCCCATCCCCCTGCGCAATCAGAGCGTCGCCCAGGACTTCCTCGACTACCTCGACCAGGAGTCGACCATCGATCGTGAGCTGGTGCACGACCGAGTCGACAAGGCCCTGGGGGACGAGGACGTCGCCCGCATTGACGTCTTCGGCTCCTACCCACGCACCCTGCCCGTGGCCTACTCCGGCCTGCTGCGCTCCGTGCGCGAGTCCTGGGACCGGGCCCACGGCTCGGCGGGAGCCCGGGATGCGTTCTGGCGGTTCCGGCGAGCACGTCCCCTCAGCGGTGGACTGCCCTTCGGTGACGCGGAGCGCCTCACCATGGTGCGTGGCTGGTGGACGGCCACCCTGGCCGGCGGGATCGAACGAGCGCCGTGGGGCGGCCACTCCGACACCCAGCCGGTACGTGTCTGGGACACCGAGGAGCAGGAGTGGGTGGCCTTCCCCGCTCCCATGCTCACTCCGCCGTCACGAATGATCACCGCCAACGCCTGGCTGCCCGCGGTGCTGGAATCATCCCTTCTGGCGTATCTGCGCGTGGGCGAGGACGGTCTACAGGCCTTCAGACCCTGGCGGGTGCTGCGCCGATGGGCTGATGCCTCCGTCAACGAGCCGCAGATCGCCTTCGGGGTGACGACTCCGGTCGACGAGGCCGTATCAACGCTCCTGGGACGGGGACAGGTCGACGGTCTCACTCCGGCCGCCGGAATCGATCAGCTCACGGACCCTGAGCTTCGCCGCGAGAAGCTCTTGAGCTACTGCGACGTGATCCTCGGCGACCTGGAGCAGAACTACCTGCCTGGCCCTGGAAAGGCCGATGAACCCGGGCACTTCACCAACTACCGCAGACGTTCCCTGGTGGAGACGACGCCTTTGACCATCGATCTCGCCCAGGACATGCACGACGAGCTCAGTCACGTTCGTAGCGTTGTCGCCTCAGCTCCGCCCGCCTCGGATCTGGGCGCCTCGCCGACATCATTCGGATCCGGAATCGAGTACTGACATGGAATCATCAGGGCCTGCCGAGTCCCGGTCTGTATCGGTCTTCGTTGCTCCGCCGAGCCAACGGCCTGTTCTGTCCGCGCTTGTCGACCTGTCCGCCGCTGGGCTGCTCGCTCCCTTCGCCTGGATCGAGAGCGACGGCGAGCCGGACAAGGCAGCGGACCGCTACGACCCCGTCGCCGTGTGGGTCGATCACGGGCAGGTGACAGTGAGCACCTTCTCCCGGATCGTCAACCGCCATGACCTGGAAACGGTCCGGCTGCTCGTCGTCGTTCCTGTGGGGCATCCCGCTCAGGACGCCCTGCCCGCCAGCGCGGAGCAGTTCTATCAGCTCCTGGGGGTGCCGCAGCACGCGCGCCGGGAGAGCCTGCGCGTTATCGTTCCCTACTCCGCGCAGCCGCTGGCCGCCGAGCTGGGGCGCATCGGTTGGCGCAAGATCATGCTCTCCCCGGAGTCCACATCCGATCCGGCCTACAGCGCCATCCCGTGGTGGACCAGGCCGGAGACGGTACCGGGATCAGCCGCGGTCGGTCTGGCGGTGCAGGCCGGTCTGTGCGGGGCCGTCAATGCGGCGCCGCATGACGGACAGCGTGAAGACGTCTCCTACGACATCAACGTCGTGCGCAGCTTCGTCCGTATCGTTGACGCCCACAGCGTGGAGGACCAGCTGCGCCGTCAGGTCACTGAGGTCGGAGAGAGCTTCCCGCAACCCACCCGCGCCGATACCGGTGTCCGGGTCCCGGCGTATGCGGATCCTGAGGCCAGGGTCGCCGCCGTGGCACAGGCCTGGCAGGAGCGCCACATCCACTCGTTGAGACGTCCTCAGGTGCCGATGCCCGAACGCGCCGGTGCGCGCCGCATGGGGGCCCTCGAGGCGCTCAAGCTTTTCTTCTCCTTCCTCATCAAGGCGCTCATCGGAGCTCCCGGCGAGTGGCTCCGCAGCCGTGTGCGGGCCGCCAAGGCCTCCATCGCCTCTGGAGTGGCGTCGGCGGTCTTCGGTGAAGGATCCGCGGTTCAGGTCGTCGTCGGAGGCGTGGACTCCAACGGGCGGACCGTCGGCTGGAACGAGCTGACCGATGCCGCCAAGCGTGCCAGCGACACGTTGCCCGCGGACTTCCCACGTTCGGGTCAACCCGTCCAACGGGATTTCGGGGCCTTGTGGCAGGACCTGGTCTCAGGAACGATCGCCCTGCTGGACGGCTCGGCCCACTCGTCGCTGGGCATCCAGGCCTACGAGGGGTACCTGCCGCGACGTGATGCCATCGCCGCACCTCCCGGCCCGAAGAGTCGCATCGAGATCACCGAGCCACTGGGCGACCTGCCGGCCGGCACCGTGCTCCACTCCTGGGACCAGCTCGAGATCGACCGCGTCCGCACCTATCTGCAGCAGCTCTCCCAGTCCCAGCACTCCCAGGGCCCAGAGGCGGCACGCCAGCTGGCGGAGATAGACCGGTGGCGAGCCGACAACAGCCGTCGCCTTCTGCCGCGCCTGGGCGCCGTTCTCTCCAACTGCTTCACCTCCACCAGGAACGACGTCGCCGCGCTGTCCCACGAGCTCCAGTCGCTTCTCGGGCAGGAGCCCGGCGGGGAGTTGGAGCAGCGCCAGCGCAGGCTGGCCAGGATCCTGCGTCTGTTCCTGCTGGTCCTCGTGATCGTCCTGGCGGTCCTGGTGGTGAGTAAGACCATGGGCCGCATTGGCTGGCTGTACTTCGCGCTCCTTGCGGTCGTGACAGTCATCGGGTGGCTGGCCGTCTCGATATCAACCTTCGTCTCGCAGCAGCGTGAGGTCTTCCGCATCCTGTTCAGGATCGAGGAACGAGACCAACGCATCCCGCTGCTCACCGCGAACCTTCGGCTGGCGGTGGAGGACCTCGCCGCCCAGGGGGCCGCCTACTCACAGTTCAGGCGCTGGGCGACAATCGTCTCGGCCTTCTTGGAGGACCCGCTCGGGGCCCGTGACACAGGACCCGACCGGAGCTCGCAGAAGGTCGCGCTCCCTGATGCCATCCAGCGGGTCGAGGCAGAAGCCTCGCCTGAGCACCTCGCCGACGCCGCTGCCTCCTTGCGCACGAGTGTCTTCACCGTGGGCTGGCTCACCCAGGCCTGGGAGACGATGCGTGCCGGTATTGGCGTGGACCTGGACCCTGAGCAGCGCAACCGTCTTGCGACCCGGCAGCTGGTGCTGACGGCGGAGTCCGGTGAGGCGGGAAGCGCCTTGAGCAACTGGGCGCAGGGTCTGCAGACCAAGGGGGTGCGCTCGGCCCAGGCGAGTCAGATCTGGCAGAAGTGTCTGGCGATCCTCTCGGGGGATCAGGGCCCCGACCCCCGGCTCACGGTGATGACGCCCTCGGGGGAGCGGCGTCAGGTCTCCGCCTACTGCCATGATCTGACGACCGGGGGCTCACGATCAGTGGTGCTCGATGTTCTCGGGCCGGTGGCCCGTTCGGGCCCGCAGTCCCTGACAGTGCCCGACCAGTCCTGGCTCAGCCAGTGGAACGACGGGTTGTCTCCCACGATGGTGCTGGTCGAAACCACGAACCCGATTGCGCCGGCTGACTTCATCTACCCGGATCACGACCAGAGCCCGAGCGGCCCGCTCGCCGGGATGGACTACTTCAACGTCGGACGGGACCAGAAGGCGCCTCCTGGCAGCGCCGGTTCCTCCTCCAACGGGGCTCCGGGCGATACGCCCGCAGGGCCGGAACCCTTGTCCGGTCCTCTCGAGTACTAGCGGGCAACGGGCCGCACCTGAGCACATCAACTGTGGCAGCGTCACTGAGCCCGTTGTCTCCCCTCACATACCGACCCTGAGGACACTCAAATATGGCTATCAGTTTTCGTGAATTCACGCATGCAATGACGCAATGGATGAACGAGGCACCTGAAGAGGTCAAGCAGCACCTCCGTGCCTCGTCATGGAAGTCCCTCATGCTCACCGGAAAGGATGTTGACGGCGGAACGGTCTTCTCCCCTCAGGAGATCGTTGACCGTGTGCTGGACGGGAACAATGAGCTGACCATGACTGTGGCCCTCCCGGTTGCGCTCATGCTCAACAGGAGGTTCGGTCCCAAGGAGGGGGTCAGCGTCCAGCCGGGGGAGCAGGGATCCGACGCCGGCGAGACTCCGTCTGGGGGCGCCTCCTCACCTGACGTTCCCGTCGCGCAGGAGGACACCAACGAGGAGCCGACGCCGGAGCCGGACCAGGCACCGCAGGCCCCTTCCGATGAGAAGACGATCGAGTGGATCTTTCCCGCCTACGACTATTCGCGTGAGGATCTTGACCGACCTGAGGAGGGAGGGCGAGTCTCGGTCACCGTCAGTGACGTCGGAGGCAGCCTGCGCTACACCTGGCCCGATGCGAAACAGGCCGAGGTCTATCGGGTGGTCATCTCAGACCTGGAGGACCCCTACAGCCCGGATGACTTCGACGAGGTGGCTGTCACTGAGGGGCTGAATGCACTGGACTCGGCGCCGTGGACAACGGCCGTGCGTTTCGTCACCGTATGGGGCTACGAGCGCCTCGGCGATGACGAGAAGTATCTGGGGCAGTGCCGGCGAGTCGCCAGTCGCGTCGTCGTTCACCCCGTGGCGCAGTGGTCCCTGAGCTTCAACTCCGAGTCCCGGTGCGTTGACGCCTCCTGGGAACCTCCGGTGGCTCCCCCCGGGGCCACGGTGAAGGTGCGCACCGCCCGCCTTCCTCTGGAGCAATCGGTCGGGCGCTATCTGCGCGGGAGTGCCTGGCTCAGCTGCGAGATCCCGAACAACGGAGCAGGATTTCAGGACTCTGAGAATCTCGTGGGGGGAAAGCAGTACAACTACGTTGCCGCCGTCGAGGCCCAGATCTCCGGGGAGACCTACACCTCCACGCCGATGCGCCAGCAGATCACTCCCGAGGTGGAACGCGAGAAGATCGTCGACCTGGGCATTGCTGACGACGAAGGGAGTGACCCGGCACGCGGGTCGGCTCTGCGACTCACGTGGACCCAGCTGTCTCAGTCCTCCGTGACGGTCTACCGCACCCAGAGGCCTGTGGACCCGGCGGCATCCGATCGAGCCACCGTTCCCGAGGAAGCACTGGCGAACGCGGGCCTTCCCCAGGACGCGGCCATCACTGCGGCCGCAGGTATCGAGGAGCTCGACTCCTCGGCCCGGCAGCTGCGCACGATCTCTGCGGTTCCATGGCCCGACGGGCATGAGTGGGACACCATCTACTTCACCCCGGTGACCTTCCACGGTGATGGGGAGGTGACGATCGGCACGACCGTCCAGCGCAAACGTGCCACCAGCATCGAGAACGTCACGCTGACTCGCCGTCTGAACTGGGATCTGGTGACATTCACCTGGCCGGGCGATGCGACTCTTGTCGAGCTGCGCATGACGGCTCTGGACGCTCCGTTCGATGCCTCGGCAGCGCCTTTCATGTCCGTGACCCATGAGGACTACCAGGCTGATGGTGGCTGCGTCATCAAGAACGGCCTGCCCGCTCCCGGCGGGCGCCTCCACCTCAATGCGATCACCTACATGTCCGGCACCCAGATCTCCTCACCGCCCGTGAGCATTGAGGTTCCCTCCTTGTGGACCTACCAGTACTCTCTCAAGTGGCCGGGCGACGTGAAGGTCATGGGCGGTTTCATGCGTCAAGCGGTGGCGCGTTTCGGGCACACCGTCGTGGAGATCACCGTTGAGGCCCTCAGGGGGGTTCCGGATCAGTCGGGAGCCATCGGACTGGCGTTGCTTCACAACCCCTCGCACCTTCCTCTCCACGCCGCTGACGGGCAGAGAGTCGGCTTGTTCCTGGAGCGCCCCACCAAGGACAACCACCCGCAGGCTGAAACGTCCGTCCAGGTGCCGCCTAACGGACAGCCGCTGTCACTATGGTTCGATCACTCGAAATTCCCTGCCGGATACTTCCGGCTGGTTATCGACTCCTATCCACTGAGCGCCATTGACGAGAAGGCTCGGCATCTGGCGCTCGAGCACTTCGGTCTGGTTGATCCTTCCCTGTCTGCTCTCATCAAGAAGGGGTGACCCTGGTGGGAGACGACTCTGATCCGAATGTCGGGTTGATGTCGGGATGCGAGCAGCTTCTCTACACCAATGTCGACCATGTCGTTGACGGGGTAGAACGCTCGGGGTGGCAGACGATGACGCAGACTGCCGGCCTGAGTGACGGTGATGCAAGCACGCTCTACGCGTTGATCGACCCCACCCTCAACCCCGTCACGCCCCTGTCCGGATTCCCCACGGAACAGGAGGTGGCGGCAGCTGATCGACGCCTGGCACAGTTCTGGACGGACGAGGGCCTGGTACTCGTCCACACCGCTCCGGCGGGGAACGACACAACGGGACGGCCCAACACCATGACCCATGTGGTGCTTGCCAAGCACCACGAACCGGCGCCCGACCTACGAACCATTGACCTGTGGCGATCACCCGGCTGGGTGACTCCCTTCGGGCCCGAGCAGGTGAGGCAGGCGGAGCTTCCCGACCCGGCGTCGCTGCGACCCGGCGCCAGCGTCGACGACGACACGGTGGCCGAGTTCCTGGCCGACGGCTCGCGGAGCCCAGCCCTCGTTGCCATGGCCGACGCTCTCGAGCCGGGGCTGCTCCAGACGATCCGCGCCCAATGGGATGGCGTGCCGTCTGACCAGGCACGCAGGAGGAACACTGTGGTCCTCGCAGTGTCCTCGACCGATGAAGCCGCCCTGTGGATCGGAGCGCTGCTGCGCACCTGCGCCCCGGCCACTGGACGGTACCTGAGCTACTCCGTCCTCCAGAGGATCCTGACGCCCTCGGACGTCGAGATGCTCCTACAATCTCGTATCGACGTGGCCTGCGTTCCGAGACAGGACCTGACGAACATGGGGGAGTCTCGACCGGGCCTGGTCGTCATCGACCCGCACGAGAGCGGTGCTGTCGAGCCGGCGCCGACGACGTCGTGGGGACGCCTGGTGGCGTTGATGAGTCAGGACCTGGGTGCGTGGGTCGCCGCCTACGAAGGAATGAAGGACGTCCTCAGCCTCCTGCCCGATCATTCCGATCTCAGCCCGGGGTGGCCGCTGGCCGTGGCCGAGGCCTGCGATCCTGGGCTCCTCGAGCCTCAGCAGGGGGAGACGCCGAGCTCTTCACAGGACGAGGAGGCGCGCGCACAGGATGAGGCGGAGCTCATCGAGGTGGAGCTCGTGTCGTGCTATCCGAGGTCGATGGTCGGTAATGACTACCTCGCAGCGGTGGTGACTGATCGCGTACTCGGCTCAGCAACGCAGAACCCCGCCGCCTGGTATGCGCGCCTGTCTCGGATTCCCCGGTGGGCACCAGTGAGTGGACTCGTCAGTGGGCTCTGCGAACGCTACCTCGATGCCGCGTGCCGCGAGGTCCGGTGGATGACCGACCTCGAACGCCCCGTCTCCGAGCAGGCCAACCGTTGCCTGCGTCAGTGGAGCGGGATGCCGGAGCATCGGTCCACGGTCGATGCGGCACTCGCGCAGGCCAAAGAGCGTGTCGAGGCCGAGCAGCCGGGCACTGCGGGGGGCCTGCGCGTCTTGGACCGTATGCTCCGAGAGCACGTCAGCGTCTCGACCCGGACATGCGATGTCCTCCTGCAGGGATACGCCGACATGATGCAGCCGGCCGCCTACGGTTCTCGTGAGCAGCGTGAGATTCTTGCTGTGCCTGCGACATCGCTCAGCCGTAGCCTGCTGGCCGACCGGGTGAGCTGGCAGCTCGATAGCGAGGAGCACTCTGGGCGACTGAGGATCCTGCCCAGTCTCAGTCGTGAGGTCCTGGACTGGTTGAGCCAGGACAACGAGCCCGGGAATCGAGTACAGATCGAAGCGCAGGTCGCTTTGACGCAGCTCGCCGCCGGTGGGAAGGACACCGGCAGGGCATGCCGCGCGCTGGGGCGCCTGGGGGGACTCTTCAGTCTTCAACCCACGGTGGTCGAGGTGCTGTCGCAGCAGGCGACGCCCGATATGTTGCAGTACCTCCCTCATGGCTGTCAGAACTTCCACGAGATCTTCTCCGAGGTCTTGGCCAGGAGGTATGATTCGGAGAATGCGGATAAGGTGGCCCGGACCTACCTCGACAGTCACGGACTCACTGATCGCTCCCTGACTATCGGCATAAATCACCGTTTCTCCCCATCTGCTGCCATGAGCCTGGTCGTGCTCAGTCGAGGGATGCCTCTGATGAGCCGTCGTAGCGACGTTGAGGTCCTGCACTATGCTGGCAACGTGCTGAGCGCCATCTGTGCACTGGCAGCTCACCATCACGACCTCGGCCGCGATCCGGTGCGTCAGGCAATGGTCAAGGCCCTGGCGGTGATGCTGGCCGGAGTCTGGAGCGGCAAGCGCATTCTTCTTGAGGGCGTCGTCTGGAAAGGGAACGGCCCCGAGGTTCGGTCGGTGAATCAGAAGCTGGAGCAGGTGATGGCGGAGCTTCCCGATATTCTCCAACGGCACCCGGAGTACCTGCTCTCCGATGATGACAACGGGCCGGGTGTGCTGATGCAGCCCTTGGTCCGGAACCTCTATTTCAGCAGTGGCGTTCGCATGTCAGAAAGCATGGCGGCCCGCGTTGATGAGCAGGTGAGTCAGCTGAGGCAGGGTGAAATGGAGTCCTCCCGCCTGTTCTCAGGTAAGTATGATGCGGCTTTAGCGACAGCTCGTGCTGTCATCGCTCGCGGCGGGGCAGGGGCGGTCGAGCTGTGGCGACCGATTCTTTATGACCTGTTTCATCAGGATGCCGGGGCCCGCCGCTGGGTCGATAAGACCCTGCTGTCTGCTGCGAGTCGTGGCTCCGGAAGCCGTCGGAGGATACTGAGATGACACTGAGACTGCTGTGGGAAAGGAAAGCCAATGCCTGACATCCTCGCGAGTGGGCAGTGGAGGGAGTTCTCGGTGAGCAACCGGGGTGCTCTGGAGATCGGCCTGGTCGCTCCCGTGCCCGCCACCCTGGAGGTCGTGGGGACCTCGAGCGCTCCGAAGTATCTCGGGGCTTCGCGCGATGCCGTGGCCTTTCCCGGAAGAGCGGTGTCGGCTGAGCGGCCCGTCATCGTTCGTGCCAACGTGTCATCCCAGGAGGCCTTCCCCGGCGACTGCGTCGTCGACCTGTCCTTCGACGCCGCGGGCGGGGAGCACGCCTACCTCATCAGGGCAATCCCGGTGGCGGGCCAGGCCAGCGCCCCGCTCCTTCAGCTCACGTTGGAGGGTGACGCGATTCGTGTCCGTCCAGGTGAAGGAGGCGTGGGGACGCTCGGGCTGGGGGGCTGGTGCGCCAAGCGCCGGCAGGAGTCCGGGGCGTCCTTGATGCCAACGGTCACAGAGGTCATCCTCGACGCCTCCGCATCCATGGCTCAGCACCGGCCCCGCGTGGAGTCGTTCCTGAATTTTGTGGCCGACATGTACGCAACACTGGGCATCCCTGCACCTCATGTGCGTTCCCTCAGCGTCGGTGGCTCGGTCGATGCCTCGTCAAGGGGGATGGGCGGGGTCGGCTCCGTGCAGGTGGACCCCGATGCCCGGGGCAGGCGCATCGTCGTCACTGACATTCCCTTGGAGACGGGACGCTGCGAGTGCCTTGTCCTGGGCAGCCCGGAGATCGTTCGTGCGCTGGCCCCCCACAGCGGGGCGCCCTACTTCGTGCCCAATGGTGATGCGTGGAACGAGCTTCTACGGGAGGATGCGGCTTTCACCTCGCAGACTCTCGCCACCATGGACCCCCTTCTGGACTGGCTCGCTCAGCCCGCTTCATCTAATGCGTCGATTGGAACGTCATCATGAGTTCTGCGTGCCCCTACTGTTTCACTCCGATCTCTCCGTCCGAGATATTCCTGAGGTGCACCGGTGGGTGTGCTGAGGTCCCGGACCCCCAGGCGTCTGCTTACGCCGGCTATGAGATGAAGCGCACTCCTTTCTATCGGGAGACTCTGAGGCAGGACGTCAAGGTTCTTCCGAGCGCGGTGAAGTGTCGGCGTTGCCAGTCGATGTGCGTGCAGGAAATCTGTGGCGTCTGCCATCGAGACCTTCCGCAGGGCTGGCGCGATGCCAACGTGTTCACCATGGCCATCACGGGAGCGCGGGGGGCGGGTAAATCCGTCTACATCGCCGTCATGGTCAAGGTGCTGCGTCGGTATGCGCAGGAGAGGGCGTGCACGGTGCAGGCGTACACTCGCCGTACTAAGGACGCCTATAACGCCATGTACTATCGGCCGCTGTTCAATGAGAATGTGGCCATGGAGGGCACCCACCCGTTGGGTGTGGCGGCACCTCTCGAGAGCGATCCTCTGATCTGGGAGGTCTCGGGGGCTCGGTCGGGGCGTCTGTATATCGTGATGCGTGATGTCTCGGGCGAGGATATGGAGAACCTCACTGGTCGGCCGCCCGCGTTCAGCTTCCACGACCGAGCCGACCTGGTCATCTTCCTCTTCGACCCGATCCTGCTGGACTCGGTGCGTCAGGTGCTCTCCGGGATCATTCCGGACGTTGATAGGAGGAGACTGGGCGCGCGATCAGCTGAGGTGCTGCCGACCATCATGGGGTTCATGGAGTCCGGTCGGGCGCTCCTGGCCCTGACGGTCTCCAAATTCGACTCCCTTCATCAGCTGCCCCAGGCGATGAGCCCGATGGCGCCGGCGCTGGCCAATCCGGCGGCACACGTCAACCGGGATGACACCATGATCCTGGCTGGTATGCAGGAGCCTGACGCCGGCAGGGTGCTCATGGAGGACCTCGACTTCCTGGACGCCGAGGTGAGGTCGCTCTTCCAGCTGATCGGAGAGAAGTCGGTGACGCTCCTGGCTGAGCAGGCCAAGGCGAACCGGCAGATCCATGACTATCGGCACTTCGCTGTGTCTGCGGTCGGTGAGTCTCCGCGGCACAACGAGCAGCTCACCGAACGGGGTATCTCTCCGTTCAGGGTCCTCGATCCGGTGCTGTGGGGCATGCACGTCAGGGGCCTGACATTGTGACGCACTCGGCAAGGCCGCCGGCTCCTCGTGTCCGGGGCGCCGGTGGCGTAGCCTCGGGGTCGTAGAGACCCCATCGGTACCCTCAGGCAAGGAGCCTCATCGTGTCCCGTCCTCTCTCCCGTGGGCCGCAGTTCGACGACGACGCAGACGTGGACGCCGCTGTCGAGCGCACCGAGCACATCGACCGCGGTCGGCCCACCGAGCGGATCGACCTTGCCCAGATGGAGGCGCAGCCGGGGGCCACGGAGGCCATCGCCATGCCGCCGGGAGGGGAAGGATGGGGGTACCTGCCGCCGTCGACGTCGACCCCGCAGCTGGCCGCCTCACCCGACCAGCGCAGCCAGTACACCCAGGTCCTCCAGCCGATGCAGGCGGCACCGCAGACGATGGCCATGCCGATGCAGGCTACCTACCCGGCTGAGCCGGTCCAGCAGGTCCAGCCGGTCTACGTCAACCCCGAGCCCGCTCGGCCGGCGGCCTCGCAGGGCCAGGTGCAGGAGACCTGGAACGAGCCCGAGCCGGAGCGTCCAGTGGCGCTTCCTCGCCCGCCAGAGCGCCGTCGTACAGCCGCGCTGCCGGTGGGGACGATCATGGTGCTGGCGGCCTCCGGGCTCCTGGGATGGGGCACGTACACGTTGCTGACCACGCTTCATGTCTTCGAGATCATCTCGAGCCGGTCCTGGACCCCGAACTGGACCGCGATCGGCGCGGTCGGCGGTGGAGCGGTACTGGCCTTCATTGCCTTCTTCGTCGCGTGCACGGCCCTGGCTCGGGCGAAGCCGAAGGCTCCGGCGGCACTGCTGCTTCTGGCCGCGCTGTTCCTGCCCCTGGCGGCGACCGCTGCGGGCGTCTACTACGGAGCCGGTGTCCTCAAGACGCAGACCATGGCTGAGGCGGAGAACTTTGCCGGCCAGATCAAGACCGGCGACGTCGACCAGGTCCTTAACACCCTGCAGTCAGGAGTCTCCTTCCCTGGGCGTGAGGACATCATCAGCGTCCTCAACACGGTGAAGGACAAGGCCGCCGAGCAGGGCGTCGACCCGCAGGGAGCTGACTCGCAGGGTGGCGACCAGCAGTCCGGCGACCAGCAGGACGGCTCCCAGGACGGCACTGGCCAGGAAGGCGGCGATGGCCAGCAGGGAGACGGTGGGCAGGCCGGCGGTGAAGGATAGACAGAAGACGGTAGGACGTTCGGCGTATTGATCGTGGCCGCGTCGATGCTCGGCTGTGGACAGCGGGGTCACATGTCAAGACCGGGTCACGAAATAGATGTGTGGCTGGTTTTGATGGGGTAGAACTACCCTGTTCGATTCCCTATCGAAGGCAGCCCTGTGTCTAACAGTAGTTTTCCTCCTGAGTCCTCACACAGCGCCGGTGACGCTCCTGCGCCTCCACCCCCGATGACATCTGGGCCAGAGACCGGCAGCTTCCCCGCTATTCCGGTTCCGCCGCCGCCGGGTGCCTCCGTGTCTGAACCTCCGGTTGCCGCGCCGGCACCGCCACCCGCTGCCGCTCCGGCCCCACCGCCGGGTGCGGTTGCGG
>ERZ772926.1015-NODE-1015-length-14273-cov-6.885708_pt1 | contig 14273 bp, 15 predicted proteins | sample MGYA00511136_ERZ772926 | MGnify/ENA primary metagenome ERZ772926 (study PRJEB29015, sample SAMEA2737917) | human oral metagenome | biome: human oral; feature: human-associated habitat; material: dental | place: China | collected 2153 ... | reverse complement strand
TCGTGCAGGCAGATCTCGGCATCGCCATCGGCGCGGGCACGGATGTCGCCATCGACAGCGCAGACGCGGTGCTCGTGCGGAGCGATCTCCTCGATGCCGTGAGTGCCATCCGTCTGTCGCGCAACGTGATGCGGAACATCAAGCAGAACCTCTTTTGGGCATTTTTCTACAATACCATCGGCATCCCGCTCGCGGCAGGCGTGCTTTACCCCGCCTTTGGCATCAAGCTCTCGCCCATGATCGGCGCGGCGGCGATGAGCCTGTCGAGCGTCTGCGTCGTGCTGAATGCCCTGCGTCTGCGCCTGTTCACCATCGTGCACGAGCCTGCGGCGGAAACGGAGCACACGCGCCATGAGATAACGGTAAGCCCCATCGCACCCGCGATGGATGACATACATGAAGAAACGGCGGACACTGCCGCCGCACAGAGAAAGGAAGATTTTACCATGGAAAAGACCATTCACGTCAAGGGCATGACCTGCCCCCACTGCGTCAAGCACGTCACGAAAGCCCTCAGCGGCATGGACGGCGTCTCGGATGTCGTCGTCGACCTCGAAGCGGGTACAGCGACCTTCAGCGCCGCGCGCGAGATTCCAAACAATGAGCTCGCCGCTGTTCTCGATGATGCGGGTTACGAACTTAGCTGAGACTCCGAACATAGGAAAACGGTCATGCGGGAACGCTCCTGTATGGCCGTTTATTTGCGGCAAAAACAGGAAAATCTTTCGGTGTGTCGAATATACCAAATGATAATAATTTTTTGAAAGAATACAGAAAGGTGTGTCTCCGATGAAAAAACTTCTCCTTCCCCTCATCTGTGCCATGCTCCTCGCCCTCTGCGGCGGACGCACGGCGCAGGCATTTGCCGCGATGCCGCTCATTGACAACGTAAGCCCTGCCGAATATGTAGAATTTGTCAATACGTTTTTGGAAAACCCGACCTTTATGGGTGCCCCGACATATGATTCGGGTGCATCCCGTCTCGCAGGTCACGATGTCTATACGTCACGCACGCAAAATGGCGCCATTGTGCAGCTGCATGCAGAGGGAGAGAACATTTCCTATCTGAACATCACGTTCAACGAGGACAATGACGACGCAGTCCACGATGTCTCAAGTCTGAGTGTAGCGACCTACATTGCATGCGACATGAGTGAGTCCGAAATCGATGCGATCATTGATATGGAGAGCGTGCAGGAGGGCAACGCCTTTACCGACAGCATCTACTGCTCTGCCGCACAGCGCATGATTACATCGCGCACGGTTCTGGATGGCACGAACAGCACCGTCGTGCTCTCCGCCTCGCCAAACTGATCTGTCCGACACGAATGCTCCCATGTTGAACATCCGCATGGGAGTTTTTGTATGGGCTGCTGCAAAGTATACCGCACATATTTGATTTACAAAATGACAGATTTATCCTACAATAAGAAAATCATATTTGTGAGGTGGTTCGTATGATCGAAGAACAGCTCGGCACATCACGGCGCGCGGTGTTCATAGAGGGTATGCACGACGGTGTGCCGATTGCGCTCGGGTATTTCGTGGTGGCGTTCACGCTGGGGATTCTCGCCAAGACAGCGGGGCTGACCCCGTGGCAGGGCTTCGTAACAAGCGCGGTCAACATCGCCTCGGCGGGCGAGTATGCGGGCTTTACAGTGATCGCAGCGCAGGCGCCCTATCTCGAGATCGCCGTGCTGACGCTTGTCGCGAACGCACGCTACTTCCTCATGGCGGCGGCACTCACGCAGCGGTTTGCACCCGAGACGCCGCTCCTGCACCGCCTTGCCGTGAGTTTCGGTGTGACGGACGAGATCTTCGGCATCACGGTCGCACGCGGCGGCATGCTGAACCCGTACTACAATTACGGCGCGATGGCGATCTCCGTGCCTGCGTGGGCGGCGGGTACATCGGCGGGCATCCTCGCAGGCGGCATTCTCCCCGCCGCCGTCGTCTCGGCGCTCTCGGTCGCGCTCTACGGGATGTTCGTCTGGGTCGTCCTCCCCGCTGCGAAAAAAAGCCGCCCGATCGGCGGCATGGTGCTCGCGAGCTGCGTGCTCTCGCTCATTGCGACGTACGCGCCCGTGGCGGGTGAGCTCTCCGGCGGAACGCGCACGATCCTCCTCACGCTCCTGGTTGCGGGAATCGGTGCGGCGCTCTTCCCCGTCGATGAGGAACAGGAGGGGGCTCATGACTGATATCTGGCTCTACATTGCCGTCATGAGTGCGGTAACGGTCACGATCCGCCTCACACCTGCGCTCCTCCTGCGAAGCGCCATCAAGAACCGCTTTGTCCGCTCCTTCCTCTTCTACGTCCCCTATGTGACCCTCGCTGTCATGACCTTCCCCGCCATCGCCCTGGCAACGCGCACCCCGCTCGCGGGCGCAGCCGCGTTTGTCTTTGCCCTCTACCTCGCGTGGCACGGCGCAAGCCTCTTCCGCTGCGCGGCAGGCGCAAGCGTCATTGTGCTGATCGTGGAGGAGATCGTATTTTCGCTGTAAATGTTTTCTTGCCCATATAAAAAGTTCGGATGCTGCTGCACCCGAACTTTTTTGTGGGAAAGTATGCCCTATTTGGTCCGATTCTTACCGTCGATGTTCGTGAGGAGCCGCCGAACGGCATCGCTCGCCGCCGCGCGGAGCGCCTTGTCGAGATTCTCGGTGGAGACATTCTCTCCGCCCCACATGACGTTGTCAAAGCCAAGGCCCACGCTCTGCACGCCGCCGCTCGCGTACGATGCGATGGCGCTCGCACTCTGCAGGTCGATCTCATTGACGGTGGTGGTGGAGTCCCCCTCGCCCTTTGCCGCCATGACGATGGCGCCCGTACGGACATCCACGATGCGCAGGCTGATGTGCGCAGTCATCGTGTGCTGCTCCTGCCCGATCAGGAGGAAGCCGCTGCTGCGGTGCGAGTCGCCGAGGCTGAGAATATTGCCGCGCACGACGTAGTCCGCATCAAAGAGTTTTGCCGTCTCCATCGCAGCTTCGTTCTCTGTGAGGCCCGCAAGCGACAGCCCCAGCTCAGCAAGACGGTCGGCAACGATCTCGGGGTCGCAGTCGTAGAGTGTGTAGCTGCTCTCCTTCCGCAGCACCGCCGTAACATACTCGCTCGCTGCCCTGCCTGCATCGTAGACGCTGGCATCCCCATACGCGCCGATGGGCATGACTGCCACCTTTGCCCCCGCCGGGATCTTCGCAAGCGCACTCGCCGCCGATGTCGGCAGGAGGATGCAGAGGGCGAGGAGGAGAAGGCGCAGCACTGCGCTGCACGTCCTCATCGGAAGAGTTTGCCCGCGTCCATATCCGCGAGCATTGCCTGACAGATCTTGGTTGAGGACTTCTCGATGACCTTTTCGTAGGTCTTTGCACTCGGGTTGTCTGTGCCGGAGTGGATGCCCGCGAGCCAGAGCTTGGACGTGGTCGCCTTCTCAAAGACGCGCTGCGACCAGACGACCTCGCCCGTCGCCGCCTTGATTACGCGCACGTCGGTGAGAAGCCCAAAGCCGCCGTCGGTCTTGTTGGAGGCGTTGCTGATCGCAGAGCCGAGGAGGCTGCCGAACGGCCCCGCGAGGCTCAGAAGGTTCCCGGCGATGTTCATGGTGGTCTGGAAATTCAGATCCTCCCACTGTCCGACACCGATGCTCTGAACGGTACACTGGATGAGGTAGTCCGCGCCCTGCTCCTTGCCGATGCGTGCAGTGACTGCGGGCGTGAGGATCTGCCCGACCTGTGCGGTCGCGAGATCCTGCGCGGCTCCGTCACCAAAGGAGGGGCTCTCAAAGACGGCGTTGTAGTCGCCGCCCTCGATTGCCGCCTTGCCCGCGAGCACGGCGGGGTAGTTATCGTCCGCCATGAGCTGTTCGAGATTGCCGCTGACATAGTTCGTCTCGCGCAGGTTGAACCGCCCGCTCTCGAGGAGCTTCACCATGAGGTTCTCCGAGAGGCGCTGGCTCGTATCAAGACCTGCGAAACGCGTGTTGTCCGTGAACTCCATCAGGACGCAGGTTGGCTTTGTCGCAGTCACGGCGGGTGCGGGCGACTCAGCGGCAAAGCAGTGTCCTGTGAGTGCGCTCGCAGCAATCAATGCAGCGAGCAGACTTTTTTTCAGATGCAGACGACGCATTTATTTCACCTCTTTCAAGCCCTGGGGCAGACTCAGATACGCGGTATCGGGCACGGCATCAAAGCGGTCGATGCGCAGGATGCACTTGCGTGCGTGCACCTTGCCGCCCTCTGTGCGGTAGGTGATGGAGGCAATGCGCGAGAGGCGCGTACCGTCGAAGTAGAATCGCACCGCCTCGAGCTCGTCCGCATCCTGCCGACGGTAGTCCTCATAACTCGCGCCGCCAGTGAGTGTGCCCGCACCGACCGCCTCGTAGCGCGGTGCGCCCTGCGGCTTCTGCTCGGGCGGCAGGAGAATGGAGAGGAGGCGCGTAACATCCGCATCGCCGAAGTGCTCGCCGTAGATGAGGCGATCCTCGACCGCCTCACGCTTGCCCTGTACTTTGCCCTTGCCGTAGTTGCCGTAGTAGACGGGCTTTTTCTTCTCGAGATCGCGCGTAAAGAGGAACTCCCTGCCGTCCTTCGTGAGGAGACTCTTGGCATAGTCGTCGTAGGAACGCTCCTCGTATTTGTCCGCGCCGCTGAGGACGAGCACGCCGCGATAGGCGCGGCTGACGTACTCGGGTGCGGCTGCCATGTCTTCCTTCGCCCACATGGAGAGCGTGATCTTGTCGCTGTTGTGCAGTCGCTCGGGCGGCGTGAGGTTCTCGTAGAGGATGGTACAGCTGCGGTTCGCCATCATTGTGCGGTAGGCGTCAAGCTTCGCGGCTGCCGCAGGCGAAATCGAGGCGACGGTCAGTGCCGCCCCCATGAGGAGTGCTGCGATGATCTTACTTTGCATCTGCCTTGCCTCCAATCGTAGCAACGCGCGCAGGGCTGCCGAGCAGGTCATTCATCCCGCCCGTCCCTGCGGCGTAGACAGGAATCTCAAATTTCGGCGCAAAGACATCGGCGGGAATCTGCCCGCTGATGCCCTCGATCTCGATGCTGCTGAGTTCGGTGGTCTCCGCCGTACCGTTCTTCTCCATGACGAGAAGCTTCTGAATGCGTGCGAGCTGTCCGCCGCTGTAGAGCGCATGATAGACAAGGTATCCTGCAGTCGTGTCCGCCTGTGTGCGAATCGAGCTCTTGTAGACATCGGCGGTATAGGTCTTTCCGCCGACGGTGAGCTCCTTTGATGTCTCGTACGCGGGGGCCGTCACGCTCGGCGCACGGCGGGCAAATTGCTCGTCAGCAAAGAAGATGCGCAGTTCCTCCGGAAGCGCGAGATCGTCCGGCACGTCCAACCAGTTCTCCTCGGGGTTCAGTGCAGGACTCATGAGCATATCTGCCGGCAGGACACGTGCAAAGGGCTTGCTGCCATCGTAGTCGAACTGGTAGTAGCTGCCGTCCTTATACATCGCCTTGTACTGAATGGCGTTTGCCTTCTTGCCGCCCTCGCGTCCCGTCTGTGCGAGACGGCTGCCGGCCTGTGCAATGAGGCGCTGCGGCGCGCCGTCGCGGACATAGGCCACGCAGAACGTGCCCGAGGCGAGCCGCGTACGGATCTCCGCCGCGGCTGCCTGCTCCCCTGCACCCACGACGCTCTCGCCCGCAGCCGCAGGGGCCGCATCTGCATACACCTCTGCCGGAGCGGGCAGGGTCAGCAGCGCCGCGCATCCCACGAGCGCGAGAATCTTGCTTGCGTTCATTTTCTTCCTCCCTTGTTCTCGCCGTAGCCGAGCTGCGTGAGAAGCCCGTCCTTTCCGTAGACGGCATCCTGGATTGCCTTTTCGATGGCATTATACGCCTGCTCAGGGCTGACAAATGCCGTACCGAGAGAGATGAAGCCCTGATGCGTACCAACGGCTGTGTTCGTACTCGTGGAGGCACCGTCCCCCTGCGCGACAAGAACGATGCGCCCCGTCGCCACCTCGACCATCTTGAGCGAGACATGGGCAAAGACGCGGTGCTGATCGTTGCGCACCTGTGCGTCATGCTCGTAGGAGACAGCGGCGATATGATTCTCCTTCGTCGTCAGCCCCGTGACGCTCCCGTAGATCTTGTATTCCGCCCCCTTCAGCTGACCGACGCCGGGAGCATCCTCCGTCACGCCGGCGAGTCCCATGCTCTGCTCATCGAGGAGATCCTGCAGATACTCACGGTCAACAACGGTGAATACATCATAGCGCGAGCTGAGCGTCTTGACCAAGTCCTCCATCGCTTTCCCCGAGTAGTCACCGAAGCTGTCCCAACCGACATCCGGTGCCTTGTTCTTGAACGACATGACGGCGACCACGGGATGATCGTGCAGCCCCGCGTGGCAGACGGGGCTCATGCCCATGCCGAGGACGAGTGCGCAGATGAGCGCGATTCTCCGAAACATACAATTCCTCCTTTATATGGAAGCGCTTTTTCCAGACTATTTTACCATGAATTGCACGCACATCACAAGTATTTCTTTAATTTCTTTTAAAGAAACGCTGATGAATTTAGTCCCACAATCTTTTTCGCCCGCACTTCCTTATCTTCTTGTAAAAAAACTAAGCTATAGTAAAATAATAAAGGGAGGTGAGTGCATGGATTTCGACTGTTGGACGGGGCTGCGAATCGAGGGGAAATCCTATATCGTCGCAGAGAAGATCCGCTATAAGGAGAAAACATCGGATGATGTATGGACAGAATACGGTCTTGTTACACACGATAGCAATGACCGTAAATGGCTGACTATTGCGGACGATGGACTTTCGTGCAGTCTTTCCGCACCTGTGGGAAAAGAAATTCCGAAGGGTTATCGCCTCCGTGACAAGGATAGGGGGACGGAGGTTGTGACTGCCGTCTGGGGCGATACGGATGCCGCAGTCGGCGACGAGGCGACGTATGAGCAATATGAGACTGCGGATGGGAATTTCACGTTCTTTATCGAGAACTGGAGCGGAGAGAAAAGTGCCTCGATGGGACGGAAGATCGCCGCCGCCGATATTGCGCCCGAAGCACCGCCGCCCGCCGAACGCCTGCGGGCAATGGCGCGCGCGAAGCGGGCAAAGGTGCTGAACGGCATCCGCGTCGGCATGATCGCCGTGCTCATCTATGCAGGTGTCACGTCCCTTTTCTTTGGTACGCTCGGAGACGGCGGTTTCAGCGCGCGCGACTGGCACGATTTCCGCAGCATCGTGAACCTCCCCTATGCCATACATGAACGCCTCAGTGATGCGCCCTACTACACAGAGCAGCAGAAGGAGGACGGCGCACGGGTTTACACGGCACAAATAGATCCCGCGACTGCCGCGCTCGACCTCATCGAAGGCGTTGACGGCAATGTGCAGGATGCGTACGAGGATCTCAGCGATGCAGCGCATCCGCTCATCATACGCACGCAGACAGAGACCGCACGCATTACGAGTGCCGCGGACGGCACGGCGCACATTGTTGTGACGAAGGCAAGCCCCGACCTCACCCCCGCCGCCGAGCAGCTCCGACGCAGTCATACGCTGATCCGCTATGCCGAACTCGTCCGCACGGGCGATTCGCGCGGACGGGCGGGTGTGACAGTCGAAAAACCATAGAATAGGAGACCCGAAATGATTGATCTGTCAGCACTCATGCTCACCGCATTCTATGCCGCATTCGGCATCCTTCTCATGATTGTATCCAACATCGTCATCGACTTCTTCATCCCCGGCGACTTCGCCGAGGAGATTCGGCGAGGCAACCGCGCGGTCGCGTGGCTCTCTGCAGGCTCGTTCATCGGCATCGGCGAGATCCTGCGCGCCGTCATCATATCCCCCGCGTCCGATGCAATGGCATTGGACTTTGTGCAGGGCGTTGTCGCGAGCGTCGTCTACGCTGCTGCCGGCATCCTCTTCTTTATCATCGGCTTCTTTGTCATCAACGCCTGGCACCGCAAATATAAGCTTGCCGCCGAGATCCGGCGCGGCAATACGGCGGCAGGCATCTTCGTGTTCGGCATCTTCGTCGGACTGTCGCTTGTCATCAGCGGCGCGGTGCACTGAGGAGGCTCTGCATGGAAAACATGGGGCGCAAGGCCGCCATCCTCGCCGCTGCATTTGCCTCGGTCGGAGCACTCGGTGCAGCGTATGTCTATCGTCACGACATTGCATTTTCCATCGCCGAGGCTGTACATCCCGAGTGGAATGCAGGCGAGGCGCGGCTTGCCGATTCCTGTGACCGCCGCTATACCCTGCTCAACAACGGTGACGGGACGGAGACGGCCCTCTACGATGACAGCACCGCCGTCACCTTCCGTCACAACGGCGCGGGCGATCTCGTCTGGCTCTTCGGCACGGCGAGCCTCCTCGCGCCCCTCGCACCGAACTATTTCGCATTTCACGGATTTTCCTACGCGGGCGGCACGATGGACCTCGCGCACATGACCTACCGCGCAAACGCGCCGCTCTCGCCGCTTCCCGAAAAATATACCGTATCCGGCACAGGCGCACATACACATGTGGTAAATCACGGCTATGCGGGGCGCAGATACAACGAAAAGAAAAGCGGGAAGTCGGGCGAAGTGAGCCGCAGATCCGGCTTCGGGCAGGCGGGCATCCGCTCCTCGGGAGGATCATAACGGTGAATCGCATGACCAAAGAAAGCTACATCGACGCACTTGATCCGACGATCTTCACCTACATCCAATACGGTGACTATGCCGACCGCTACCCGACGCATACCGTGCAGGCATTTCCGCAGGAGTTCTACGATGAGATGCGCGCGGCATCGGCAGGGCTGTTCTGCGTCTTCTGCAAGGCCGCACAGGTGCTGCAAAATGCGCCCGACGATTTCGCGCGCGCGATGGATCTGCCGCGTGAGCTGGTCGCCTATCTGCGCGTACCGAATGCGTTCGGGCTTCCGACATGGCTCTCGCGCTTCGACTTTGTCCTCGATGCGAAAGGGCGTATCCGCATGGTCGAGATCAATGCGGATACGCCCTGTTTTATTGTGGAATCGTTCTATGCAAACGGCGTCGCGGCAGAGTATCACGGCCGGCGCGACCCGAACGCAGGGATGCGGGCACAGCTGCGGGATTTCCTCGCTCGCATCCACAGCCGTCTCGCCGCCCCCGTCGCCAATCTCGGCTGCCGTACGCTCACGCACCGCCCGTTCGTGTTCAGCTGCTTTGATGACTACCCCGAGGATCTGGCAACGACGCTGTTTCTCCTGCATCTGATGCAGGAAGGCACGCCGCACGGCGATATCCGCTTCCTCTCGTTCTATGAGATGGAGCTTGACGCGCACGGCATTCCGCTTGCAGACAATTTATATACATCTGCACTCTATCGACTGCACCCTATGGAGATTCTGATCGACGAGCGAACGGCAGACGGGGAACCGCTCGGAACAATGTTTCTGGATCTGTATAAGGCAGGGAAATTCGCGCTGATGAATCCGCCCGAGGCGATCCTCCTGCAGAACAAGTCCTTCATGGCGCTCGTCTATGCGCTCGCGCGGACGGGACAGTTCTTTACACCCGCTGAGTGTGCACTCGTGGAGCGCTATCTCGTACCATCGTACTTCGAGGAGGATTTCGATGCGCTCCGTGACGGCACATACATCCGCAAGGAGATCTGGGGGCGCGAGGGAAAGAATGTCCGCCTGGTTGAGAAGTGCGGAGAACGCGCGGCGACAGTGCATGAGAAGCGGCCCGACAACGCGGACGAGATCATCTGCCGCACAAGCCGCGCTGCGATGTATCAGGACTTCGTCCGTCAGCCCCGCTTCGTCCACACGGTCGACTCGGGTACAATCGAGGGCTTTCTGACGCTCTCGTGCTTCATGCTCTTTGACACGCCCTCCGCTGTCGGCGCACGCTTCTCCCCCGCCGAGATCGCGGGCACGGAGGCGTACTTTCTGCCGCTTGTTGTTGAGGAGTCATAGGCAAACAAAAAGACGAAAAAGGTCGTGCGTCTCTTCCGTCTTTCGAAACTTTGTGCTATACTAACAACAGGTGACTGATGAGGTTCGGCCTCCCTCGTGGGAGGTGATGCGTGTGACACTTTATGAAAAGCTGTCGCTTCTGGTTGCAGTGTTGACACTCCTAACCAGCATCATTTTCAATCTGCTTCAATTGTAGGCAGAAAAAAGAACCGTCCGCGGTTCACGTCGGCTCCTTCTTCAAGAATATTTCAATTCTAGGGAGAGACCGACGTACCCACTCGTCAGTCACCCTTTTGTGTCTTTATTATACCCGCAGCGAAAAATCTTGTCAAGTCTCTCTGCGCTGCTCCCACCAACACCCCGCGAGGAAGAGGACCAAGGAGGCGGTGATGCCGACAGCGATCGGATGCAGCCCGAGGGGCTTAAATCCCGCCGCCATCGCCGTGCAGTAGATGAGCGTGCCGCCGCCCATCGCGGCGAGTGCGCCCGTGCGCCGCGCCCATGTGGTGAAGAGTCCAAAGACAAGGACCCAGAAGAATGCCGTCTCAAGTCCGCCGAACGCGAACATATTGATGAGCCAGATGAGCGACGGCGGCGCGACGGCGAGCACGAATACGATGATCCCCAGCGCGGCGGTCACACCCATGGAGAGACGACGCAAGGTCTGCTCGGGAACGAATCTGCCGCGCTGCTGCTGATGGTGGAGGTAGACATCCTTTACCACCGCCGACGAGGCGACAATGAGCACGCCGGAGATCGTCGAGATCGACGCCGCGAGCGGGCCGATGATCGCAAATCCGAGCAGTTCGGGCGGCATCACCTGCGCCATCAGCTGCGGAATGACGCTGTCCACGCCCCCGAGCGCCTTCGCATCCACGCCGAGCACGCCGCGCCCGAGCACCCCCACGAGATTCACGGCAATATTCATAAAGGCAATGACAACCGTGCCAATGATCATGGCGCGGTGCATATCGCGGCTGCTCCGGTAGCTGATCCCGCGCACCACCGACTGCGGCAGCGCAATCGTGAGCGCGCCCACAAGCAGCCACTGCGAGATGTAGAGCGAGACGGGCATGCGCCCCGCCGCCGTCGGTGTCAGCATCTCGGGATGTACACTGCGCAGTTCGGCGAGAATCGCCGCAAGTCCGCCTCCCGCCTCGAGCACGTAGTAAAAGAGCAGGACAATGCCGAGCATCATGACAATCGCGCAGCAGGTATCCGTCAATGCAACAGCACGAAATCCACCTATCGACGTATAGACAACAACCACGATTCCGAAGAGCACCAGTCCGAGTTCATAGCTGTAGCCCGTAACGGCGGCAAAGAGCTGTGCCCCGCCGACAAACTGCGCGACCATCGACGCAGCAAAGAAAATCACAATGGCAAATGCCGCGAGCGCTGCGAGCGCGTCCGAGCGATAGCGGCAGCGGATGATATCGACAATCGTGACGGCGTGAATACGCCGCGCGAGCCGCGCAACCTTCTTGCCGAAGATGCCGAGCACGAGGAAGATCGTCATGGTCTGAATGACTGCCATATAGATCCAGCCGAAGCCGATCTCGTACGCCATGCCGGGCCCGCCGACAAAGGAACTGACGGAACTGTACGTCGCAACCATTGTCATTGCGAGTACGAACGCGCCGAGCGACTGCCCGCCGACGAAGTACCCCGCGAGGAATCCGCCCGCGTGGCTCTGCCGCCGCACATAGACACCGAGTGCCAGCATCGCCGCCATGAAGCCGAGAAGCGGCAGGAGCACCATGAGATTGCCGCTCATCGCGCCGCCCCCTCTCCGCGTTCATCGAGGGGAACGTCCTCCGCCGTGCACGCGAGGTACACGGCGAGCACCGCACCCACGATCAGTACGCCGACCGTCGACGTGACTGCCCAGAGCGGGAAGCCCGCGATCGTCACATCGACCTCTGCGAGCCCGAAGCCAAGCGCCGTCCAAAGCACGGCGAAGAGAGCACCTGCCGCAGCGGTACGCCTCGCCTCACGGGCGATGGCGTCCGCCGCCTTGCTTTCATCCTGCATGATGAACCTCCTATACCATTTTCACCGTCGGAGGTCAATGACTCTCCGCGGCATCATCGGAACCGCCGCACCAGCGCACTGTTCCTCTGCAAATACCGCCCCATCCTACCACATCTTCCCACGCGATGCAATCATAGTTTTTCAAAATTTTCTTTATTATAGGCAGGTTTCTTTATATTTTTGATATCGTGCAACAAAATTCCTTGATTCCTATCTTAAAAAAGTATAATATTATAGTTAACAAAAAAAACTATGAAGGGAAGATCGGAATTTGGGTATTAAACAAAAGCTGCTCCTGATGGGAACGCTCATGGCGCTGCTCGTTGCAGCGATCTGCGGCATCGGCTACTACAAGGCGCAGACCTCACTTGAGGAGAGCGTATCAGGAGAGATCAACGCCGCACTGCACGTCGAGTCAGAGAAGATGGACGCATGGATGTCGCGCAAGGTGCAGCGTACAGAGAGTGCTGCAAATCTGGTGTCCGCACTCGACGGTAATCCCATCGAGATGAACCCGTCGATCATGAGCCTTGCCGCAGGGGACAAGGAACTGATCGACCTTGCTTACGGTGCGGAAGACGCGCGCTTCATCAGCTACTCGGACGGCAACCTCACGGGCGAGTTCAACCCGCTCGACCGCCCGTGGTATCGGGATGCCAAAGCGGCGGGCAAGACCATCATTACCCCTGTCTATCAGGATGCCATCTCCAAGAAGACCGTTGTCTCCATCGCGGCCCCATATCAGGGTGCGGACGGCGCATTCCGCGGTGTCGTTGTCTCCGATATCGCACTCGATGCGCTTTCTGACCGTGTCAAGGAAGTGAAATTCCACGGTGAGGGCGCGGGCATTGTTGTCGAGCAGGACGGTCTCATCATCGCCTCCACCGAAGGCATGGCAATGCACAAGGTCGAGGAGAATCCCGTGCTCAAAGCACATTTCTCTGAAATGCTGCAGAAAAAGCAGGGCTACTTCGCCATGGAGAAGGACGGCGAGGAGCAGATCATCGCCTACGCAACTGTCCCGTCCACAGGCTGGATCGTCGCCATCGCCGTCCCCGAGCGCATCGCCTTTGCACAGCTTGCAAGTCTCAAAGTGACCTACGCAGGGCTGACGGCCCTCGGCATCCTGCTCGTTGCGGGCATCATCTTTGCCCTCCTTCGCTTCGCCGCGACCATCACGGGTGCGACCGAGCGCCTCATGCATCATGTCGACGCACTCGCACGGGGCGACCTCAGTCAGTCGGATCTCCCTGTCACCTCCGGGGATGAGCTCGGACAGCTCGCCGCGAACTTCAACACGATGATGAAGAACATCCGCGATGTCATCCGACAGGTCGCGGGTACGGCAGAACAGCTTGCCGCCGCCTCTCAGCAGCTCACCGCAGGCGCACATCAGATGGCAGAGTCCGCCACCGAGATCGCGGGGACGGTCGCAAACGTCGCCGAGGGCACGGATGCACAGCTTGAGAGCCTCGCTGAGGCAAAGAAGAACATCGGCATCGTCTCGGGTGACATCGAGAACGTCACCTCCAAGGCAGGGCGTGTTGCGGACGGCTCCGTCCGTACGGCAGACGCTGCGGCGAAAGGCGAGAGCCTCATGAACGAGGCAATGCAGAAGATGACGGGCATCGAGCAGAGCGTACTGCGCTCCGCCGAGGTCGTCGAGAAGCTTGGCGAAAGCTCCAAGCAGATCGGCGAGATCGTCGAGACCATCTCCGCCATCGCCGACCAGACCAACCTCCTCGCCCTCAATGCCGCCATCGAGGCAGCGCGTGCGGGTGAGACAGGACGCGGTTTCGCCGTTGTCGCCGAGGAGGTCCGAAAGCTTGCCGAGCAGTGCCGTGAGGCAGCCGACCAGATCAAGGAGCGGATTGCGAGCGTGCAGCACGACACCTCACAGGCAGTTGCCGCCATGCAGAACGGCACCACCGAGGTACAGGAGGGCGCGACCGCCATTCACGAAGTCGGCACGCAGTTCGAGAGCATCATGCACATGGTCGGGGAGATCAAGGAGCAGATGGCAGACATCAACAGCTCCATGCAGACCGTCACAAGCGGCACACAGCAGATCGTCCAGTCCGCGACCATGGTCAACGAGATCACGGAGAAAACAGCAGATCACATGCAGAACATCTCCTCCTCGTCCCAGTCGCAGTCCGCATCGAGCGAGGAGATCGCCTCGGCATCCCAGTCGCTTGCCATGCTCGCGACCGACCTCCAGAACACTACGAACAAGTTCAAACTCTAAGCGCATACAGAAACGCCCCGCAGCCTGTGCTGCGGGGCGTTTTTAGAAAGGA
>ERZ772926.1004-NODE-1004-length-14390-cov-5.271085_pt1 | contig 14390 bp, 11 predicted proteins | sample MGYA00511136_ERZ772926 | MGnify/ENA primary metagenome ERZ772926 (study PRJEB29015, sample SAMEA2737917) | human oral metagenome | biome: human oral; feature: human-associated habitat; material: dental | place: China | collected 2153 ... | reverse complement strand
TCGTTGATGTTGATTGTGATTTGTTTCCTAAGCCGTTTGGTGTAGGGGTTTTTTCGCGGATTTAGGCTCATAATATCGTATTCGTCTCTCATGTTCATAACCTCCCTACCAAGTTATTCCAATAGATGTTCTGCTCATGCCTCGTTGCTTTTCTCGCTGAAATAATCCGTAAGACTTTATTGTCATCACGGTAGCAGTGACTGACGATGCAGAGTTTTTCTGTGCTCGTTATGCCAATGATAAGAAATCGCTCCTCTCCAAAGGAGTGATCGGGATCATCAAACAAAACGGAATCATCATCGTAAAACACCGTCTGTGCTTCCTCAAAAGATACGCCATGTTTCTTTTGATTGGATCGGTTCTTTTCTTCGTCCCATGTGACATTTATTCCAATAATTACATTATACATATATTTTACTGCTCGTCAATCAAAACTCCTGCCGCACGCCCGTATAGAACGCACGCCGTTCCCGGTTGTTCACGTCGTTCCACTCGCCAAAGAGATAGGTGCCGTCCTTCACTTGGTACTGGGCACGCAGACGCAGGGTAACGTCGTTCGGATCGTAGGCATCGGCGGAGAATTTGAACTTCTCGCCCGCATAGGCATCGACCCCAACGCCCGCCGCACCGGCGACGACACCCGCGCGCGCACCGAAGGACGTGCTGCGCGTGCCGACCTGTGCGCTCACCTTGTCCCCACCGCCGATATCATCCACGCCAAATGTCGCATACATGCCCTGTTGCTCACCGACATCGAGATTGAAGTTCGTACGCCAGTCATCCGCCTTGCCGCTATAAATCACGTCCACCTTTGGTGTCACCTTGACGTTCTGCAGACGCCCCATCAGACCGTTTGCCTTGTCCGACATCGTGCGTGCGTTGTGGATGAGGGCACGCGCGTCCTCCTGCGTCGCCCGATCCCCTGCAACCGCCTCGATGCCCTCGGCGATGCGCAGGAGGCGCTCGGAGGACTCCGTGATATTTGCGAGCGTCTTTCTGAGGTTTTCCGCCGTCTGTGGGTCTGCACCGACGCGCTCAAGATTCTCCATGATACGCTCGGTGCTCGCCGTGGTCTGTGCGAGATTCGCCGACATCGTGTTCATATTCGCGAGCAATTCATGCAGATTCCCGCGATTCTCGTTTGCCATCTGCTCAAGCGTCGCGGTCAGCCCGTCGAGGTGCGCCGTCATCTGCTCCATATTGAAGACGAGCTGAACCATCGAGCTTTGGAAACCGGGTGCGCCGACGATGTTGTTGATCGACGTGAGCATTGCCTCAACCTGAACGATCATCTTGTTCAGCTCGGTGAACATCGTATCCATGCCCATCTCGTTTTCGCCGTAAAGATAGTCACCATTCGCATAAAAATCGACATTGGACGAGGGGGTAATGATGACGAATTTATCTCCCATGATGCCGGGCTGTCCGATGGTGATGGACGAGCCGCGCGGGATTTTCACGCCATCCTGAATGCGCATGGAGACGGTAACCCCCGTACCGTCGCTCACGATATTCTCCACCTGCCCGATGGGAACGCCCGAGAGGAGCACCTGCGCCTCGGGGTTCAGCCCGACGGCACGCCCGAAGCCCGCGTAGATCGTATAGTCATGCCCGCCGCCGAGGCGCAGTCCGCCAAAGAACATAACGACGGCGATGAGGAGCGCCGCGCCTCCGAGTGTAAATGCGCCGACCTTTGCCTCAGCACTCATGCCCCTGCCTCCCTTCGCTGGTGCAGCGTACGGAAAAATGCCTGTACGCGCTCGTCCTTTATATCCTGAAACCGCTCCGCCGTGTCCACGGCGATGAGTTCCCCATCGTAAATCATCGCAATGCGGTCGGCGATGCGGCTTGCGCTCGCCATGTCGTGTGTGACAACGACAGAGGTCACGTCGAGTTTTCGCTGCATGTCGATGATGAGTTCGTCGATCTTTGCCGTCATGATGGGGTCAAGCCCCGAGCTCGGCTCGTCGTAGAAGATGATCTCGGGGTCGGTCGCAATCGCGCGCGCGAGTCCGACGCGCTTTTTCATGCCGCCCGAGAGTTCCTGCGGCATAAGTGCCGCCGCGTCGGGCAGTCCGACGAGGGCGAGTTTCTCCGCGACAATGCGTGCAATCTCCTCGTCGGTCTTCGTCGTGTGCTCGCGCAGTCCGAAGGCGACGTTCTCGCCGACGGTCATGGAGTCAAAGAGCGCGGAGTATTGGAAGACCATGCCCATGCGCAGCCGCACGCGGTCAAGCGCGTTCTCGTTCATCGCCGTAATGTTGTCGTCGCCGATGTAGATTTCTCCTGCACTGGGACGGTCAAGCCCGATCATCAGGCGCAGGAGGGTGGATTTGCCCGAGCCGGAGCCGCCGATGATGGCGATGGTCTCCCCTTTTTCGATCGTCAGGCTGATGCCCTTGAGCGCTTCCTTGTCCCCGAATCGCTTGCATACGTTGTTCAGTCGTATCATGGCGCCCTCCGTCTAAAAAAGGAAGAACGTCAGGACGGCGTTCAGGATGAAGATGACGATGATGGAGGTGACGACGGTCTGCATGGTCGCCTTGCCGACGCCCTCCGCGCCGTTCGGCGCATTCAGTCCGTAGTGGCAGCCGAGGACGGCGATGACGTTGCCGAAGAAGATCGCCTTGATGAGCCCGCCCGTCATATCGTAGATTTCTGCAAACTGTGTGATGGAGTGCGTGAAGGTGTAGGGCGAGATGCCCGAGTAATGCACGGCTGTGATATAGCCGCCGAGGACGCCGATCACGTCGCCAAAAACGGTAAGGACGGGCACGACGATCATGCACGCGAGCATGCGCGGCACGATGAGGTAGTTCACGGGACTGACCGCCATGACGCGCAGGGCGTCAATCTGCTCCGTGACCTTCATGGTGGAGACCTCCGCTGTGATTGCCGCGCCGACACGCCCCGCGCAGACGACACCGACGAGGACGGGGCCGAGCTCACGCCCGATGCCGATGGCGATGACGGCGCCGATGGTGCTCTGCGCGCCGTAGCGGATGAACTCGTGCGCGATCTGGAGGGTGAGGACGACGCCTGTAAAGAGGAGGGTGAGTCCGACGATGAGGAGGGAGTCCGCGCCGAGATGCGCCATCTGGTAGATGATGCTGCGCACGCGCAGGCGCTGCGTAACCTGCCGCATGGTCTCCCCGTAGAGGAGGGTGATGCGGCCGATGTTCGCGAGATGCGTGAGGACAATACGCCCCACCAGCTCAAAGATGCGCTGCACTACGTCCCTCCTTTCATCAAAAATAATAAATCGCTGCCCTAGGGCGCCCCTTCCACCGCAAGCGATCCCCCTCCCCCGTTGCGAACGGGGGAGGCTTTGGTGTCAACGGCTGTACTTCTCCGCCTCGCTCCGCGCGAGTTCGTCACAGCGTTCATTGCGTGGGTTGCCCGCGTGTCCCTTGACCCAGTGAAACTGCACGCGCCGTGCGGCAAACGCCGCGTCAAGCTGCATCCAGAGATCCTGATTGAGCACGGGCTCTCCGTCCGCCTTCTTCCACCCTCGCTTTTTCCACGCGGGCAGCCAGAACTTCGTGAATGCATTCTTGAGATACTGACTGTCCGTATAGAGTGCAACGCGTGCGCCCTCCGGTACGGCGTTCATTGCCTCCAGTGCCGCCGTCAGCTCCATGCGGTTGTTTGTCGTCTCGGGGTCGCCGCCGCTGCACTCTCTGACCTCGCCTGTTGCGAGCGTCTCAATGACGGCAGCCCAGCCGCCCGCGCCGCCGGGATTGCGGAGACACGAGCCATCCGTGTGGATGATATAGTCCGCGTCAACGGGTTCTTCGACGGTCGGCGCGGATGATTTTTTCGCGTCTGCGCCGCTCTTTGCAGCACGCGGCGCAGACGAATCCGACGCACCATCCAGCCAGTCACGCGCTTCTGCTTCGATCATAAAGCCCTTATACACTGCGCCCTGAAAGCCCTGCACCTGCGAGGAACACTCTGCCCATACGGTGAAGATGCCCGTTTTGCGCCCACGCTTCACGGCGTAAAATTTCTTTGCCACAGTACGTCCTTTAGTATGAATACCGATAGCCGATCGAAAAACCAATGCCGTTGTAGCCGGGGTTCTTCGTCCGCTGTCCGTTCGATACATGATGCCCGAGATAGGCAACGCTGAGTGCGCTGCGCTCGTTGAACTTATACGTCATACGCGGCCCGATGCGCCACATAAAGCCGTAGTTGCGCGTGTGCGCAGGATGCACGTCGTTGTATACGAGGACCGCGCCTGTCGCGTCAAACGATGCCTCCCATTTACTGCCGAGCGGCTTCGTCCAACGCACCATGTACGCGGGGCCTGCACCGACGGCAGACGAGTCGAGGCGCACGTCGGGCGTGTCCTTTTCCGCCCACGAGCCGACGGCACGCGAGACGGTCAGCCCCCAGTGGAGCGACATCCCGTGCATCTCCTTGTACTGGCGGAAAACGTGCAGGTTGTAGAGATCAATGTAACGACGCTCGCCGCGATGCTCCAGATAGTCCATCTGGATCTCCGCCTTTTTGTCCTGCGCCGAGGAATCTCCCATGTGCATCTGCATCGCATGCCCGTCCGCCTCTGCGGGCGCAGCCGCTGCCGTCCCCGCCGCACCTAGCGCGAGCACAGCCGCGAGTGCCGTTATTTTCATTTTGAAAAGCGTCATATCCGTCACCTCCAACGTGTAAAGAGCTCCGCCTCGATGCCGAGGCGGTCGAGGATCTTTCCCACCATCATATTGACGAGATCATCGAGCGTCTCGGGGCGATGATAAAAGCCGGGCGCGGCGGGCATGATGACCGCCCCCGCGCGTGCGAGCCGCAGCAGGTTCTCAAGATGAATCTCATGCATGGGTGTCTCGCGCGGCACCAGAAGCAGCCGCCGCCCCTCCTTGAGCGTCACATCCGCCGCACGCGTGAGGAGATCGTCCGTCACGCCGTGGGCGATTGCGCCCGCCGTCTTCATCGAGCAGGGCAGGACGACCATCGCACCCATACGGAACGAGCCGCTTGCGATTGCCGCGCCCACGTCCGTATTCGGGTAGAGAACATCGACGCGCCGCGAAAGCTCCTCCATCGTCATGCCGCACTCGTAGTCCAGCACGCGCTGTCCGCTGTCCGTGATGACGGCGTGCACCCCGATGCCCTGCTCGCGCAGGACATCAATCAGGCGAACGGCGTATGCGCTGCCGCTTGCCCCCGTGATGCCGACAATAATCTTTTTCATCGAATGACCGTAACGCCGCCCATATACGGCACAAGTGCCTTCGGCACAACGACAGAACCGTCCGCCTGCTGATTGTTCTCAAGGATTGCCGCAACCGTGCGACCAACGGCGACCCCCGAGCCGTTCAGCGTGTGAAGGAACGCGGGTTTTGCGCCGCGTTCGGGACGATATTTGATATTTGCACGGCGCGCCTGATAGTCCGTGCAGTTCGAGCAGGACGAGATCTCACGGTATTTATCCTGCGCGGGCATCCAGACCTCGATGTCATAGGTCTTTGCCGAGGTAAAGCTCATGTCGCCCGTGCAGAGCTGAACGACACGGTACGGCAGCTCGAGCGTCTTCAGCACGTCCTCCGCCGCCTCCACCATCGTCTCGAGCTCGTCCCAGCTCGTCTCGGGCGTGACAAATTTGATCAGCTCCACCTTGTTGAACTGGTGCTGACGAATGAGGCCGCGCGTGTCGCGTCCTGCGCTGCCCGCCTCCGCGCGGAAGCACGCCGTATAGGACGTATAGTATTCGGGCAGCTGCTCCACGTCCAGAATCTCGTCGCGGTGGTAGTTCGTCGTCGGCACCTCTGCCGTCGGCACGAGGTAGTAGTCGAGCCCGTCGAGCTTGAACATATCCTCCGCGAACTTCGGCAGCTGTCCCGTCCCGACCATGCTTGCCTCGTTCACGATGTAGGGCGCGAGCATCTCCGTGTAGCCGTGCTTCTCCGCATGGAGATCCATCATGAAGTTGATGCACGCGCGTTCAAGCCGTGCGCCGAGCCCCTTGTAGAACGTAAAGCGTGCCCCCGTGACCTTCGCCGCACGCTCCGCATCAAGCACGCCGAGTTTCTCCCCGATGTCCCAATGTGCCTGCGGTTCGAAATCAAATGTACGAGGCGTGCCCCAGCGGCGTACCTCTGGATTCTCCGTGTCGTCCTTGCCGATCGGCACGTCGGCTTTCGGCATATTCGGAATCTGCAGCAGGAGGTCACGCAGCTTCGCCTCCACCTCGCGCAGATCCTCGTCAAGCGCCGTGATCTCATCGCCGAGCGCGCGCATCTCCGCGACCACATCGTCCGCGCTCTCGCCCGCCTTCTTGCGCACGCCGATCTCCTTCGAGACGGCGTTGCGGCGCGCCTTCTTCTCCTCCACGTCCTGCAAAATCGTGCGGCGGCTCTCCTCAAGCGCCGTGAACGACGAGAGGTCAAGCGCGTTGCAGCGGTTCTTCAGCATTTCCTGCACTGCGGGCAGATTCTCGCGCACAAATTTCATATCCAACATGTGAAATCACTCCATCAATATAATTTGTTATCTGCTATCATAGTACAAACCCCGCCTTTTGTAAAGAAAAGCCCGCTTCTTCATCCATGTTTCACACAGACATAGTAAAATCGACACGAAAAGGAGAGCTCTTTAATGAAAATTTTACCGTGGGCGGGTGACTCCATCTTTCCCGCCCTCTGCAATACACTGCTTGCGTGGCGCAAATCCGCGCCCGACGTGCGCGACCTGCCGTGGCGCGACGAACCGACGCCGTATCACGTCTGGATCTCCGAGATCATGCTCCAACAGACGCGCGCTGCCGTCGTGCGCGCCTACTATCTGCGATTCCTCGATGCACTGCCGAGCATCCGCGACCTCGCCGCCGTGGATGACGATGCGCTCATGAAGCTCTGGCAGGGGCTTGGCTACTACAGCCGCGCGCACAACCTCAAACGCGCGGCGCAGGTGATCGTCACAGAGCATGGCGGCGTCCTGCCAAATGACTTCGACGCGCTGCTCGCCCTCCCTGGCATCGGACGCTATACGGCGAGTGCGATTGCTTCATTCGCCTATGGGCAGCCGCGTCCCGCCGTGGACGGCAACTTCCTGCGCGTCGCCGCACGCATTACCGCGAATCCCATCGACATTGCAAAGGATGCATCGAAGCGTGCACTTGAGGCGGCACTTGCCCCCTCCTATCCGAGCGGACGCGATGCGGGACTTCTCAACGAGGCGTTCATGGATCTCGGCGCGACCGTCTGTCTGCCGAACGGCGCACCTCTTTGCCATGCATGTCCCGCTGCACAACTCTGTCTCGCGCACGATCGCGGCACGGAGCAGGACTATCCCGTCAAGACTGCGCTCAAGGCGCGCCGCAAGGAACAGCGCACCGTCCTTCTCCTCTCCTGCGGCGGGCAAATTGCCATACGAAAAAGACCCGCGTGGGGTCTCCTCGCGGGTCTCTGGGAATATCCGAATCTCGAAGGAAAACTAAGCAAACGAGCTGTCCGCGTCCTCCTCGAAGCAGAGGGCTTCGATGTGCGCGACATCGCACTACTCCCGCCCGCACGCCACATCTTTTCACATATTGAATGGAATCTGACGGGCTGGGCGGTCACGGTCGCAGAGCGCAGCGAGCCGCCGCTGATGGCGGCAGAGGAGATGGACGGCGCGCCCGCCCCACTCCTCTGGGTGCACCGTGAGGAGCTTGCCGACAAGTACAGCATCCCCGCCGCGTTTGGATATTTTACGCCGCAGGACTGAGCGGGCTCCCCTCATTGTTTCCTGATGATCATATCCACCGTCTCAAACGGCAGCGGACTCAGATGCGCAAGTGCATTGCGCGCATTCTTCAACATCTCAATCTCGTTGAACGCCGCCTGTGTGCACTGGATCTCGTGCCGACCGGCGAGATAGCAGAGCGGGCCGATCTCCACCTCCTCGGGTACATCGCCGCGCGCCTCGAGTTGGGCGCGCAGCTCCTCAACGTAGTGCTGACGACGATCCTCAATGATGGGAAAGACGAGCTTCACCTGTGTACGCCAGATCAGTCGCGAAATATCCTCTCCAATCTCCCCAATGTCAAATGCAGTCCCGTCGCTGCGCTGTCCCGTCTCCGCAATCTGCCGCAGAACGCCCTGCGGGTCACGCAGGAAATCCACGCCGCGCCTACTGCATGCCGCCGAGAGTTCGATGTCATCGCCGCAGACTGTCGCCGCGAGGTTGGCAAGATAGACCTTGAGATGCCGCTGTCCGACAGCGTCCGACGCCGCAAGGATCGCAAACGCATAGCGATCGAACTCTGTGATCTTCTCTGCCAACGAATCGTATTGTATGCCCCGCCGTCCACGGCATTTGTCACATTCCTCAGAGAGGATGAGGATGAAGCTCGGACGCGGGGCCTCCTTGTGCGCAAAGCCCTGATACGCGCTAATGAAGTCCACCCACGCAAGTGCCTCCTCCGGACGTTCGATCTCGAGCCAGAGAATCGCCGTATGCAGGACGCTCTCCTCCTCCTTTGCGAGGAATTCCGCATGGGAGGTCGTCCCTCGATAGGCAAGCTGACGCTCCTTCTTGCAGTAGCGCCTGAGCAGATATTCCCCCGGCGCCCCCTCAGGAGAGGAGATCCGCCGCAAAGACCTGTCCGGAATATCCGCGAGCTTCTCCTCGACAATCTGTGCGAGAGCTGTACGCCACGGGGTTTCCGGCGGCAGGACGAGCACCATGCTCTTTTCCTCATGAACGGCATCCGATATTCCCCGCACATAGCGTGCGGCGTTTGGGATGTTATCCCACCATATGCGTTCCATCTGATTCCTCCATATACATCAATAGATCTTCCGTCAGCTTGTCGCGCGAGCCCATCATCTGGAAGAAATTGTAGCGCGTAAACAGATAGCGCCCATTTGCCGTCTGACGCAGCACGTTGAGTTCACGAAGTTCCTCCATCAGTGCGTGGACATTCTCGATCGACAGTGTCTGCATCTTGACGATGCCAAGTTCCTGTCCGAGCGCAAGGACTGTCTCGGGCAGATAGCCGCGCTGGTCGTTGTGCTCATGGTAGAGATATGCCATAAGGGTCGCAATGATATGATAGTAGCAGTCCTCATCGACGCGTAGCGTGATGTCGAACTTCGTGTAGATATCCCGCAGGAAATCATTCTCATTCAAAACCTTCTTGATGTGGGTCTCACTGATGTCATAGGGCGGCGAGCCCGCCTCGTTGTAGCCCGCATAGTCCTTCTTCATCGCTTCGATCAGCTTGTAGCAGTAGAGCTGGATCAGCCCCGGGAAATAGTTCGTGGTCGCGAGAATGGTCGAGACCAGTGCCTGCTTTTCCTCAGGGAAGCGGAGTCCGAGGAAGGAGAGCGGCATCTCCAGCAGCTCGCGCGCCTCCATGACGCTGAAAGGACGCACCGTATAGGATTTCAGATGCGCAAGCACGCTGTTGTTGCCCAGCGTCTCCTTGTCGAAGCGGACGACGTTGCGCAGACCCGCGATGACGAATTTGAACCGCTCCTCCCCCGCACTCTGGATGCGCTTCAACTCCTCGAACGGACGATAGTCCGCTGCCTTGCAGCTCTCGATGAAGGCATCCGCCTCGTCGATGAGCAGCAGGAGATACGGAATCTTGTCTTCCTCCGCCATGAGGCGCAGCTGGATGGCGCGTGCCAGCTCTCCCCAGTCGCGCGTCTCGAAGCCCCGTGCCAGGATCTTGCGGTCGGCACAGGCGCGTGAGATGCGTAGCGCCGCCTCCTCCGCATCGCAGCTCTTGATGTCCACCATGAGGGCGCAGCTGCCGTCACCGAGGCGGTTGACGCTGTGCTCCGCCATACGCAGGAGTGCGGATTTGCCGAGCTGCCGCCCGCCATAGATGATGTTCTCACCAAGGGGATCCATGATCTTGTCCAGAGCCTCCTTGCGCCCGATGAACATCTCGGGCGGCATCGGATTCGCGGCATTTGGAATATACGGCTGATAATAGGTATACGGCATTGTGATCGAGAAGAGCATATGCAGGAGCTTCGTCTCTGCGTAGTTTTCCGCAAGATACGCCGCAGCAACGCGGTCGATGACGGCGAAGGCGCACTCGGGAATATCGCTCTTCGTCTTACGGGCGAGACGGTTGCGCTGATCCTTCGGCAGTGCATAGTCCAGCAGGACGAGTGTGTGCTTTGCCGTGCCCACCTCCTTGAACTTCGCGATGAGCGCGTCTGCATCGAACTTCCCATAGAGGCAGAGCACGCGGAAGGGAGCACGTGCCCCCTTCGATCCGAAGTCGGCAAAGGGATGGGAGAAGCTGCGCCGCCCACCGGCAGGCTCCGCAAGCAGCACCTCGTACTGCTCCGTCTTCGCCGTACGCGGGAGCACCCTCACCTCCGAGATAGAGAACCCGAGCTGCTGTAGGAGGAGTCGTACCCTCTGCACATCCATCGACCCGCTTCTGGGAAGCCATGCCTCCACCAACTTGTCCCCGCCACGACTCGCCTTCGTCGATCCTTTGAACCGCAGCAGACTCCGCACAGTCTGGCCGGCATCATAGACCTTGCTGTAGCAGACATCATAGCTGCGCAGGAAATCGCGCAGCTCATCCGTCCGGAGGGATTCGAGAGGCGAGTCCTCATCATCCGTGCCGAAGCGGTGCAACATATCCTCCGCTGCCGTATAGTTCTTTGCCGCGATCATCTCATCGATGCGTGCAAACTTCTTTGCGCGGCGCTCCTCCTCCTCCGCATCCATGATGATCGGCGCGTCTCTGCGCAGCTCTGCCAGCTCCTTTGCAAGAATTGCGCCGCGTTTCATCGCCTCACGCGCGATTTTCTCCCGGAACGCCGTGACTACGGTCTCAAAGAAACCAAAATCCAATGAGGGCAGACAGAGATCGTACACGACGTTGATGCTCTGAAGAATCTTCTCCTTTTTATCCTCCGCCGAGGATTCGATCTGACCATAGCTCTGTGCGAGTTCGAGCGACTCGATGAAATCAATCTTGCGCTGCTTCGCACGCGGCTCGATCAGCGCCTCGTCCAATCGCTCTACGGCAGCGCGGAGGCTCGGATCGAGTTCCCTGCCCATATCCTCGAGCAGATGCACGATCTGCCGCGCGCTTCCGAGATCGTCGCTGCCGTCGAGAATCTCGCGCAGGCGATCCGTGAGCGATATTTTTTCCGCATGGAAGTGCTGTTCAATGCGGTGCGGCGGGAAGAATTCCTCGAGTTCCGCCACGCCGCGCGTCACACGCGGGAGGAAATCGGCATCCAGCAGGACATACGGTGTACGCAGGAAATCGGCATAGAAATAACGGTGTTCCTTCTCGTCATACGCCCCATTGATACGGCGTGTCAGCTCCGTCAACGTGCGCCGCAGGACAGAGGACTGCCACGCAGGCAGATTTGCCGCATCGAGTCCCTCGGCAGATCTGCGGAGCTGATCGAGCAATGTGGGGCGCAGCTTGCTGTATGCTGCCAACGCCTCGTCCGTATCGCGAATCCCGAGCGCATCCACGCAATCCAGCCATTCGACCAAGAGGACTGCAATCTTCTCCAGGCGGTTCTGCAGCGTCGAGCGGAAGCTCCCAACGAGTTTCGAGCTCTGCTTCTTGACAGCGACCAGACTCCCCGCCTCATACCAGCGTGCGTCGATCAGCTTCTCAATCTTTGCAGCACTGATATTCTGCACATCCAGGCTGTCGCCCCCGCCCTCCGTATCAAGGAAGGTATCGGAAACGTACGCACGCACGACATCGAACGCCTCCACATCCCCCTCCACGATGGCGCGAAGACTCTGCGCGAGATAGTCGCCGTGGTCGAAGATCAGCTTCTGCGTTTCGATGAACCGACGGTTGCTCCCGTTCTCCGTGATGTGTCCATTGATATATTTATCCTCGAACTCCTTCGCGCGCACCTCGAGCTGCGCCATCTTCGCCTCAAGCCGGCTCTTGTCCTTCAGCCGATAGTCCGCATACTTGTCAACACCACTCTCGTTCTGCTGCTTGAAGCGCATGAGGGCATACAACACATCGCTCAGCGCAGTGACATCCTTGAGCAGAGGGAAGCTGCGTGCCATGTCCATGAGCCCCTGCATTGCATAGTCATAGGAAATGTGATCGAGGTAGAAATTCCACAAAATTGCAGCAACCGCCAGCCCCTCGCAGCTTTCTTCGTCCGCCTCCGTAAAATAGATGTTCATCAGACTATCCGAAGAATAGCGGCATTTCTGCAGAGGTGCATAGAGCGCATAGGAAAGCGCGCGGTTCATTCCCGCCCAGGCAGGATCAAAATACGCTGCTGCATGAACATAGGCGGATGCGCCTCCATAGTCCTCCGCCTCGAGCATTGCATGAAGTTCCGCCGTCATCTTCGCGCGATCCATCGGCGCAGGGGCAGGTTCACTCCATGCTGTCTGCGTGTCAGTGCCATTATGCACGTGATGTGCTGTACGTGCCTTCTCCCGGACGGGAGGCTTCTCCGGCATCTCCAGTTGCGCAGATGCCGATACCGGTGCGGGCTTCGGCCTCTCCTGCTCCTTGATCGACGCCAATGGCGCAGCCGTGACAGACGTTTCCTCTTCGGATTCGGGCGCATGCATTCCGGAGGATGCCCCCATGACACCTGCATCGTTAGTAGATTCCTCTTCTACAGAATCCTCCGCATGCGTGCATACTGCCCACGCATCGTCTGCAAACAGATAGTATTCATCCTCCGTAAACGGATGTCCGAGCTGCTTGGACAAGAACGCCCTCGTTTCAGCCAGATGCGCTGCATCATACGCAAGAATCTCCATATGGGGCGTATCTGCATCCGCCCGATATCTCTTCCAGAATGCCTTCATCCACATTCCATCAGGAACATCAGTGAGAAAGACCATCATCTCGTTCAGATGGGGGGCAGAGCAGCGCACGATGCCGCAACCGTGACGCACGCCGCCGGCGATATTCGGCTTGACCGCCTTGCGGCGCGCGCCGTGGAAGAAGGCTTTCTCACAGAGGATGGCGGCAAGTGCCTCGTGCGGCGCGATACTGTATTCCGATGCCATTTCGACACCGGATTTTTCCCCCAGACAAAGGTGCTTGACAAGCTCCTTGCTCGCTGCGCAAGTCTTTTTTAGTGCAGGAACGCCGATGTAAAGCTGCGGCAGTCCTGCAAATTGATGAGCGCAGAGGTATCCGCGCTGCACCATATCCGCAAGCACGCTCTGCACAAGGGGCATTTCCGCATTGCTCAGATGCGCTGCACACGCGGCGGTGAACAAGTTGTCCTGTGCCAGATGGAGAACGACGGTGCGTATGATTCCGATGACCTTCTCCCCTTTCATCACATAGCGTTTGATCCCCTTTGTGCTAATCGGCGATACCGACGAATGATCCTCCATCTCGACGAGCGGATGACGCTCCGCGCAGAGATTGCGTACGCGATCAAATACGGATGTTACGACGCGCTCTTCCTCCGACTCCTGCTCCTGTCCTGCAGGAACGGAGGGCGCATCCTCTGCCGCAGTGGCGGGAGGCTCCTCTGCACACGCAGGGTCCGCTGCATCAGAGGACGCTGCGCACGCATCCACAGCCTCTTCCGCATCGGATCCCCGCGCCTCCGAGGACGCCGCTTTCTGCGCCTCTGCGAGATAGATGGGCGGATCGTTTACCAAAACCGCCGAGATCAGCACCTCCGGAAAATCTGCAGCGAGTTTTGTATTATAGCTGACAAACTGCCGCATAGGCAGAATCGGTTTTTCCTGACGAAACGCCTCGACCAGCAGCTTCAGTGCCGAGAATTGTGTTCCCGCCTCCACATCTGTCTGCTCCGAAAAAAATCTGTACCGCTCCTGCACCGCAGCAATCGCAGACATACACTCCGCATCGTCGGAGCGCATTCTGTCCAGTGTACCCAACAGCTGCTTCCTTCCCGTCGCAGCCTCATATTCCGCAAGTGCTGCCAAACAGTCTGCGCGTACAGAGTCCGAAGGAAAAATCCCGCCCATCGCAGCGTCAAGCGCTCCCAACTCTGCCCGCTCCTGCGCGAGGGCATTGAAATCTGCCCGCAGAGCCTCCAAGGCAGCGCTCGGAGGGAGCATATCCCTGTCGATATCATCTATCACGGCGTGTAGCGGGACGTTCAGCCTCTGCATCCGCTCTCCTAACGTATCCAACAGCACGCGTGCACGGGCCACATCTTGCTGATTCTCCATCATCCACCTCACATCTCTTATGAATACAAAAACAGCACATCCATTCAGAAAATAATATCTTTTCTTATTTTAACATAACAGATAGCATATTCCAATATTTTCCATCAAAAAGAACGGTTCGACTACAACGATAACGCAGTCGAACCGTTCTTTAGCTATAATATATTACACAGCTTTGCCAAGTTCACGCGCAGAGGTACGCATGACGGTGTTGAGGTCGGGGGCGGAGTCGCCTGCGGCGCGCT
>ERZ772926.1003-NODE-1003-length-14427-cov-4.372599_pt1 | contig 14427 bp, 5 predicted proteins | sample MGYA00511136_ERZ772926 | MGnify/ENA primary metagenome ERZ772926 (study PRJEB29015, sample SAMEA2737917) | human oral metagenome | biome: human oral; feature: human-associated habitat; material: dental | place: China | collected 2153 ... | reverse complement strand
GAACTTTATGATTTGCGGTTTAACCTTTGAATTTTGCCCTTATCTATTTATCAACTTCACTGTACCCCACTTTAATCTATTTGGGCTCCCCTCCTTTCGGAGGGGTCGGGGGAGGCTTTCGGTGGGCTTTTTACACCCCCTCTTCCTCCGACTTCTCCAACTCACTCTTTGGTTGTTGTTGTGGTTGGTCGCTTGGAGTATCAAGTTGTGTAGCCTTACTGATGCGCATACGGCTCATATTATCGATGGTCACATCCAATGGTACATACTCATCGCTCTTTGGGTCAGGTGAACCCACACTTGCTCCAAAGTAGAGTTTGTTACCCTCTGCACGGTCAAACATGAAACCAAGCAGCGCACCATTCTTACCATATTGGTTATCAGTATATTCTCTGAAATCATCCTTCGTAAGTGTACGCTCATAGAAAGATGAACCATCCTGACGGAGAATCTGTACTTGGAACTTATTGTCATAGTATTTACGTCCGTCTTCATCGCTAACGAGGGGCAATGACTTGTCTGCAAAGCGATGGATACGAATCGTATAGGTACTTCCCATCCAATCTATCTTCTTCTCATATTTGAAATCAGTCATAGATTGAGGGCCGCTCGGTACCTTTGGTTTAGGTGCTATCTTTGTGATAATATCGTTTGATTTCTTTTCTTGCTTGCAGGCTGTGATACCCAAAATTATCAAGCCTAAGGCTAATAAGTATAATACTTTTCTTGTCATAATAGGTGATTCTTTAACGCAAAAGTACGTATTTTCTTTGAACCCTGCAAGAATGAAGTGTAAAAGATAGTTTTTCATGTGGGGTAACGATACCAGATTATAAGGATACAGATAGGATATAAAGAGGAAGATTCTCTATTTCCTGAAATCGCTAATCAAACATGAATCTCTCATTAGTATGCTCGTTATAAAGGCATTATTCAAATGGTGTTGACCCTGCGCACTAATGGTGCGGACGCTCCGCACCGTTGGTGTTAGGCGTTAACGCGTAGCTTATCGATGCTAATGCGTTAGGATAAAAACGCTGAAAATAAAAAAAGGATGCACTAAATGTGCATCCTAAAGAGATTCTATTGAGAAATAACCTGTTACACAATGAGTGATAAAACTAACTTAGGCTTCTTTGATACACTTCTTTAGTAAATTGATAAATTTCTCTTCGCCCAATCCTGAACGCTCAGAAGCGGTGCGGACAGTAGCTTTCTTGAGAATCAACTTACCCAATGGTGTGTTTAGCATTTTGAAAGATGGATAGCGAGAAGCGAGTTCTTTCTTCAGATTTGGATAAGCTGCAAAGAGGTCTTTCAGACGTGTGTCTGGTGTTATCTCAATAGGAGCGCCTGATTGTGCAGCAGACGCTTCGTCGCCTTCATTGTCAGAAGGAGTAGTGTTTGCAGCACTTTCCTCTTCTTTTCCAGCCCATGTCAGCAAGGTCTGTGAACCTGTCAGTTCACGGATATGTGTACAATCCTGCATCATCTCGAGTACACCACGGAAGCGACCCTCTGCATCGCGTACAGCAAAGTAGACGATGTAGATAAATACTTCTGGCTTGTTAATCCAGAATTCGGCTTTATCTTGTTCGCCGCTGCGGAATTTCTCTACGATTTCCTCAACGATGTGTACGCTCTTACGTGGGTGGCAGTTAGACACTTGTCTGCCGATGACATTCTTTGATCTTGGGAAGATGCGATGGTCGGTATCTGAATAGAATTTCACCAATTCGTTTTCGTCTACGAAAGAGATGTCTACTGGTAGATGCTTATAAATAAGGTTAATCTGCTCTAAGGTAAGCTTACCTGTTGCCACATCCAACTCCTGCTGTGGTCCTGCAGAGTAGCCATACTTGCTGAGCAATGCTTGGAGGTCTTCTGCAAAGCCTTTTTGAGGTGTTGGATGTTGGGTGTTGGGTGTTGATGGAGTGTCTACTTTGAAGAAAGCAAAACCAATCTCTTGGTCGCCCGACTTCATATCCTCAAACTCCTCTGCCGAGATAAGAGCGTAGGAAGTAGGGTAGAGGATAGTCTCCTCCTTTTCCATTAGGTCGCGTGCATAGGCAATGAGTTCACCTTGTGCTGTGATGAAAGCCTCCTCATCGCCAGTCTCAAGAAGTCGCTGTGACTCCTTGATTTTGTCACGAACGATGTCATCGAAGTTCCACATTGTCGTGGTTGGGCGGTCAAAACCTTTCTTCTCCAAAAGTGGATAGAGCTGATTTTGCTTGCGTTGGTAGTGGATAGGATACTGACTTATCTGATCATAGAGTTCTAACCATTGGTTCTTAATGACAGGATATTGCACAAGATCCTCCACTGCAAGGAGCAGTCTTCGCATCTCGTCATTCTCTCTATAATAATGTGATAATGGGTGATTCTCTGGTACATCAGGGCGGCTGTAGTCCATGAATCCCTCAACGAGTTCGATAATCTTGCGCATGTCGGCACGGATACACTCGTCGTCCTCACGCGACTTCATGTTTTGTTCGATGAAGGCAAGGTGATAAGGGCGAATCTTTCCTATCTTTGTCTTCATCACTTCGCGTGCTTCTTCTAATGAGAGCTGTCCTGTTTCATACTTTTCTTCAAGCTCAAGCATTGCCTGCATTTTCTCCATCTCAATTGCTGGGAGAAAGTCTTTCATCTTATTTGCCATAACTTTGTTACTGATTTTTATCATTTCTAATGCAAAGATACTGAGTTGTTGGGAAATACAAAGATAACATATGTTACCTTATTTAGTTAAATAATAATAATTTGTTACTTGTGTTAGTGTGATACTTTTGTCAGATTAATGTTTCCCCTCTATTATCTCTTATAGGGTTCTTTTTCGTGTAATATTTTATGGTTAGTATTCATAGCAATAGGATAAGGAGTAAGTGTTAAATGAGAAAAACAGGGATGTGAGCACTTGTCACATCCCCTAATTTTTGTGTTATTTAATTATCAGCTTCTTGCCGTTGACAAGGTAAACGCCCTTGGCAAGACCTTTAAGGCTTGAAACGCCTTTGGCAATACAAGTACCATTGAGACTATAAACATCGAAGGTAGCTGTACTTGTTGTTTGTGGAGTCTTAAGTATACCATTAGGTGATAAGGTAATGGTAAGAACAGCAGTTGAATACTCAAACTTATAGTTTTCAGCTTCTGCATCGCTCACTGTAATCGTATACTTACCAGGTACGTTGTATTCAGTAACCTTTTTACCCTTACTATCTGTGATGGTGAAAGTAGGTTCTTTTTCCAGTGCGACTGTCGTTTCGTTATTTTGTAATTCGTCAACAGTATAGCCGAATGAAGGTGTTTGTCCTACCTCTATGGTCACGTCTTTAGCATGCATCTTTGCCGTTGCTTTTTTCACGATGAGGAAGCCATTGGCAAATTCTACCTGCTCTTCTGTTATCGTTCCTCGCTTTACGACAATAGTATATTTGCCTACCGGCGAAGTCTTTGTAGCCTCGCATGATAGTTCTGGCGTACCTTCAACATAATCGCCCTTGAGTTGCCAACCAAGTTTTGGATTCTCACTTCCGTATGTACGAATCATGTTACGAGCCTTTATGGTAGTCCCAAACTCAACAATGTCGAAATCCTTCCACTGTGCATTACGCTTATAGTGGTTTTTAGTTCCAGATGGAATCTGAAGCTTTATTTCACTTTTACTAATATCGGTAAAGGCATTGTGACCTAAGACAGGCACTTCCTTGGAGTAGAGACGGATAATGCCGAGGGAATTATTACCAGAGAAAACCTCATCACCAATGGTTGTAATGGTGTTAGGGAGTACGATTTTTGTTAGCTTACTGCATCCAGAGAAACCATAGTTGTGAATCTTTGTGATGCCTTTTGCCACGTTGAAGTCACCTTTGTTATTTGGCATAACAGCGATAATCTCCTTTGAGTCCTTTGTCATTAGCGTCTGACCATCAAAGATATAGTTCTTGTCATCGCCTGTAGGTATACTAATTGAATCGAGTCGTCCCAGCTTTCCAAAGGCTCCGTCGCCGATTGTCATCGTCGATTTCGGTAGGATGAGCTTACGTATTGACTTACAGTTAAAGAAAGCACGCTCTGGAATCTCATTGTCATTCGTTGTCAGCTGACGTTTATCATCTACAAGATATGGGTCTCCACCACTTACGATAACAGCGTCGCTAAGGTCAAGAGAGACGAGGGAACTGCGCTGGATAGTTCCGTCTGGGTTGTTACCTGCTATCTGTCGGATAGTGCGGAGGTCAGTAGAGTTAATCTTGCCATTGATTTTCAAAGAAGATATTTTACTCTTTATGCTGTCTGCAATGAGCTCTTGTAATCTTCCTGGGGTATCAACGGTGATGGTATCCTGTAGGGTTTCTGTCTTTTCACCCTCAATACCGATGATCATATCTTGGTCTTCGGAGAACTTATACGACTTAGGGTTGAGGAGGGCAATATCATAGAATCCGTCACTGGCACCATCCCATCCCCAGTTAATCCATACCTTTCCCGTTTCATCATATCCAGAGAGAACAAAGGCATGACCACCATTCTTGTTGTCAACACCCGTATAGAGAATGGCACGACGTTCATTAATTTCATTATAAATGATGTCCATCCATGCTTGTTCACTGTATCTGCGGCGCTTCAACATCTGTGTTGTTTCTGGATAGCCGAAGTTTCTTCTTAGTCCTCGGGCTGCATTCTCGGTGTAAGTTCCCGAACCATCTGTAGCATAATTCATGTCGGCAGCCACACCACAATCCAACATCAGTTTGGCAACAGCATCGCCCTGTTCCTTAGAGTAGTGCCCTTTGTAACTATCAATCATGTTTGCATAGTCATAAAAGCTCTCTTCATAATTAACGGTCACTATCTTCTTTGTGCCATTAGCTTGTTTTACATAAACAGAATGAGTCCCTCCTGTACCTTTCTCTGGCCACCTATTGTAATACATAATCTGTGCCATAGCGGTGGCAACACAACCTGTTACGGTCCTTCCTGTGCTACCATAGCCCTGCCATGAGCCTGTACCTGAGGTGGTTCCTTCAGGACAAAGGTTGTTGTAAGGTTTCTCCTGTCCCCATATAGAAGTGACAAATGATGGGATTTTAGCAGCATATTTACTTTGATCGGGAGCTATCATAGTGCGTGGTTTGCCTGCTTTTACAATACCATTGATAGCTTCTTCTACAGCTGAGAGATACCATTTGAAACCAGTATTGCTTGTGTTTTTGTCGAAAACTGTATTCGAATAAGCGATGACAGCTGGTAGGAGATCGTCGTTGCTGACGATGACAAATCCGCCATTATTATATCCCATGACGGTAAAAGCTTTGTTTGCAAGGAGGGTTCTGGGCTCTTCTCCGCTTACACGTGTCATTGATAACGATGGCGATTGTCTGAAAACTTTGGCTGCTACAGCTTTGATTACAGCTTTTGGTCTTGGTGCTGCCGTTATTGTTAGTGCCGCTGTGAATGTAAATAGCAGCTTTAGGAATAATCGTTTTCTGAAATTCATAGAAGTGTGGGGTTATTTGTTTAATCTGGCTTTGTGTCTTCAGAATACAGAAAGATAATCATTGTCTGGTGACGAAGCCAGTTTTCCTCTTACTTATTTTATATAGAAGAATGATGCGGAACCGCAACCCTTATGAGGGTTCCGGCTCCGATTGTGTCAATCCTTTTTTTCTGGATTGCGTTCTGTTCATTATCTTATGATAGTCTTTTGACCATTGATGACATAGATACCTTTTCCCAATGATTTCAAGCTTTTTGCATCTTTGAGAAGTAATTTGCCGTCAATAGTGTAGACATCATAGAGAATCTCACCATTAGCACCTACCTTTTGGATGGCTGTTGTCACCTTAATAGAAGTTGGCTCAGATTCTGATCCATCTGCATAAACAGCTGTTACGCTGTAATTATGGTCTGTTCCGTCCCATACTATATCGCCACTTTCCAGCTTGATACTGTTTGATAGATATTCACCATCACGATAGATATTGTATGAAACAGGTCCAGTGCTACTCTCGTAGGTAATATCGTCAATCATGAAGATGAATGCCTGATCAGAAGAAGTGTTATGATGAATAGCAAAGTATCTTGTCCCTTCAGGAACATCAACCTTCACTTCTGTCCATGTGGCAGTGCTTTGTTCGTGAGTGTCGCCCACCTTCTGGAAGCTTGCCTTTTGGTTATCGGTGTTTGATACGAGAACATCGAAGCTCTCCTTACCATAAGACTTATCTGCAGAATTAACGTTGTTAACCCAGAAACTGATGGTTTGTGCCTTGCCGGAAAGGATTGGACTGATGAGCCAGTTGCTTGCTGCAATAAGTTTTTTGTCTTCATTTACCTGATAAATGGCTACAAGTGATTTGCTTCCAGAGTGTGGATCAAGCCCTTGACCAGACTTAAATATGTCAGAAGGTTGCCAGTCCATGAATGCAAACTGTTCACCTTGATGTTGATAAGTAGCCCCCTTAGCAAGCGGAGCTGCAAGTCCTTGGTCTTCATCAATGGTTGTCCAGTTACCGAAAGATGTACTCCAAGGTTCATAACTTTCAAAGTCGTCAGACTTTTGTTCTATTGTTGACTCTGGAGCTTCCCATTTTAGTTTTAACTTATTGTCGTCCACTTTGACATTTGTGAGGTTCTTTGGTGCAGGAACATCTGCTGCAGTGCAATTAATGATTGCTTCAGCCTCATTATTGTCAGGTTCAAGATCGTCATCAAGTGGAACTGAAGCTTTTACGTTAAGTGTCTCAGCCTTGTCAAGAGTAGTTGTCCTATATTCAATCTTATACTCCTTCTTGTCAAGCAGTTTGAGACTCTCTATATTATCCTCTTTGATAATCTTACCATTAACGGTGAGTTCAAGCTTGGTATTCTTTAGTTCATCGAGTCCAATATTTGTTACTTTGACATTGATTTCAGCCATCTGCCCCTTCTTGACGTTGTCTGTTGCTGTTACCTCAACAGCCACATCTTTCTGTAATGGGTCAACAATATTGATATTGTCCATGTATACTGGAACCTTTGTGATGTTGTCTGCAATACCTATGATACGTAGGAAGACAAAATCTTCGTTGGTTAGTTCTGTAGGAACATCAACGATAAAGTTCTTCCATTCACCATTTGTCGTGGTAACATTAGCTTTCTCACTGGTCCAAACAGGCTCTGTTACATCACCATTCTTCTTAGCAAAACGTAATTCAACCTTCTGTTGAGCGTTCTCGTCAGCACGATAGTAGAATATCAGCTTTGGATTTTCGGCTCCACGAAGACTAATCTTACCTGTTATAAGTGCTGATGTACCTGGTTTTGAAGGGTTGAAGACGACAGCTCCGTTGTCATTGTCACAAGAAACATCCTTGGTAAGAGCCCATGAGGTGCTGCTGCTTGAACGCTCCAGACCCATGAATTGACCTTCAATAGAACCATTCTTGAAGCTGTTATGGAATGGTAAAGTGTAAGGTTTTCCGACGATGATGCCAGCTGCAACCCAACTACTTTCGCCTGCATCATTTGAAGCCTTAATAGCCCAGTGCTTATAGTTCTGCTTTCCCTCATTGGTGTTCAGACCTGTAACAGTGTATTCTGTCTTTCCTTTTATCTTGGTAAGCTCGTCGCCAAGCTCGCCCTCGTCAGTCACATTATTCACTTGATAAGTCACCTCTGCAGGAAGAATAACACCCTTATGAGCACCTGTTGGGACATCCCACTTGAGGTTAGCAGATGTCACAAGGTCGGTTGCTTTGATTTTACCCATCATTGGGACATCTTGTCCAACATATACTGATACGTTTGCTTTCTGACCAAAGTCTGCCTCGTTGTATGCTACAATTTCGTAGTTATTCATACCCTGAGCAGCTGCATCGTCAACAACTTCCTGTGCACTACCAGGTGCTGGGTTTTTAATCTCCTTAACAAGACGGTCTTTATTACGAATAATAATCTTCGTAATGCTGGTCAAATCTGTTTTATCAATAGCCTTTGAAGGAGCTTTGAACTTTAGTGTAGCTTTCAGTGCAGCTGTAGGATCAGCTGTAGCGGTGAGGTCTTGAACCATTGCTGGAGCTTTCTCGTCTGCAGCACCCTCAATCGTCAAGGAGTCGAGGAAGATAGAGAACATATTAGGATCAGATATTCCGTGGAATCCTACGAAATAGTTTCCATCGGTAGTAGCCTTTATCTGACCCGTAAAGGTCTTATAATTCCTCTTGTTGAGTACTGTTGCAGGGAGCAACTCTCCAGTCATTGCCTCGATAGTGTTATTTGTTCCCCACTTCACTTCTAAGCGTTCTGGATAAGTAGTACCACCAATGGCCAATGCCTTGAATGATACGTTGTAAGTCTTACCCTGTTTCATGTGAATTGGGGGAGTTATTAGCCAATCGTCACCATGGTTCTTTGGATGATATTTACACTTAAAGACTCCACCCTTGGCATTGCTCCAATACCATGTACATTTGTCCTTGTTGGCATCAATAATGGTGTAGACCTTAGAGTCTTCCATCGTTAAGAAGTCATCGAAGAATGGCACCTCCATGGCGTTACCATACGTTTCTCCGTTGGTCGTCGCCAAATCACTCTTCTTTGTTGAGTTGATAGCTTGTACAGAATAAGAATAAGAAGAAAGTTTGCCCTTGGTGAGTGTCTCACTGAACTCAGTAGCTGTCTGCCCTGAAGAAACTTTTTCGGATGTGCCGCCTACGTTACGGAAAACATCATAGGTTAGTTGACCAATGTAGCCTTTGTGCACACCTTCCTTTGGAGCTTCCCATGTTACGGTGGCATGACCATTCTCATCAAGTGTCAGCTTCAGGTTATCCACTGCCTTTGGACTGTCATTTCCAGCATACATAGAATGCTTTGCACGTGGACCATCACCTGCCTCGTTACTCAGAACTACGATGAAGTTAACCATACCTTCATTAACTGTTAAATCGGTTGAAACCTCTTTACCAGCCTCAGCTTTCCCCTTAGAAACTTCGGCACTATTAGCATAAATGATGTAATCAACATTACCTATTAACGCACTACCATCGAATTTCTTGGTTGGAACATTGAATTTCAGTTTACCCGTGAGTGATCCTTCTTTGAATTCGGTCTGTAAATTTTCTGCTGCAGCAGGGGCTCCACTGGCTGTAGCTTTGACAGGGAAGGTTAGAGCCATAAGCGTAAGCGGTGTTGAATAGCCACCTACTGGAGTTACATGACCTGTTGCGAGGTCAACAGTGTAAAGTTCAAACTTGCCATCTTTATCCGTAGAAGCCCAGTAGAACTCATTGGTGCGGTTGTCAAACTCACCACTCTGATAATAATAACTGCCATCATCATCGGTGATATTCACGCCTGTTGAACCTTTCAGCGTTTCTGTACCAGTTTTGCGGTCAATCTGGTAGAGGTCGCCTTCTTTGCTGATACCGTATGCGAAGCCATCATTGGCAATACCCAATGCTACATAAGAGTGTGTGGCAGGTGCAATAGTTGTACGGGTTAGGGTTTTGTAATCAATTACACCCCATTCGAAGTTTTTAAGATCTTCCGTGTAGAATTCTCCGAATACCTCGCCAGTCTTTGGATCGTTAGCTGTTTCAAGAGCAAGGAGAGCAAAGTTGCTTACATACAATGGCTCCTCTGATATTTGCCAGTTTGTTGTGTTGAAAGCAAAGTGCTTTAGAAGAATGATACCAAGTGATGACATGCTGGTATCAAGAAATATACCGTGGAGTTCGTTATCAACGAGACCACTTCCTCCGTTAAAGAAGGCTTTACTGTAGTCTGCCAACTGCTCAAAATTGATGGCTTCTACAGGATGGAAAGAGAACATGCCACTCTTTTCTTTTGATACAATATTTCCCCACATGACCAGCTCGGGGTTTACTGTTACCATTTTTCTTGATACTTTGGGGCGGATAGTCACCGTTGGAGTGAAAAATGGTGATGGAGTTTCCATGGGAAGTGTTTTCCCTAAGAGCTTAGGGAAGGCCTTGAGCTGGTCTAACTTCTGCTGTTCTGTCTCCTGTGTGATTTGTGACTTGGCAATGAGGAGTGATCTCTTGCCCTCTTGTTTCACTTGAGCGGAAACTTGCAATACTGCCATGGCTGTAGCGAAGATGGCAATAAGTTTAGTAAATCTTTTGCTCATTCTTACATGGTTTTAATTAATAAAAAGAGTTATTTAAGACTCATAATAGAGTTTTCGCAAATATATTAAAAATATGCAATGGGCGCAACTGATTTTAAGGAGAATTTGATTTTAATTAACGAATAAAAGTTTTTTATCACATAAATGTGATGATTTATGTAATTTTATTAAGTAAAAATAGAAAATAATAATAAAACGTTGGAATGTAGAAGCTGGGAACGCCCGCATTCTTTCTTAACCCCCTTTTGTGGGTTCTTTCATTAAATGCGCAGGTGCTTGTTGTGTATAGAACAGTTAGACACTTTTCTTTTTAATGTCTGAAAAATGCTGGTAGAAATCTGAAAAATTATTACATCACTTGAAGAAAATGTTCTTAAGAAAGAGCCCAAAATAAGTATAAGAGATTATTTTGTAAACAACATTGTATCAAATAGTTACAAGAGCCTTTTGCAATAGGTGCCTAATTGAACCTCAAAAGGGCGTTAGTAAGACCTCAAAAGGGCATCTTTTGCAAGTCAATTGGGCATCTTTTCGAAGCTAAATGAGCATATGTAGATTTTAAGGGGTGCGAAAATAGTTTACAAACTCTAATGAGTAAAGGAGTAGATTTGTTTTAGAAGGAACGAAACACGATTATGAATAGATTGGGTTCTATAAGTTTTTCAGGTCAGTCGTCTTGTTATTATTTTTCTCTTTGACCATCTGAAATTATATTTGTCATACTATATCAGCATATAAGCCTACATTTTCTATCTATGTATTTAATGGAAGAGCCTTTTCTGGCCGCTATGTTTTTGTGTAATACGGAAGAGACAGGGTACTTTAGCACATGAATTATTGTGGTTCTAATCTTTTTAATTCCTTATAGCACCAATTATACTGCAAAAGGGATGATTTTCTCATATTTTATTTGTATTTTTGCCGTGTCAGCCGTTAGGTATGCTACATTTTATTATTACAGCATTAAGGTAAGTCTGTTCTTCGATATGACAAGGTGTTGGACTTTTTTATTAATGTTGGCTGGTATATTCCATCGGAAGTGTGTTTATTGACTGGTTGGAGAGTGGGATTGATTCCTTCTAAATTAATTTGATTAATTGTTTATGAGGCAAAAAAAACATTATGAAGGTTTGACTGACACAGAGGTGTTGGTGAGTCGTGAACAGTATGGGGCTAATGTTTTAACGCCTCGAAAGAAAGTTCCGCTTTGGAAACAATTCTTAGAGAAGTTTGGAGACCCTCTAATAATCGTTCTACTCATTGCTGGTTTTCTCTCTATATGTATTTCTTTTTGGGAATATTGGGGACTCCATAATGAGGATGGAGTAGCTGTTTTCTTTGAGCCTATCGGTATTTTTATAGCAATCTTTTTGGCGACAGGTATTGCTTTCTTTTTTGAGTTGAAAGCGGATAAAGAGTTTTCTATCCTCAATCAGGTGAATGATGAAGAAGAGGTTGAGGTCATTAGAAATGGATGTACAACAACGGTTGCTAAAAAAGATATTGTAGTCGGGGATATTGTTATCATCAATATGGGTGCTGAGATACCTGCCGATGGTAGGTTGCTGGAGGCAATCTCACTTTATGTTGATGAATCTACGCTGAATGGAGAGAGTGTCCCTGCTTATAAATCCGTGAAAGAAGAGGATTTTGATAAGGATGCTTCCTATGCTACGAATCAAGTACTGCGTGGAACGAAGGTAATGGAGGGGCATGGTATCTTTAAGGTTGAGGCTGTAGGTGATAATACAGAAAATGGTAAGGTGTTTGAAGCAGCACAAATTGATGATAGTGTAAAAACTCCTCTTAGCGAGCAGCTTGACGGGCTGAGTGCTCTCATTACCAAAATAAGCTATATTTTTGCTGGTTTCATTATCTTCGGTAGGTTGATAGTTTTCTTCCATTGGAAGACTATTGTGTGGACATTGGCTATTCCTACGATTATCTTCTTTTGGCTGGTCATTAAAAGGTTTAATCGTTGGGAATGGTATGTGAAAACGACTGTTACAATAGCTTACTTCTGTATTTTGCTATGTAGCGTGATCATCTTCCACGATTATCTCTTACCAGATAAAAGTATGTCTGGCTTGTTTGCTCATTTACTTAATACAATGATGATTGCCGTAACGTTGATTGTTGTTGCGGTGCCAGAAGGACTCCCGATGGCTGTAACTTTAAGTTTGGCGTATAGTATGCGGCGAATGATGAAGACCAATAATCTTGTACGTAAGATACATGCCTGTGAGACGATGGGCGCCACAACGGTTATCTGTACGGATAAGACGGGTACGCTGACACAGAATCAGATGCAGGTTCATCAGACTCAATTTTATGCTTTGGATAACCAGAAGTTAGATGACGGTCTTGCTTCTCGCTTGCTGAAAGAGGGTATTGCGGTCAATTCTACAGCTTCAATAGATTGTACGGATGCTAATAACCCTAAGGTCTTGGGTAGTCCTACTGAGGGAGCTTTGCTGCTTTGGTTAAATGAGTACAAGATTTCTTATCAAGAATTGAGAGAGGAAGCGAATGTTGTGGAAGAGCTTCCTTTCACTACTGAACGAAAGTATATGGCCGTCCTCGTTAACTCTGCATTGGTGGAGGGTAAACAGATTCTCTATGTCAAAGGTGCGCCTGAGATTGTTTATGGACTCTGTGGGCAGACGGAATGTAATGTGGCTAAAGAGGATATTGAATGTCAGTTAGAAGGCTATCAGGAGCAGGCTATGCGTACTTTGGGCTTTGCTTATCAGGTTTTAGATGGTAAGACGGAAGTATTTAAGGATGGACGTGTTGTTGCAGATAATTTGACTTTTCAGGGGATTGTTGCTATTAGTGACCCTGTGAGAAGTGATGTGCCTGATGCTGTTCGTGAATGTATGAAGGCGGGTATTGATGTGAAGATTGTCACAGGTGATACGGCAAGGACAGCCAAAGAGATTGGTAGACAAATCGGGTTGTGGACAAGTAATGATACTGATAAGAATATTATTTCGGGTCCTGAATTTGCTGCTCTTTCTGATGAGGAATTGGATAAACGGGTAAAGGATCTGAAGATTATTTCTCGTGTCCGACCGTTAGATAAGAAACGACTTGTGGAAGCGCTGCAACGATGTCACGAGGTGGTTGCTGTTACGGGTGATGGTACGAACGATGCGCCAGCATTACAAGCGGCACATGTGGGACTTTCTATGGGTGATGGTACTGCCGTAGCTAAGGAGGCTTCTGATATTACAATTATTGATAACTCTTTTAGTAGTATTGGTAAGGCTGTGATGTGGGGACGCTCACTTTATCAGAATATACAACGTTTCTTACTCTTCCAACTAACGGTGAATGTGGCGGCTTGCTTCCTTGTACTTGCAGGTGCATTTATGGGTACGGAGTCTCCACTGACAGTAACTCAGATGCTATGGATAAACCTTATTATGGATACCTTTGCTGCAATGGCACTGGCTTCGTTGCCTCCATCTGAAAAAGTGATGAAGGATAAGCCGCGTGATCGCAACGCTTTTATTATCAACCGGTCGATGGGTTGGAATATCATTGGGGTGGGCGGCTTGTTCTTTGTGCTGTTGTTTGCCTTACTCTATATCTTCGAGCATGCTGATATTAAGGCGTTGAGGGATATTCTTCATTTGCAGCTTGGAGAAATGAATGGACTTAGTCCTTATGAGTTAACTTTGATTTTTACCATCTTTGTGATGACGCATTTCTTCTATCTGTTTAATGCACGTGCTTTTGAAACGGGGCGTAGTGCACTTCACTTTAAGGGCTGTCGCGGATTACTCTTTATCATTTCGATTATCTTTATTGGACAGATTGTAATGGTGGAACTCCCTATTTTGCAGAAGTTCTTTAATATTGTTAAGGGTGGTCTGTCTGTTGAGGATTGGGTTATAATCTTAATGGGTTCTTCTTTGGTCTTATGGGTTAGGGAGGCTTGGCATCTGCTGAAATCGAATAGAGGTTAAATGTATAGCGATTATAGATAGTTTTTGTGAATGATAAATAGCATATTTAAAGATAGAATTTGTAGAATTCTTCACATTATTCAAATGATTCCAGAATAGATAGAGACCTTGACGGCTTTCGTACAATAACGAGAAGTTGAAAATCCAACTGGAGATATATATAATAAGGTGTAATAGCTTTTGTTTTTCTTCTAACAAAAGAAAAATGCTTTTTTGATAAAAATTCCCCTCAAAACATTTGGAGGTTACACAGAAAGTCTATACCTTTGCACTCGCTTTACGAAACCCGCCACCTGGCGAGTTGTATGAAGC
>ERZ772926.1002-NODE-1002-length-14432-cov-5.721847_pt1 | contig 14432 bp, 7 predicted proteins | sample MGYA00511136_ERZ772926 | MGnify/ENA primary metagenome ERZ772926 (study PRJEB29015, sample SAMEA2737917) | human oral metagenome | biome: human oral; feature: human-associated habitat; material: dental | place: China | collected 2153 ... | reverse complement strand
TCAGCACAACAGCAAATGATGGTAAACATTCACAAACATAGTATGAATTAAGACCTTAAAACATCCTATTCCGTTGGCTAAAGGGTAAAAGGGTAAAACGCTAAAACTAAAATGAACAAATAACTTCTTTCTATGAATACAGTAGATATTATTCTAATCGGGTCAGACAACCCACACAAAACGTTATAGAGCCGTTATTTATCTTGCTCTACTATCTTAGTTAGTTCTTCCTCGACTTCTTCAATTGTAGGTAAGGCAGACTTCAAATTGTCTGGAATAGCCTTTGTTAGCTGATAATCGCTGACACCGATTGGCTGGTCGTAGCCAGAGAGAGCATATTGCGCCACCACTTTGTCACCGCCATTGCAGAGAAGCAAGCCGATGGTCTTATTGTCATGTTCGCCACGAAGGGTATCGTCCACTATATTGATGTAGAAGTTCAGTTGTCCCATATATTCGGGCTTGAATGGTGTAGCTTTAAGTTCGATAACTACGTATGCGTGTAGTTGGATATTATAGAGGATAAGGTCGGCATAGAAATCAGAATCACCCACTTCAAAATGCTTCTGCTGCGCAACAAACGCAAAACCGCTGCCCATTTCCAAAAGATATTTGGTGATATGAGAAACCAATTGCTGTTCAACGTCTCGTTCTACCATCTTATCTGTTTGCCCCATCATGTCAAAGATATAAGGGTCTTTCATCAGATAGTTAGCGAGATCGCTTTGTGGTTCGGGCAATCGTGCAGAGAAGTTGCTTACTTTCTTTGCCGTAATCTGCCGAGCGAAAAGGTTAGTCTCAATCTGCATTTGCAGAACATTGCTGCTCCAACCATTGGCAACCGCTTGAGTAATATACCAAAAGCGTTCACCCAAAGGCAACTTGCTGTTAAGCAAAATTACATGACTTGCCCAATTGGTGCGAACAATGGCTGAGTGTTTGAAGATTTCCTCTATCTGACTGATGTCGCTGTGGTAGATAGCTGATAGTGTTTCAGAGACTTGCCCCAATTGTGCAACAGGTTCTTGCGTAATTATATCTCCCCGAATACCTGCTGCTTGTATTTGCGCAAGAGGCTCTTGCGCAAATTGATTGAGTTCATTTGTGAGTTGTAATACATTATCAACCGAAGGACTATTAAGCAACTTTTCAACCTTACCCATTTCTGTTAGAACCTCCATAGGATAAGCCTTTGCAAATTGGCACATATAGATAAGGTTGTGGGAGGAATACCCAAAGCGAGAGCGTTGCAAATGAACGTTCTGCGCCCAGACAAGGCATATTTAGGCGTAACATCGTCTATGCGCTCATCACCTTTGTAACAAACGCTTAACAGAATTACTTGAGGGCTAAATTGGCAGAGTTGCCTTTCTAAGCCATTCCTGTTCAACCGCGGTTAAATAAGGCTTCAATCTTTCATAAACACGATGATGATAGTTATTAAGCCACTCACGTTCCTCTTCACTCAGCATTTCAAATACTATCGGAGTTGTATCAATTGGCGCAAGGGTAAGTGTTTCAAACTTAAGGAAGTCACCAAAGGGCGTTGTCTCGGCAGGAACTATGAGCAAGGTGTTTTCAATACGCACTCCAAACTTTCCTTCCAAATAAATACCAGGCTCGTTAGTAACGGTCATCCCTGCCTGCAACGGAGCAGGTCTCCATTCCATACGTATTTGGTGAGGGCCTTCGTGTACATTTAAGTAACTCCCTACCCCATGCCCTGTTCCGTGCATATAGTTATAACCTTCACGCCACATCGGCACACGTGCTATTGCATCAAGCTGTGAACCACACGCACCTGCAGGGAAACGGCACATATCGAGTTGAATATGTCCTTTTAACACCAGCGTATAAACTCGTCGCTGTTCCTCAGTTATTTCGCCCAAGGCAATGGTTCGCGTGATATCCGTCGTACCATCTAAGTACTGTGCTCCACTATCTATGAGTACTAATCCATGCGGTTCAACAGGGATATCTGTTTCTGGTGTAGCTTCATAATGAACAATCGCACCATGCTCTTCATAACCCACTATCGTGTCAAAAGAAATACCTTTAAACTTTGGTTGTTCAGCACGTAACGCTGTCAAACGCTCATCGAGTGAGATTTCAGTTTGTCCTCCTGCTTCCACAGCAGGCTTCAACCATGCAAGAAACTTTACCACCGCAACACCATCGCGCAACATTGCTGCACGGAAGCCTTCTTTCTCTGCCTCGTTCTTTATAGCCTTCATACTGGCAATCGGTGAAACGCCTTCACACAATTTCTCTGTTGGTACCGCTGTCGCCAACGAATAGTTTGTAGAAGACATATCAACCAACAGGGATTTACCTTCATAAGAACGAAGTCCATCAACAACCGCTTCGTAAGCATCAACCGCTATCTTTTCTGAAGTAAGATAGTCTTTAACCTCAGCTAATAGCTTTACATTATTTATATATAAGACAACTTTTTCGGGAGAAATCAACAGATAAGATACAAAAACAGGATTACAATGTACATCACTACCACGCAGGTTCAATACCCATGCAATTTCATCAAGTGCCGTTACCAACAAGCCATCAGCACCACTATCAGCAAGCTGTTTGCGTATCCTACTTATCTTACTCGAAGTTGACTCACCAGAATATTCCAACGGATGAAGAGAAACCTTATTATCAGGTATCACAGGTCTATCCGTCCAGAGTTCAGCCATGGGGTCAGCATCTGTTCGCACAGTAATATTTCCTTTTGATGCCAACTCACGTTCCATCGAAGACACTTCTGTAAAAGAAATTACATTCCCATCCACACCTACCACTGCTTTCTGGTAGTTCGATAGTTCACGTACAAGCCATTCTGAAACAGAAGGAGTACCCTCCACGCGAAGTTTCATCAACTGGAAATCAGTACCTTTCAGTTCCTTTTCAGCTGCTATGAAATAACGCGAATCGGTCCATAACGCAGCATGCTCTAATGTAACGACAGCCGTCCCTGCCGAACCGCTAAAGCCCGAAATCCATTCACGACTCTTCCAATGCTCAGCCACATACTCACTATTATGTGGGTCACTACTTGGAAAAACAAAAGCTGAGATTCCATTCTCTTTCATCCATGAGCGAAGTCTCTCAACGCGTTCATTAATAGTATGTATCATATCGTTGTTTTTAAGGTTCAATAATAGTAAGATCATTCACATCACAATCGACATCTAAAGAGCTTCTACTCCTTTGTAAAAGTTCCCATGATTTCGCTGCTAAGTTAAACAATTAAATTAGAACTTCCAAGTCAAGTTGACAAGAATTAATTGATTTGATAGACCGACTTTGCAAAGCCTCTACTTTTTATAATTAATAACACATTTATTCAAAAATATCTTTCTTACATAGTCATTTTTTTCGTATCTTTGCCATATCTATAAGAAAAGGGAATTTAACTTTTAATGAAATATCTATTATGAATTATTTAACAAACGAGAAACTCGTTATCGTCGGTGCAGGCGGTATGATTGGTTCAAACATGGTTCAGACCGTTCTCACACTCGGTCTTACTCCTAACATCTGTCTTTACGACATCTATGAGCCAGGCGTTCATGGTGTATTCGACGAGATGGAGCAGTGTGCTTTCCCTGGTGCTAACCTCTCTTACACCGTTGACCCAGCAGAGGCTTTCACAGGTGCTAAGTACATCATCTCTTCTGGTGGTGCCCCACGTAAGGAGGGTATGACACGTGAGGACTTGTTGAAGGGTAACTGTAAGATTGCTGCTGACTTCGGTGAGAATATCAAGAAGTATTGCCCAGATGTAAAGCACGTTGTTGTTATCTTCAACCCAGCTGACGTTACTGCATTGACAGCTCTTATTCACTCTGGTTTGAAACCAAATCAGCTCACATCACTCGCTGCTCTCGACTCTACTCGTTTGCAGCAGGCTTTGGCGCACGAGTTTGGCGTACAGCAGGATAAGGTTACTGGTGCACACACATACGGTGGTCACGGCGAGCAGATGGCAGTATTCGCTTCTAAGGTTAAGATCGATGGCAAGCCATTGGCAGAGATGGGTCTTTCTGCAGAGCGTTGGGAAGAGATTAAGCACCACACAGTACAGGGTGGTTCAAACATTATCAAGCTTCGTGGCCGTAGCTCATTCCAGAGCCCAGCTTACAATGCTGTTAAGATGATTGAGGCTGCTATGGGTGGTGAGAAGTTCACTTTGCCAGCAGGTTGCTACGTTAACGATGAGAAGCTCGGCTTCAAGAACGTTATGATGGCTATGCCTACAACTATCGATGCTACTGGTGTTCACTACACTGAGCCAACAGGTACTCCAGAGGAGATGGCTTCTCTTCAGACTTCTTACGAGCACCTCTGCAAGATGCGTGATGAGATTATCGGTCTCGACATCATCCCAGCTGTTGCTGATTGGAAGAAGGACAACGCGAATTTGTAAGTTAGTTGACGAGTTAACGGGTTGACGAGTTAACAAGTTATTTGTTGAAAGTTGACCGATTAACAAACATATTTAAAAGGCAATCAATGGAAAGTTGATTGCCTTTTCTAATTAAAGCGGTGTTTGGATGAACTATTCTACCTCAATCTTAATAATACGCTGATTGAAACGACGACGAATATAAGGGATGCGCAGAAATAGGTGGAAAACGGACGGAAACCGTCCCTCATCATAGTCGCCCATGAAGAGTTCCTCCTTCACATGCAGTCGGCTGTTCCACCTCTCCATATCCTTTGCTTTGAGTAGCGACCACTTAAACTTAACGCCCTTGTCCATCTTTCGCAGCATATCATGCTGTTGCTCTCGTCCAACAAACGCAAAAGCTAACATGTCAAAAAGCACCGTGGCTGACGGTAACTTATCACAAATCTTTTGGAATAGCGTCTGTACTTCTACCTGAGAGAAATACATCAGCACACCTTCAAGAATGATGAGGACAGGCTTGTCATACGCCCTCACTTTATCCAACCAGTCTTCATCGAACATAGATTCAGCCAGATAAGTATTACGTTCTGTTTCCGTTAAAAAATGGCGGCGCAAGTCAATGGATTCCTTGAGGTCGAGGTCGAACCAGTGCATCACTTCTGGTCGTCCCAGCCGCTCGTAACGTGCATCCAAGCCTGCCCCCAACTGTATTACCACAGCATCGGGGTGCTGGGCAAGGAACTCTCTCGCCTCATTATCAATAAGCTTGGCACGAATGCAGCAGCCTAACTGTGAGAGCTTCGCCTTCTGAAACTTCGAGAAATCATACTCAATCTGTCCAATGATTTCCTTTGCTTTCTCGTCACGTAGCAAAGGATTAGGGCGATCAGTCTCCACAGCCTTTGCCCACAACGTAGTAAGCATCGTTTCAGGAATCTCCGTCAATAAGGATTTAACTTTTTCCATTTTCTTTCTATGTAAATTTCATTGAACCAAATAGACAACAGAAAACTTCCTGTCTATACTTAATGATAACAACTGTTGACACCTCTCATTCTTACTTCGCAAAGCTATGGAAGAAGCTCGGATTTCCTTTCACCTGTATGACTGGTCCACCCACTTCTTTCGTATCTGGATTATAGGTATAAAATCCATTTGCCTTCTTGTTGGCACTTCCAAAGACAATTAAGTTCTTATGCTTACCAATAGCTATTCCTTGTGGGTTAGAGATTTCCATACCCTTTATGACAGCCACCGTCTTCTGCTTTAGGTCGATAACAACTGGAATATTGGTAAGGCTGACATAAGGATTCTTCAGTCCGTTAGGATCAAGCCTAAACGAGTTGGCATAAGCGTAAACTTTTCCGTTTCCACCATAGTATACCATTCCAAAGAAGTCAGCATGTTTTGTCGTTAAATCTGCAACCTCTGTTTTATCAAGTCGGATACAGTAGCCAGGATCGATTTCTGTCGAGCCATTCTTTATGCGTACAATACCTCCATTAAGTCCTGGGATGAAACCGAACGAGCCAATACAGTTGATGTAAATATCTTTATTTTCGTCCATGAAGATGGAACCTGGGTCAATCGGACGTGTGGCAAAGCAAAGTTCCAAAGACGTGTTGACAATATGCTTTTCAACCTTATCAGTCTTCACATCAATCATCGCCAGTTCAATATTGTTCCGTGTAGGCATATACTGTCCATTCATCTGATTCAATCCGACAAAAAGTTTACCATCACGGATAATCATAGCAGCAGGTGCGACTCTCGTCTCTTTCTGTTTCAGGTCATTGAGATCAATATCAGCAATCTTTGTCATCGTCGTAGGATTAAATATCCTCACTATACCAAGACCTTGCAAGCTGACATACGCTTTCTCCTTACTTGCCTCCACAATGTTGCAAGCAGCAGCACTGGCAGGAATAGACAGTGCTCCCTGCTTTACCCACGTGCCATCACCATTAATTTTGTAACGTGTAATCTCCGCTTTCGTGTTGCCCATATAGTCAGGGAAGGTATAGACACTCCCTGACTCCGTTACAATAGGTGTAGAACCAAAACCACAAGGAATACTGTTGCTATTGTCATAAGTACCTGGCAAGAAACTTGGTAATGCTTGTAGATACACATTACCACTATTGCCTTCCGGATTAGTGATACCCGTAGCAAAAATAACACCATTGAAGTCCTTATCACCTGGATTTGGCTTAGGAGCAGGCGTTGGATCATCACTATTACTGCTACAAGCAGTAAATAAAGCTGTTAGAGTAACAGCAAAAAGAAACGAACTAAACTTTTTCATTGTTATGTAATTTATTGTAGAAATTATCTATGAACCATATTATCAAGCGGAATAGCAATACATGAAAAACTGACGAACTTCGTTTTATCATGCTTTAGAGCCTTGGAAAGTTCACCGCTTCATACATTCCATAATCCTATTTGAATAAATATCTAATCTTTACTCCAACATATCTGCCAGGCAATGGGCGGTTAAACTCTGAGACAACACGTCGATTAGCAAGATTCTTCATCTTAAAAGTCAATATCCACTGATCATTCTTAAAACTATGCTCAACGGCAGCATCCATCGTCAAAGAAGAAGGAATTTTCTTATCTTGGTTTTTACTCATCTCAAAATCATAGAAATACGTATGCACGTATGAAGCATCAAAGAGGAAACGTGTGTTCTGTTCCTTTCCTCCAAAGAGATTCTCTTTATGAAACTCTGCTCCAAAGTTTGCTAACAGATAAGGTACGTTTGGGATACGTTTCATATAGGTAGGATTTTCGACAGTAGTACCTGGAGTTAGTTTTCTCACGTCACGAAGGTCTTGATAAGTACCATTCGCATAAAGATAAAGTACTGAACAGACATCTCCTTTAACATCAAGTTCAACACCTCTCGTACGAACACTACCAAAGTTACGATAGCGAGCCATCGTAGGAATCATATCAGGAGTGAACCTTATCATGTCTTTCAACTGATTATAAAATCCATTCAACTCTATCTCAACAAGTCCACCATCTTGTTTTAAGTGACGATAAAGCATACCAAGATTGACACCAGATGTACGCTCAGGCTTCAAAGCTGGGGATGCGAGGATAGAATATCCATTACCTATCAACTCCTCACTTGTAGGTATTCGCACCTCTGAATTAAAAGAGGCCTTTAGCATCAAGTCGTCTGTAAACTTATAACGAAAAGCATCACTAAAACCAAAATAAGATTTAGACACTTTTACGGGCTCTGGCGAACGTACCGAATAAACATCTATGCTACGGGAATGAGATGAGAAGATAAAGTTCTTTAAAGTAAAAGCATTCTGGAAACGACCATCAAAGAGAGTCAGATCGTATGACAAGCCCGTTGTTAAGGTTTTCATCTTACTGGGGAAATTTGATTGAAATCCCAAAGCCTTATCCATTAAGGAATCATTTGGATGAAGTGAATTCCTATCAAAGTAAACATTCAGATTGACACCATGATGCTTATCTATGGTATATCCCAAATTAAGCTTCGACGTCAACTCGTTCGACCGGTTTCTTCCATCTGAAGGGAAGTTATTCTGCTCTCCTCCGTATGGAGAGACCGCAGGCAACTTGTTTCCATCCCAATCATAACGATTCATAGCCTTATCACGCAATCCATACTTGCCAATAACGTACCCTATTTCAAAATCGAAGTCGAGTCCGTCTACAAAAAAGTTCTTACGTTTCAGCGTCAAAGCCGTTACTCCACTGATAGAATGGTTATACGCCTCACGCACATCAAGGTCTATACCTTGTATCTCTTGCCGTGTCTTGAGGAAAATAAGTTCCCACTTCATTTCATCAAACCACCATTTCGTAGCCTTTACAGACATTCCAGCCATGACTTTATTGAACTTATCATGGTCTCTTTCCACGATTCTATTGTCCAAATTAGCCAATGTCATTTTGTAATTGTTCTTTGAAAATGAGAAGGCTCCGCCAATACCAATTTGTAGACCAGTTTTATGATTGGTACGTTTAAACACCGTTGATACTTGATGGGTGTTAAATGAACCCAGTTCGTATGAGAAATCAAAATAAACAGGTGGGTATTCCTTTGTTACTACATTAACTGCTCCTCCTAAGGCTGAACCACCAAATTTATAAGGAACAATACCTTTATAAACCTCAATACGCTCTATCATATTCGTTGGGATATCGTTTAAGGCAACAAAGTTACTCAACTGCGACATCGGAACTTCATCCACATACATTCCCATACGCTTACCTTCTAAGCCACGAAGTGAGATGCGAGAGGCACTACCAAGCCCTCCTGTGTTTCGCACGGTAACTCCAACTGTACGCGCAAGTACGTCATTAATATTTGATGCCGTTCCTTGTAATTGGCGCTGCCCTATAACGGATACGGGCATTGCCGACTCCTTCAACTTCCTAATCTCGCTACGTGCTGTCACCATAACTTCTTTCATCTCAACAGTTGTATCACGCTTATTCACCTCTTGTGCATTTCCCCTAAGCATGAAAAAACTTAAGAAAAGTATTAGACAAATTGCCTTTCTATATAACGAATAAGTATTATACGCTCCTTTGCAGATAAATATTTTTCTGTTATTTTTCATCTAACTTGTAGTTTAAAGACTCCGTGTTACAACGAATAGAATCTTAAGTAAAAAATATGTATTCAACTATCGATGCAAAAGTATTAATATTCTATAGAGCGTGCAATACCTAAAAGTTAGTAAACCAACTGACAATAAGCAAGTCTACTATTAGAAGAATGAGGCAAGTGTGCAGATTATTTAGTACTCAGCACCATTGGTGTTAAGCATGAGCACCACATGTGCTAAGCGTCAGCACGTCTCTTAAAGATGACATATAAGAGTCATTATAACGGATAGTAAGACACAAACACATAACTTGTGTGAGAGATAAATATCACATTGTACAAATCGAAGATAGAGCGTTGTGCTAATTATATGCAAAAGAAAAGGGGAAAGACGAGATTTTATTCCCTATCTTTCCCCTATAAAATTAAAAATAATCTCTTTTCGTATTAATCTCCGTAACCAGGAGTCTGTTTCAATTCAGCATTCGTTGACTTGGTTGTTTCATCAATAGGCCACAACAAGCGGTCGGCACTTGCTGTTGAATACTTAGTTGCTTTATCAACTAAACGGATATCATGCCAACGCTTTCCCTCGAACAAGAACTCACGTAGACGCTCTTTAAGGATTGCTTCTATTGGGTCCTCATCACCACCAACAAATGGGTTATCGGTATAGAAGTTAGTCAATGCGGTACTTCCTCCACTACTAACATCATTTGGATATTGTACCTCAGCATGTGCATTAAAGTAGGTAGCACCATAAGCACGACGACGAACTTGATTGATTTCTGTTGATGGATCCTGACCTAAGAAGACCTTAGCCTCAGCAATACCAAGCAGACACTCTGCATAGCGATAGATAGGTTGGTCATCATACCATGATGTAGCTGAGCTACCAGCAAGCAATGTTCCGTGGAACTTATTACAGATATTACCCACGTATGAACCGTCTGAAGCCTGATAAACATCTGCCAAAGAAGCCTTCTTACGCTTGTCACCATCATTTGAATAGAGTTTCGTCCACAAACGCTTGTCAAGTGGGAAGCGCATTACGCCACTTCCTAAGCGTAAGTTCAGATACTTTGATTCGCTAAATTGTATAGCCTGACCAGCGTCATTATGCAGACGATAAGCACCAACGTTCTGCTTGTTCATCACAAGTGAAGTATAGAGACCTCCCCATAAAGACGCTTCATTCTCACGATTGTGAAGCGCATAGATAATCTCTTTATTCTCCTTATTATCATAAGCGAAGACATCCTCAAAGTTGTCAAGCAAACTTACATCGGCATTATTCTGAACCTCTTGATAAGCAGTGAGAGCTGTCTGATAGTCGGCAGAACCGCCCCCCATCTGTTTGCCACTCCACAGATATACCTCACCTTTGAGCATCTTGGTTGCAGCAAGCGACCAATAAGTACGACCATTAGTAAACTTATAATTGTTATTATAAGCTGTCTCAGAAGCTGTAATATCAGCCTTTATCTGCTTCATCACATCAGCTGCTGCGTCCTGCTTACGAGCAACCTTACTCAAGTCAATGGTCTTTCCCTCCGTATGTTGTAAGTAAACAATCACGTCACCATAGGTACGAAGCAACTGGAAATACAAGAAAGCTCGCATGCCATAAGCACCACCAAGGTAGCTGGTCTTCTCCGCTTCGGTAAGATAGCCAGCTTCATTCACCTTATCTATCATCAGATTAATCTGATTGATACCAGTATAAAGCCCTCCGTAGTTGCCTACCACAGCACTACTCTTCTCAAGGGTGTTATTCCACAAGCGTTCGTAGCCTTGTGGAGCCTCACCACTGAAGGAGGTACCACTATATATATTACATCGCATCTCACCCCAGATGATATAGTCAGCAGCATAACTTCTCATCCAAGAACAGAGTCCTTGATTGAAAGCCTGCACCTGATCAGGAGTCTTCCAGTAGTTTGCGTCGGTAATAGTACTAACAGGCTCGATGTCCATACAACCCGTCAGTGATAAGCTGAGGGCTGCAGCTGTTATATAGGATAGTAACTTTTTCATCGTAGTAACATTTAATTAGTTAGAATGTAACGTTTAATCCAAAGATAAGTGTGCGTGGAGTTGGATAACGACCATAGTCATATCCACCATTTATTGCCTCTGGAGAAGCACCATCGAAAGGCGTAAGATAGAAGAGGTTCTGACCTGTCACATAAACATTGGCATTCGCCATCTTCATCGTCTTAATCCATGTTCTTGGTAAGGTATAACTCAACGTAATCTCACGCAGAGCCATGTAGCTTGCCTTCTCAAAGAACTTAGAGCCTTCGCGCCAGATGTTCTGCTTATTCAACTGATCAGCATAACTGAATGCTGGATAGCTGGCACCAGGATTGGTCTCTGTCCACATATCCTTTACATTATCAATGAGATTGAACTGTCCTTGAAATTGTCCCATGGAACGAGCCTTGAGGTCATTGTAGATTGTATGACCTAAAGCATAATCAAAGCGAGCAAATAATGAGAGATTCTTATAACTTAACGTACTTGTCCAACCACCTGTCACAGTAGGTCTTGAGTTACCTAATACCTTACGGTCAAGTGAGTTGATAATACCATCTTCGTTGATATCTTCCCAGCATACATCACCTGGCTCAATAGGTTTCCATCCTGTTGAGTTCTTATAAAGCACTCCTGTCTGTGGGTTTACCTCATCAGCAAGTCCAGGACCATACAATTTCGCAATATTATCAATACGCTTATTAGCATGTGCCTTTACATCATCCCAATCTTTGAAGATATGGTCTTGACTGTAACCATAGAGTTCTCCGAGTGTTCCACCCTCACGATAACCACCTATCCACTTGGTTGGTGTCTTACCATCAGCGTCAACCTTACCCGCAGCAACCTCAACTCCCTGCAGCTGATTGAATGGTCGGTCGCTCTTAGGAAGCTGAACAATCGTATTCTTTACAGTAGAGAGATTGAAAGAGAGATCCCAACGGAAGCTGTTCCTTAGGTGAACAGGGGTTGCACGTACTTCCATCTCAAATCCCTGATTGCGCAACTTACCCAAGTTCGTCTGGATTGAGCTGAAACCTAAGTAAGAGGGGAGGTTCACACTCTGAAGCAGATTACTTGTGTTACGAACGTAGTAATCGAGAATCAACGACAAACGATTCTTAAAGAAACCGAGGTCAAGACCCGCTTCGAAGGTATGGCTCTGCTCCCACTTCAAGGCTGTATTCACAAGCGACTGGTCGAAGAATGCCGTGTTGCCATGATAATTTGAAAGCTGACCATAGACACCATAGATATAGAAGTCGCCTATTCCACTCACGTTACCATTACTACCATAGCTGATACGTGGCTTGATGTTGCTGATGAAGTTTGACAGCTTAGACTCTTTCCAGAAATCCTCTTCCATCATGTTCCAACCCAAAGAGACACCAGGGAAGAAGCCCCAACGATTGTCCTTCAGCTTGGAATTACCATCATAACGGAAGGTGAACGTAAGCAGATACTTCTGCTTGTAATCATAGTTGAAACGTCCGAAGAGCGACTCAATACGGTTGCGTGACGTAAAGGACTTAGGCTTATCATCCTTATCAGCACCAGCATTAAGCGTAGGAATATCATCTGTTGGCGAATTCTTTGTAGAAGCATTCATCCAGAAGTAGTTATAATCATAATACTCTGCTCCCATCATGAAATCAACATTGTGATGCTCAGCAAACGTGTTGAAATAATTCAATATTGTATTGAGCTGTATCTGCGTATCCTTAAACATATAGGCGTATGAACGGCGCGTGGTGTTGAGGTTGTTAGGATTGCTCTGTGTATAGTAAGCCTTATTGAAGCTCTCCTGCTGATCAAGCACATGATAAACCGAAGCATTGGTTGTCAATGTAAGATGCTTAGGTATCAAAGTCATATCGAAACCCAAATTGAATGTTTCTGAACGTGTCCCGTTGCTTGTCGTGAGCTTGTCATTCCAATACAGATAGTTACCATCAGAACTGCTCCAACCTGGTGCTGGAGAACCATCTTTCAAGTAAGGATTCCATGTAGGACGCTGAGAACGAGTACGATAGAACAGCGAACTCCATGAACCAAAGTAGCTGTCAGGCTTTGTGTACCATGTATATTGCGCTCCTGCACGTACCTTCAGCCAAGGCTTGATTTGATAGTCACCCTTCACACTACCCGTGAAACGACGGAAAGACGTATTGCGAACAACGCCGTCTTCATTGTAATAACCCAATGAAGCTACGAAAGAACCCATGTTGTTACCGCCACTGAAGCTCAGATAATGGTCCTGTGTGAGCGTCTGCTTATGGTAAATTGCATCCTCCAACTGACCACTATAATCCTTGAAAAGAAGTTTTGAACCATCTTCTGGTCCGTAATAAGGGTCGTCCATAAGCTGCCAGCCCTCCTCAGCAAGTAGTCGCTTATGCTCGGCATTCGTCTCATCGTAATACATCACATCGGTACGTGGCTTATAATGTGTGTATCCCCAACCCGAATATCCATTCTGCGCATCAACATCAGCAGCCTTGCCGTGTCCTTTCATAGCATTGGTATAACGCTTGAAACCCATTCGGTTATAGTAAAGATAATCGCGGGCATTCATGAAGTCATAGTCGTTACGCTTGAAGTTCACACCAAGCTTCATGCGATAATTGATACTGGAAGTTCCACTCTTCGCACGCTTCGTCGTAACAAGGATTACACCTCCGTTTGCTCTCGCACCGTAGATAGCTGTTGAGGCAGCATCCTTCAACACTTCAACCGACTCAATATCAGACGGATTAATCTCTGACAAAGTACGCTCAACACCATCAACAATAATCAAAGCTGGCGCACTTCCTGTAATAGAAGCACCACCACGCAAAGTGATTGAAGGAGCCGTACCAGGCTGACCAGAGGTGTTGACAACCTGAAGACCCGTCACACTACCCTGCAAGGCACTACCTACATTAGAGAAAGCTGCGGCATCCAGCACCTTATTATCCATCTTAGAGATAGCCGTTGTCAACGTTGCACGCTTCTGCTGACCACCATAACCCGTCACGATAAGTTCGTTAAGGGCATGCTGCTCCTCTTTCAACTTCACCTTAATTTCCTGACCATCCCATTTCACTTCCTTTGTATCCATACCAATGTAGCTGATAACAATAATACTTCCGGAAGGAATATTCGACAACGTGAAACGACCATCTAAATCGGTAGCAGTTCCATTACTTGTACCTTTCACTTGAACAGTGGCACCAATAATCGGCTCTCCCTGTTCATCAAGGATAATACCTGTGCATCTCCCTGATTGCTGTACGCTTTGAACAGGCTGCTTTGACACTGCAAATCCTTGCGTAGGCATCAAAAATGATACACCCATGCATAACGTAAAACCAATTGGTTTGATGTGTAAAATCATAC
>ERZ772926.1000-NODE-1000-length-14445-cov-7.368589_pt1 | contig 14445 bp, 11 predicted proteins | sample MGYA00511136_ERZ772926 | MGnify/ENA primary metagenome ERZ772926 (study PRJEB29015, sample SAMEA2737917) | human oral metagenome | biome: human oral; feature: human-associated habitat; material: dental | place: China | collected 2153 ... | reverse complement strand
GGCTGTGTTTAACCCGATGGTGGCCGACGCTCACGCGGCCATCGCCGAGGCCCAGGCGGCCCTGGCGAACACGGGCGATCCGCTCGCAGCCCTCGAGCACCTGCGCATGTCCGAGGCCACTCTGGACGCGGCACTCGAGCCGCTGCGCACCAAGGAGGAGGCCTACGAGAAGGCTCGTGCGGCCGCTGAGGCGCAGATTTCGCTGGCTGAATCCGCAGTCTCCCAGGCTCAGCGCTACGTGCAGGGCCGACGTGGAGCCATCGATCTGGAGCTGCGTTCGACCCTCAACAACGCCGAGGCCGCCCTCAGCACTGCCCATCGGTTGCTCGAGGACGATCCCGAGTCCGCGTCGTCGCACGCAATGAACGCGCGCGCCCTCGCCGACAACGTCATGGCGACCCCCATCCAGAACTTCGGTGGCTCGTGGGGGCAGCCCACCACTGGCAACGGGTCCTACACGGGATCGTCCTTGGGCGACTTCCTCCTGTGGTCGACCCTGTTCTCGAATTCCGGTTCGCACCACCGAGACGGCTTCGATCCCTTCCACAGCGGATCCAGGTCGTCCGGATCCGGCTGGTCCTTCGCTTCCGGCGGCGGCTCCGACTGGGGCTCGAGCTCGAGCAGCTCCGACTGGGGCTCGGGCGGCTGGTCCTCCGCCTCCGGTAGCTTCTGAGCTCTCGATCCACCCGTGAGGCCCCCGACAATCGGTATTTGCGGGCCTCACAGTGCCGCCATGGCCTCGGGAAACATAAGCGAGTCCGTCACAGCTCGGCATATTTCCTCGTAAACTAAGAACGATCGCACAGCGGCACCGCACCACACAGTGTGTTGTCGGCGCTATCGCGCCGCACAGCAGAGGTTTATCGCTTCATCGACGAGCAGGAAGCACCGTGTCACGGATCCGACGCCTGGGCTTCGCAGCCATCACGATGCTCGCGTTGCTGGTCGGCGGCGCCCCGGCGTACGCGACCGAGCCGCTCACCACGAGCGGACACGTCACCGATCCCGACGGCTTCCTGAGCGCCGATGAGCGCGCCCACCTTGAGAGTGATGCAGAATCACTGCGCTCCACCTACGGCGTGATTATCGACGCAGTCGTTGTCCCTAATTTCTCCGACCAGAAACCGTCCGTTTGGTGCCAGGCCACCCTCGAGAAATCACGGACTGCAGAAAAAGGCATCCTCTACGTTGTTTCCTACGAGGATGGCACAGACACCTATTGCGCAGATGCACAATTTGCTCGAAACCTGACAACGGACCCGTCCCTCAAGCGCACTTTCAACGACGCCCTGGCGAACGCTCGAAACAACTACACATCGAGCCCATTGACCAGCGACGCGGTGAGCGCCGGCATCAGCTCATTTATCAGCGATATAGACACCACCTCCTACATTCACGCGCAAGTGAATCGCTACAACATCACGACGCAGCAAGGGCAGGACAGTAGAAACGAGGACTATACAACCCACCGCATGATCGCTTGGGTCATCGCGATCGGACTGTTCGTCTTCTTCCTTTTTCTCGAGCTGCGCGCCAAGCTGTGCGAACAAGAGCAAGACGACGGACGAGGCACGAGATCCGCGGACCTCACCCCTCTCGTCGACCCCGTGAGGCGAGAAGCCTTGAGGGTCGCCGCGGAAGCACGGCGGCGCTTGTCGGAGGCCGAGGAACAGGTGCGCGCCGCCGAAGAGGACTGGAACTTTGCTCGCGCCCAGTTCGGTAGCGCCGCGGCTGAAGAGTACGGACGCCGCCTCGAGGCGGCGAAAGAGGCTATTGCACGCGGCTTCGACACCAAACCCCTGATTCTCACGCCAAGCGTCGTCTCGCCACATCAATCACGGAGGACCTCGACAAGAACCTGCCGCCCCTGCAGGACGCTCGCAAGGAGTTTGCCGCACAGCGCGAGAAGCGCTCATCGCTTCCCGTCCAGCTTGCCGACGCTCGCGAGCGCCTTATCGAGGAGCTCGCCGATCTGGAGCGCTCGAAGGAAGAACTCTCCAGCATCGCGGGCCTCTACCCCGAGTCCATGCTCGCTTCCCTCCAGGACAATCCGCAGCGCGCGGCACAGCTGCTGGAGTCCGCTCGCGCGGCGTTGGAGACGGCCGGCGCGCATATCGACACCGATGCCACCCGCGCAGCATCCGCGCTGGATACCGCCCAGCGCGCACTAACCATGGCCAATGCGCAGACGGATGCAATCTTCTCCGCGAAGACCGATCTTGACGAGTTCCGGAAGCGGCTCACCGTTTCCATCGGATCCGTGTCCGCCGCCCTGTCGGACATAAAGCAGCACGATTCCTCCGACGCTTTCTCTCCCCATCTGGACGAGGCCGAGGCCGCAATCACCAGGGGACAGCGCGCGCTAGTCAGCGACGAGGATCCCCTCGGTGCGCTCGAAAACCTTCGCGACGTGGAGCTCCGAATGGATGCGATCCTCGCTCCGCTCATGACTCAGAAATAAGTTAAGCGCAAGGCGAAAGATACCGCCCAGCGCCATATTCGTGACGCTGATGCCACCCTCGCCTGGGCTCGCAAATACTAAACGACCACGAGGATTCGGCACTGTTCGACGTGAACAGGCTGATGAGCGAAGCCAACCAGGCAATGACCGAAGCGCGCGCAGACCTCGACGAAGATCCCCTCGATGAATTTGTAAGATCCTTTCGCATTGAAAACGAACAGAATGTTGAAACTCAGCTGAATTCAGGGAATTACTTTTAGGTACTTTCAATGTCAGGATTTTAAAATGGGGTAAAAGCGAGACAATAACGAATGACTCCCATTTGGTTCTAAAATCTACGATACCTACGGAAGTTGATAGACGAATAATGGCCAAATTTAGTTTAGAAGAACCCCCAGTACGGCACGGAATATTGTTTAGTACGTGTAACCCAGAAAGAAATAAAATGACTATCTATAGCTAGAGTAAAAATGGTTGCAATACTCAACACTGTTATAGGATTAGAAGCGAAAAGCAAAGAGAGAATCAAGGCAGCCAGATAGAGTGTCGCTTGGACACAGTAGTAACTTTTCGAATAGCGAAGATAGTGTTTGTTATAGGGCCCATTTGCTAGGACAGCAGCTTGGAAGAGGCCAATTCCGATATAAAAGAGGCTGATTGCAACGAGAAGATTAGCCTCAGGATTCAGAAGAAAACCCATCGAAACCGTCATCAACATAAGCCCAATGACAATAGGATAGTGACTATAAATTATAAATAATCCCTTTTGATTGGATCCTTCATCAATAGCATGGTCAAATTCACCAAAATAAAACAAGAACAGGGAAACCATGATAACGAAATTAAGAACCGAATAAATCGAGAAATCCTCGATTGTAAAGAAGCTACCTAGCCCAACAACCATCTCTCCAAACGTAATGATGACAAGAAGGGAGACGCGCTCGATTAAATGGGGAAGATTTACCTGGAAATGCTCATCTTTAGTAATCAAGAAAATTGGCACAATAAATGTTAGCAGAATACTAGCAATAAAGATATAGACTCCAACGTAAATAGGGAAAAGAGCTGCCAGATAGACTCCTAAACTTTGTAGACCTGTTAACCATAGAAAACCTTTGATACTTTCCCGATCAGTATTATCGGTTGATTCTCTAAAAAACTCAACCAAATATTGAAAAAATAAGGTAAGGGTCAATGTACCAACAGCTCAACAGGTATAATAGAACCATTGTTGCCAATTGTATCCAATCATATTGGATATAAAGAGCATAAGTCCCATGTTGATAAACATGATTACCATATTAAATAACGAGTTCGTTCCATAGCGATTGGTATAAATGGTTTGAATCATCCAGGAATTGATGATAACCATGACAGAGATGAAGAAATCAAGTAAAGAATTCCAAGCAAAAACACCGTTATGAATAGGGTGAATTAAAGCAGTTGCTTTTGAAATTGCAAAAACAAACACTAGGTCATAAAATAGTTCTGAAAATTCTACACGTTTATGCTGAATAAGAGTTGCCATCTTAAGACCTTTCTGTTTTAGAGGTGCAAGCTATCGTAACATACATTATAGAACTTAGTGCAACAAATGAACTCATAGTGTTTCAATATAAAAGTGAGACTATCCTCACTTATTATTAAATCTAATAGCTCTTCGTTTTCAATGAAGAGTTCTAATGGAGATTTTCTCTCGCTACAATAAAACTAGGTTCATTTTGGTTATGAAATGTCCTTTTCTGAGAAGTTGAATCAACATATAACTCTCTTCTAACTCAATCTCTTCACTAATTCCAAATAGTTAGGTTGAAGTTGCATTAAAACATTCTGCTATATTATCCATGATTTACAAAGGTAGGATAGCCATTTTGTATTTCGTAATCAGAGATGGACTATTTACTGATTCCTACACCGTCCATCTGAAAGACCTCACCATTCACAGTATTGTCTGTGATCGCCCCAATCTGAGCGCGGGCGCTCGCCTGGATGACCTGGGGTTGGAGGTGACGGGTCAGCGCATTGAGCCAGACCCTGCAGTGTTGGTATGCCGTATTGCTGGTGAGGATCGGTGGTGCCGACGCTGCGCGTGCCAGGGAACTTCTTGTGGCACTGCGGTCAGGCGCTTGGCTCACGAGCCCTGCGGGTGGCGTCCCACATCTGGCTGGCCTCCCAGCCCAACACGTAACGCGAGCGCATGGAGATCGTCGCAATGGAGCGATTCACCGGCTTGAAGAGCGCAGCCGCCGAAGAACTCCCGGCGCGAGGGCGGTCATGGATCTCTTTCACGTCACGCACCCGGCCGGGGATGCTCTCGATGAGTGCCCCAGGCGCATCGGGCAAGAACCTCACCAGCGGCGCGGGCGTCCCTACCGCCCTCACGGAGATCGTCACACTGGGCAGGACGCTCAAGCGGCAATCCAGAGATATCCTGGCCTACTTCGACCACCCCCACACCACAGGCGGTCCCACCGAAGCCATCAACGGCCACCTCGAACACCTACGCGGCTCCGCACTCGAACTTGCGAAACCTCACCAACTACACCACCCGAGCACTCCTCGAAACAGGAGGATTCAAGCCCCAACGACACCCCCAACTATGAAGAGCCCTTTTTCCTGTTGACTTAGATGCCCCCTACAGGCAATCGCAGCGGCCTCGCGAGCCACCACGCTCGCCCTACGCGCGCTTGCGGCACCGGGACAACGATAGAGGAGGTTGACGAACATTCATCACCGCACGCGCTGACAATCATGACGACGTTGCGCATGACCATACCCGACACCGGCTCACGCCCGGCCGATTTCCACCCGCACCCGACCATCACGTACACTGGTCCCATACCAAAACAATGTGACTCAAAATACATTAGATTGAGGGCGTTGCGCCTCGCAATGATGTATTTTAATCTGTTCGCCACTAACCGAGGAGGATCACATGCCACGGATTCGAGACTCTCGAACACGTGAGCACCACGCGAGCCAGGCCACACGCCACGCTCGATCCAATTCGTCTCACGTGGCGCCACTCGGGAGGCACACGCTCAGCGTCATCGCACCCCACTCCCCCACATACACTCATTCGACAAGCAGTTCGGGCGACTCGTAGCCCACCCACCAATCGCGCGAGGCCTCATCTCGCTCACAACCCGCGCACACGCGCAACAACCCAAACCGCGCAGATGCGCACCACCTCTAAGGAGAACATCATGGCCGAAAAGCAGACGATCATGGGCCGTATCGCTCAGCTCGCCAAGGCGAACATCAACGCCCTCCTCGACAAGGCCGAGGACCCGCAGAAGATGATCGACCAGCTCATCCGCGACTACACCAACTCGATCATCGAGGCCGAGAACGCAATCGCTCAGACCCTGGGCAACCTGCGCATGGCCGAGCGTGACTACGAGGAAGACGTCAAGGCCGCCGCCGACTGGGGCCAGAAGGCCGCCGCCGCTTCCGCGAAGGCTGACTCCCTGCGCGCCGCCGGTGACGAGGCCGGAGCCGACAAGTGGGACAACCTGGCCAAGGTTGCCCTCGGCAAGCAGATCCAGTTCGAGAACGAGATCAAGACCGAGGAGCCCGCTCTCGCCACTCAGCGCGACGTCGCCGAGCGCCTCAAGAACGGCCTCGCTCAGATGAAGGACAAGCTCTCCGAGCTCAAGACCCGCCGCGACCAGCTGATCGCCCGCGAGAAGACCGCCAAGGCTCAGGCCCAGGTGACGGAGGCCCTCGGCTCGATCAACATCCTGGACCCCACGAGCGAGCTCGGCCGCTTCGAGGACCGCGTGCGCCAGCAGGAGGCCCTCGCCCAGGGCAAGATGGAACTGGCCGCTTCCTCGCTGGACGCCCAGTTCGCTGAGCTCCAGACCGACTCCTCGCAGGTGGAGATCGAGGCTCGCCTGGCCGCCCTGAAGGGCAACAACACCCAGGCGTGAGCGGATGCGGCAACGCCGCTCATAGACAGGCCGGGCGGCCCCGCGAGGGGCCGCCCGGTTCGTCATGTCGGTGGCAACGCATCCACGCGCGGACGCGGGGCCAGGGTTTACAGGAAGGACATCGGATCGAAGTCGTCGATGTCGATGATGTGGAGCCTGGGCAGGCGCACCTGGAAGGCATGCACATCGTATTCGAGGTCGATGATCTCCAGGCCTCGCTCCTCCAGCTCGTGGAGCTGGGAGGAGAGGAACTCCTTGAAGCACATGACCGCGACGCGGCGGCCCTGGTCGAGGAGAGTCTCAATCTGGGGCAGGAAGTCGGCGTCGTGGCTCGCCAGGATGACATCGCCGCTGCCGAGCTGCGCGATCGCTTCCATGGTGCGCTGGAGGCCGACGTCGACGACCTTCATGTCGGCCGGACCCGACAGGGGGATCACCGAGTAGTCCATCGCGGTGAGCGCCTGGACGAACCCCATGGGCAGGAAGCCGGAGGAGCCGTTGAGGAAGAACAGGCCCTTGGCGCGCTGGTTCCAGCGGCCGTGCGCGCACTCCAGGACGCGGTCCCACCGGGGGCGTTCCTCCGGGTTCGGGCGCCGGTCCAGGACCGACAGCCCGAGGGTCGCGTCGATGTTTTCGCCGTCTACGACGAGATATGTCATTTGTTTCTTAGTGTTTTCCATGGAAAGTATCCTAGCTGATCGGCGCGGGTCTCGAAGCGGCCTTGGGTCCTAGACATTCCTCCCCGTCTCGACAAAGCCCGTTATTCTCCCGTCACTCCATCGATAAAGAAGGGAGATTCGATGGCTTGGCGAGCGAAGCACTGCGCGTCCTGTCCGCTGCCGAGGGCGGGTGGCCCATCAAGGACAAGAGTGGCAAGGCCGTGAATGTATGCCCAGAGGGTCACTTCCGCGTGGGGATCATCGGTCCCGTAAGCGACGCATGCCAACGAACGCAGCTGGGAGCGCGCGGCCAGGCTGGCTTGCCTCAGCCCCGGGTGTGCGTCGGCGTCGTACATGTCTGATCGGAACATGATCCGAAAGACGCCGGGATTTGCCAGGGCGCACGACAGGTAGGCATGTCCGGCAGCTCGCGTCACGTCCTGCGGCGACGCCCCATCACTACGCTCCCTGGCCTCACGAAGTGCCTGTTCGAGGGAGCGGTAACCCTCCTCGACAAGCGCCACGAGGATCCCTTCGCGCCCCTGGAAGTGGTGGTAGGGAGCTTGGTGCGTACAGCCCGCACGACGAGCAACTTCGCGCATGGAGAGCGAAGATGGCCCACCCTCATTGAGGAGATCGCGACTGATCGCGAGGATTACCTCGCGCAGCCCCTCGGATGTCGTAGAGCGCGTCATGCCCCTAGTCTAGCCGATACAAGGACCAAACTTGACAGTGTCTAGCACGCATGTTGTCATATGTAGACACTGTCTAGTTTTAGGAGTTTCCATGTATGACGCGATCGTTATCGGCTCGGGCATCGGCTCACTCACGACGGCTGGCCTGCTCGCACAAACCGCCGGATTGCGCGTTCTCATCCTCGAAAAACACTGCACCCCCGGCGGACTCACGCACTCGTTCCGGCGAATGGGAGCATCGTGGGACGTAGGCCTGCACTACGTGGGAGACATGGAACCCGGCTCACGCCCGCGCCAGCTCATGGACTACCTCACCGGCGGGGCCCTCTCATGGAAGCGCATGCCAACGGGCTACGACCGTTTCTACCTGCCCGGCCACGGCCTCGACGTTACTATCCCGTCCAGTCTCGAGGAATACCAGCGCCTTCTCATCTCCTTGTTTCCACATGAGAAAAGAGCGATTCGCCGCTACCGCGCAGACGTTCAACGAGCCTATTCCTACATGTCGCTCGGCTATGTCCGGGAGATGGTTCCCGAGCAGGTAGCACCCGTCGTTCGCCTCGCGCAGCGAACGCTCGCCGGCCACGCGCTCGAGCTGACGCAACACTACATGGAGCGCCGCTTCCGCGACCCGGCGCTGCGCGCCCTACTCACCACGCATTGGGGCGACTACGGGGTTGAGCCAACGCGCAGCGCGTTCGTCGCCCACGCGATGATCGTGTGCCACTACATGGACGGCGCATGGTTCCCACACGGCGGAAGCGGGCAGATCGCGCGCATGATCGAGGAACGGATCCGCGCAACCGGAGGTGAGATTCGCCTGTGCCAGGACGTCGACGACGTCCTCATCGACAACGGTCGAGCAGTGGGCGTGCGCATCACTGATCGCAGCGGTCCCGTGCCCGTCGCCTACGAGGAGCGTGCCCCCATCGTGATTTCCGGCGTCGGTGCACGCGAAACCTACACCCGACTACTACCAACGACCGGTCCGGTCGGCGCGCTCACTGCACGCGTCCGCGACAGGATCGCCCGCCTCGGGCACGGAGGCTCCGCGGTGACCGTCTACCTCACGGCCGACCACTACCCCGCCGGCGTGGACGGGTCGAACGTCTGGGTGAATACATCCCAGGGACCCGATGACCTGGAGCAGATGACCGAGGACCTGTGCCAGGGACGCCCTCAATCAGCCTTCATCTCGTTCCCGGGAATCAAAGCCGGAGACCGACACGCAACAGTGGAGATCGTGTCCTTCGCCCAGCCGGAGGCCTTCGACCGATGGTCGGGAACGAGGCCGGGGATGCGCGGGGAGGACTACGAACGCCTGACGTCGGCGATGGCACGCGGACTCATTGACCTCGCGGACACGGCCATACCCGGATTGAAAGACGCCGTGCGCTCCGTCGAGGTCGCCACCCCGCTCACCATCGAACACTTCACGTCACACGAGGGCGGATGCTTCTACGGACTACCCCTCACACCCGAGCGCTTCGCCGCCGACCTAGCCTCTCCCTCGACCCCCATCGACGGCCTCTACCTGACCGGACAGGACGCAGGAATGCCCGGAATCGTGGGCTCCGCCCTGGCCGGCATGTCCACGGCCTGCACAGTCCTGGGTCCCGCGGGATACCCTCGCATCATGCGCGCACTGCGCGAACAGGTCCCCGCCCAGGATCACGCCGTTTCCTCCCACGACACAACAACCGAACGCACCGCCGGGGCGACACGCCATCGGGCGACAGTACAACGCGCTCGTTGGATGAGCCCCACCACCCGCGACATCACACTCGAGCTACCGGAATGCGCGACGTGGGAGGCAGGCCAGTACACGCTCGTTCGGGTTGCTCCATTCGAATGGCGACCTTACTCGCTCGCATCAGCCCCTGGGCGCACCGTCAGGCTCCTCGTTGACGTGCGCACGAAAGGCATGGGCGCCTCCTGGGCGAGCACCATCGCACCCGGCGACGACGTCGACCTCGAGCTGCCGTACGGCCACTGGCTCGTCACGACAGACAAGGACACCACCGAGGCCGAGGCACCAGACCGGCGCATTTTCATCGCAACAGGGACGGGCATCGCCCCATTCCTCGCAGCGTTCGAGCTCGACAGGCGCGACGACGACATACTCATCGTCGGATACTCACGGACGGAAGACATCCTGACAAGCCGAGTCGACACACCGCTGCCCCGGCTCATTCGATGCGTCAGCCGCGAGGCAGCGCCCGGCACGTTTCACGGGCGTATCACCGACTACCTGAACGCCGAGGGCATCGATCCCCAGGCCACGTACTACGTGTGCGGCTCCGCCCACATAGTCCGTGACATTTCGCGCATCATCCAGGCCGGCGGCGCACGCGTCTCCTACGAGACGTTCTAACGCGCCGCTCCCACGCGCGGCGAGGCCGGGACTGCTCAGCGCAGCCCCGGCCTCGCCAATTTCAAGGGATGACAATCACTTCACGTCGTCGTCGACCCAGTCGAGCGTACGCGTGACGGCCTTCTTCCACAGGCGGTACGTGCGGTCGCGCTCGGCGGGTTCCATTGCGGGAGTCCAGCGCTTACCTTCCTGCCAGTTGGCCACGACGTCGTCGGTGCCCTTCCAGAAGCCAACCGCGATGCCGGCCGCGTAGGCCGCTCCCAGCGCGGTCGTCTCGATGACCTTGGGCCGCACCACGTCAACGCCGCACAGGTCGGCCTGGAACTGCATGACGAGGTCGTCGTGCGTCATACCTCCGTCCACCTTGAGTTCCTTGAGCGGCACGCCCGCATCGGCGTTCATCGCGTCGAGGACCTCGGCGCTCTGGAAGGCGGTGGACTCCTCGACGGCTCGCGCGATGTGGCCCTTGTTCACGTAGCGGGTCAGGCCAACGATCGCACCGCGCGCGTCGGAACGCCAGTAGGGGGCGAAGAGCCCGGAGAACGCGGGAACGAAGTAGACGCCTCCGTTGTCCTCCACCGTGCTCGCGAGCGCACCGATGTCCGAGGACTTGACGATCATGCCCAGGTTGTCGCGCAGCCACTGTACAAGCGAGCCCGCCACGGCGATCGACCCCTCGAGTGCGTAGACGGCCGGCTGGTCGCCGATCTTGTAGGCGACGGTCGTGAGGAGGCCATTGTCGGAGAAGACGGGTTCGGTACCGGTGTTCATAAGCATGAAGCAGCCGGTGCCGTAGGTGTTCTTGGCCATGCCCTTCTCGAAACACGCCTGGCCGAAGGTGGCGGCCTGCTGGTCGCCCAGAATGCCCGAGATCGGCGTGTCGACGAGGAGGCCGTTCTTGCGTCCGTAGCCGTAGATTTCGGAGGAGGACTTGATCGTGGGAAGCATCGACATGGGGATGCCGAAGATCTCGCAGACGTCTTCACGCCAGGTGAGGGTGCGGATGTCCATGAGCATCGTGCGCGAGGCATTGGTGACGTCCGTGCAGTGCACGCCGCCGTTGACGCCGCCCGTCAGGTTCCACAAGAGCCACGAGTCCGTGTTCCCGAAGAGGAGGTCACCGGCCTCGGCGCGTTCGCGCGCACCCTCGACGTTGTCCAGGATCCACTTGATCTTGGAGCCGGAGAAGTACGGGGACAGCCCCAGGCCGCAGATCTGGCGGAAACGATCCGGCCCCTCGTCTCCCTCGAGTTCCTTGACGATGTCGGAGGTACGCATATCCTGCCAGACGATCGCGTTGTAGACGGGTTCACCGGTGTTCTTATCCCACACGACGGTGGTCTCGCGCTGATTCGTGATCCCGATGGCGGCCAGGTTGTGGCGGTTAATCTCCGCCTTGCCCAGCACCTCGGCGACGACGAAGCGAGTGGTCTCCCAAATCTCGAGAGGGTCGTGCTCCACCCAGCCGGGGTTGGGGAAGATCTGGGTGAACTCCTTCTGGCCGACGGCGATGATCTCGCCTGCACGGTTGAAGATGATTGCCCGGGTCGAGGTTGTTCCCTGGTCGATGGCCATGACGAATTCTTTGGCGGTCATGAGTGTCCTTTCGGAAGCGATTTCACGTCGTTGTGTCGTTGCGCCGGTCCCCCTGGCGCCGCATCAGAGGATGCTGTGGTCCCGAGTCGTCGGCGACAGAAGACCGGGGTTGCGCGGGCGAGAGCGCCTGGCACCCTCGCCCGCGCGCTCACCCTCAGGCGAGGGCGAGGAAGTAGATGGCGGTGCCGACGATGGCACCGATGATCGGGCCGACAACCGGCACCCAGGAGTACGCCCAGTCGGAGCCTCCCTTGCCCCGGATGGGCAGGATGGCGTGGGCAATGCGCGGGCCGAGGTCACGGGCCGGGTTGATGGCGTATCCGGTGGGGCCACCCAGGGAGGTGCCGATGACGACGATGATCAGAGCGACCCCCAGCGGGCCGATCGCCGTTTCGGTTCCCCCCGAGACGAAGACCCACAGGATGAGGACGGCGGTGCCGATGGCCTCAGTGAGGCAGTTCCAACCGTAGGAGCGAATCTCGGGACCCGTGGAGAAGACGCCGAGCTTGAGGGCCGGATCGCAGTCCTCATCGAAGTGCTTCTTGAAGGTGAGCCAGACGAGGACAGCACCGACGAACGCGCCGAGGAATTGGGCGACGACGTAGACGAGGATGTTCGTGACATTGACGGCGATGCCGGGCGCAAGCTCCACCGTCGAGTCGAAGGCGTGACCGACGGCCTTGGCGATGGTCACGGCCGGGTTCAAGTGACCACCGGTGCGGTAGGCGACGTAGACGCCAGCGAAGACCGCCAGGCCCCACCCCCAGTTGATCATGAGCCATCCGCCGCCCTTGCCCTTGGACTTGGGCAGCAGGTTCGTGGCGACGACGCCACCGCCGAGGAGGAGAAGGACTGCCGTGCCCAGGAACTCCGACCAGAAAATCTGGCCCAGCGTGATCGGAGCCGTTTCTACGGCTGCCGGAAGCAGTGTTGCGAGCATTGTTCTCTATTCTTTCTCCGGTGCATCCTCGCACCGGGTCACCGGTGGTCTTCCACCGCCAACAGTGTGCCACCGGACCCTATTCGACCGAAAAGGGTCCGCGGTCATGTCTCAGTATGTCACCTGCTGCACGTAAGCCCAAACTGAATGCACGTCCGTTCAGCTCGGGGAACGTGAGCGTGATCATCTGACGACGCCCAATCTACCCTCCCGCGCCCACACGCCAATGACCAAACGCACACATGTGCACGCCTGTGCATGGCACACTAGAAAACGTGACAATACGTGACGAACAGGCCCACGAGGCGGCTTCGATGTACTACCTGCAGGGGCAAACGATGGAGACAATCGCTCGCCACCTGCAGATATCGCGCTCCTCCGTATCACGACTCCTCGCGCACGCCCGCGAGGTCGGCCTGGTCCGCATCTCCGTCTCCGCCTCCCCTGGTCTCAAGGGCACCCTCGCCGGGCAGATCGCCGACATCTTTGGCATTCAGGTCTCCGTCGTCCCGGTCCACGACGTGCACACCGAGGTCAACCGCCTGCACAACGTCGCCCTCGTCGCCGCCGAGCACCTCACCGACATGCTCTTTCCCGGCGCCACCCTAGGAATCGCGTGGGGCAACACGACCGCCGAGATAGCGCGCGCGATGCCCCACGTGCCCTTCCCCGGTTCCACGGTCGTCCAGCTCAACGGAGCCGCCACCGCGACCGAGACCGAGATGCCGTACGCGGAAGCAATCATCACCTGTGCCGCCAAGGCCATCGGCGGACGCATCGTCAACTTCCCCGTCCCCGCGTTCTTCGACTACGCCGACACCAAGGAGGCGCTGTGGCGCGAGCGCTCCATCAAGTCGGTCCTCACAACAATCGACAACGCCGACGTCGCGCTCTTCGGTGTCGGCTCCATGTCGGCGCGCCTGCCCTCCCACGTCTACTCCGGTGGATTCCTCGAACCCGACGAGATAGCGGCGGCCCAAAATGACGGAGTCGTCGGCGACGTGTGCACGGTCCTCATCCGCGAGGACGGTTCGACCGACATGCATCTGAACGAACGAGCGTCGGGGCCGACCCCGGCGACGCTGAAGAAGATCCCCCGGCGCCTGTGTGTCGTCGCCGGAGCCTCCAAAGCCCTTCCGCTCCTCGGGGCTCTGCGCGCTGGGGTCGCGACCGACCTCGTGCTCGACGACGGGGCCGCGCACGAGCTGCTCGATCTCGTTCACACGAGGGCTGGCCACCCGCGGCGTCGCCCCTAGCCTGGCGGTACGTATCGCTTTGAAGGAGCAGCCATGACCTCCACGACCGACGAGACCGCCTTCGCGACCGAGAACATCTTCGGCAAGGGCGAGCCCAACACCGCCTACGCCCAGTACTTCACCGGGGACAGCTTCCTCAACAACCTCGTGACCGATCCCGAGTGCGTCGTCGGCGTCCACAACGTCACCTTCGCCCCGGGCTGCCGCAACAACTGGCACATCCACCACGCCACCAGCGGCGGCGGCCAGGTCCTCATCTGCACGGCCGGCTCCGGCTGGTACCAGGAGGAGGGCAGGGACGCCGTCTCGCTCACGCCGGGCGTCGTCGTGTTCACGCGCGCCGGCGTCAAGCACTGGCACGGCGCCAAGGCCGACTCCTGGTTCTCCCACATCGCGCTCGGGGTCCCGGGCGAGAACGCCTCCAACGAGTGGCTCGAGCCGGTCGACGACGCGCACTACGCGGCCCTGTGAGTCGGATGGGTCATGCAGCGGGTGCGCGTGCACGGCAAGCACATGTTCATTGGGTTCGTCC
>ERZ772926.999-NODE-999-length-14454-cov-5.108341_pt1 | contig 14454 bp, 15 predicted proteins | sample MGYA00511136_ERZ772926 | MGnify/ENA primary metagenome ERZ772926 (study PRJEB29015, sample SAMEA2737917) | human oral metagenome | biome: human oral; feature: human-associated habitat; material: dental | place: China | collected 2153 ... | reverse complement strand
AATTGTTGCCAGAAAGACACCTTGAGCCGGCATACCTGTTTGCGCCAGCATGGCTGGATTAACAAAAAGGATGTAGCTCATAGCAAAGAAAGTCGTTAACCCAGCAAGAACTTCCGTACGAATGTCCGTACCGTGCTCTTTGAGTTTGAATATTTTATCCATTATAGATAATCTCCTAAATTGTTTTATAGCAATTTATTAAAAGAAAAACTCCTTATTTCTTTTAAAGTATCACTTCTATCCGTTATTCACGAACAATAATAAGATTATACTTAAAAACATTCACTTTTTCAACCCTAATGCTCTAAAAAATACTTTAAAATGTCTTATTTTTTATTTTCTCTACTTAAAAAGAGCAAACTCATCACTTGGATAAAGGTAAATCCAAGGATAAATACCAGACGTTCCCTCTGAAATGTTTCCAGTAACTTTTGGACAACTAACTGTGGCCGCGTCACCAAGTCCCAAGAATTGAGCCGGTCATAGCGACCGATATAGATAGCCAGACTCGACAGATAGGACAGAGCCGCAACCACAAGCATATCTATCCACCAAGTCAACTTCCAGCGCTCACGCAGGATATTCCAGCTTTCAACCCCGCAATAAACTCCAAGTAAAATGCTCGGTACAAAAGCCATAAACAGACGCATACTGACAGGATTCCACAGAGCATCCCCCACCCAGGTCATGTGGACCAAATCCGTCAGCATATAAAAGGTATTCGGATAAAAGACCAGCCAGACCATCAGCAGAAGCGGGTAAAGCCATTTTTGCTTGTTGAAAATTACTGTCAACACAGCAGAATCATAAGCAATCAGGGCCAAAATCATGTTCCAGATCAAATCCGGACCTTGGACACTTATCCCCTGAATATAAACAACAATCGAAATCAACATGAAAAAAATGTGAATCAAAATTGGTTTGCGCATACAAGATTTCCTCCTTCGCTCGAAATATCGCTCTAATATCGCTCTTTTATAGAAGAAAAATAATAAAAAACAATCGCATTTCATCTATTGAGGAAATATTATACCACAACTTGTGCCATTTAATCTTAATTCTGTTATAATAGACTGTACCATACTTGACGAGGGAAAAAATGACAAAAAAAATAATCGCCGTAGACTTGGACGGAACTCTGCTGAATTCCGAGAGTAAACTGTCTGACTTTACCAAAGAAACCATCAAAAAAATATCAGCTAAAGGACACAAGGTCATCATCACCACTGGACGTCCTTACCGTATGGCTCTAAACTTTTATAAGGAATTGGAGCTCAATACGCCTATGATTAATTTCAATGGTTCCTTGACGCACATCCCTGACAAAAAATGGGAATTTGAGCAGTCCTTGACGGTAGACAAGTCCTTTTTACTAGATATGGTCCAGCGAAAAGAGGAAATCGAAGCTGATTTCATTGCTGGAGAATACCGCAAAAAATTCTACATCACAAATCCAGATGAAGAGATCGCAGATCCTAAGCTGTTTGGCATTGAGAATTTTAAACCGGAAAATCAATTTCAACCGCAGCTGGTAACCAAAAATCCTAACGCCATTTTGCTGCAAACGCATGCAACCGATAAATATGCCCTTGCTGCTGAAATGAATGCTTTTTATCAGCATAAGCTCGCTATTAATACCTGGGGAGGCCCGCTCAATATCCTAGAGTGCAATCCTAAAGGCGTCAATAAAGCCTTCGCCCTCCAATACCTACTCAATATCCTCAATGTCGATCGCCAAAACCTAATCGCTTTTGGTGATGAGCAGAATGACACAGAAATGCTGGAGTTTGCAGGAACGGGCTATGCCATGAAAAATGCCAATGAAACCCTGCTTCCCTTTGCTGACCAGCAACTTAAACTGACCAATGACCAAGACGGCGTGGCACATGAGCTTAACAATTTATTCTTATAAAGTCAATGGACGAGTCCTAAATAGGATTCGTTTTTTCTTATTTCAGGAAAATAAACATACTTTCAAACATTAGCAATTTCATTTTTCAACTTCTACTTCCAACTGTTTTCTTTTCATTTCATATATTAATAGATTTAGTGTCATTCCCTAATTTTTATCTAATTATTTAAGTGCTTAAAAGTATGAAAAATGGTGATTTAATAGGCTTTTTTCTGAGAAATTTATTTGAAAATCGATGTCACTTTAGCCTAATCACTTGCATTTTTCATGAAAACGTTTTATAATAATATCTAGCCTTAAAGTTTTCTTAAACTTAAGTCAAACATTTTATAAGGAGGAAAAACAATAATGAGTATTGGAATCATTATTGCCAGCCACGGTGAATTTGCTGCCGGCATTCATCAGTCAGGTTCTATGATTTTTGGTGAGCAAGAGAAAGTTCAAGTTGTAACTTTCATGCCAAACGAAGGTCCTGACGATTTGTATGCAAAATTCAATGATGCTGTGGCTTCGTTTGATGCGAACGATGAGGTATTGGTCTTGGCTGACCTTTGGAGCGGGTCTCCATTTAACCAAGCTAGCCGTGTCATGGGTGAAAATCCAGACCGCAAGTTCGCTATTATTACAGGTTTGAACCTGCCTATGCTAATTCAAGCCTACACAGAGCGCATGATGGATGCAAACGCTGGCGTAGATGCTGTCGTTGCAAATATCATCAAGGAAGCTAAGGAAGGCGTAAAAGCACTTCCAGAAGAGCTGAATCCAGTCCTAGAAAGCGCTGCTCCTGCTGCTGCACCAGTTACTCAATCAGCTATCCCAGAAGGAACTGTTATCGGAGACGGCAAGCTCAAAATCAACCTTGCTCGTATCGATACTCGTTTGTTGCACGGACAAGTTGCAACAGCTTGGACTCCAGATTCAAAAGCAGACCGTATCATCGTTGCTTCTGACTCTGTAGCGAATGATGAACTCCGTAAAGAACTCATCAAACAAGCTGCACCTGGTAATGTCAAAGCCAACGTTGTTCCAATTGATAAGCTGATTGCTGTTTCAAAAGATCCACGCTTTGGTAATACGCACGCTCTTATCTTATTTGAAACTCCACAAGATGCCCTACGCGCTATCGAAGGCGGTGTGCCAATCAAGACTCTCAACGTCGGCTCAATGGCTCACTCAACTGGTAAGACAATGGTCAATAACGTTCTGTCAATGGACAAGGACGACGTGGCTACTTACGAAAAATTGCGTGACCTCGGAGTTGAATTCGACGTACGTAAAGTACCAAATGACTCTAAGAAAGATTTGTTTGACTTAATTAACAAAGCCAACGTTCAATAATCTTAAACGTTTCGCTCTCATATTATTATGAAAGGATTTAAAACATGTCTATTATTTCTATGGTTTTAGTAGTCTTTGTTGCCTTCTTAGCTGGTCTAGAAGGTATCTTGGACCAATTCCAATTCCACCAACCGCTGGTTGCTTGTACCTTGATTGGACTGGTAACCGGTAATTTGGCTGCCGGTGTTATGCTGGGTGGCTCTCTCCAGCTGATCGCTCTTGGCTGGGCTAATATCGGAGCTGCTGTAGCACCTGATGCTGCCCTCGCTTCTGTTGCCGCTGCTATCATCATGGTACTGGGTGGAGACTTCTCAAGCAAAGGAATCGCTGTAGCACAAGGTGTTGCTATTCCACTTGCTGTTGCTGGTCTCTTCTTGACTATGATTGTCCGTACTTTGTCAGTCGGTTTGGTTCACGGTGCAGATGCTGCTGCGAAAAAAGGAGACATCAAAGGCGTTGAACGCGCTCACTTTATCGCTCTCTTCATGCAAGGAGCACGTATTGCTATCCCTGCAGCACTTCTTTTGATGATTCCTGCTGAGTCCGTTAAAGCTGCTCTTGAAGCTATGCCAGCTTGGCTATCAGAAGGGATGCAAATTGGTGGTGGTATGGTCGTAGCTGTTGGTTATGCCATGGTTATCAACATGATGGCAACTCGTGAAGTATGGCCATTCTTCGCTATTGGTTTCGCTTTAGCTGCTGTCAGCGAACTCACTCTGATTGCTCTTGGTGCAATTGGTGTCGCTATCGCTCTCATCTACCTTACCCTGTCTAAAAAAGGCGGAAATGGTGGCGGTGGAGCAACAGCTTCATCTAACGATCCAATCGGCGATATCCTAGAAGACTACTAAGAAAGGAGACACACTATCATGACAGAATTAAATACTGTAAAACCTGATGAGTCAGGAAAATTGACTCTTTCAAAGGCTGACCGTCAAAAAGTTTGGTGGCGTTCTACTTTCTTGCAAGGTTCTTGGAACTACGAACGTATGCAAAACTTGGGCTGGGCTTATTCACTGATTCCAGCTATTAAGAAACTTTATACTAAAAAAGAAGATCAAGCTGCTGCTCTTGAGCGTCACTTGGAATTCTTCAACACTCACCCATATGTTGCAGCTCCAATCATCGGAGTTACACTTGCGCTTGAAGAAGAAAAAGCAAATGGTGCAGCAATTGACGATGCGGCTATCCAAGGGGTTAAAATCGGTATGATGGGACCTCTGGCTGGTATCGGAGACCCTGTCTTCTGGTTCACAGTTCGTCCTATTCTTGGAGCACTTGGGGCATCTCTTGCTTTGACTGGAAATATCATTGGTCCACTTATCTTCTTCTTAGCTTGGAATGCTATCCGGATGGCTTTCCTCTGGTACACACAAGAATTGGGCTACAAGGCTGGTTCTGAAATCACTAAAGACATGTCTGGTGGTATCCTCCAAGACATTACCAAAGGTGCTTCAATTCTAGGTATGTTTATCTTGGCTGTTCTGGTTGAGCGCTGGGTATCTATTAAGTTTGTCTTTAACGTTTCATCTGTTAAGCTAGATGATAAAGCATATATCCATTGGGACAAATTGTCTAGTGGCTATAAGGGTATCCAAGAAGCCTTTGCTCAAGTAGGTCAAGGACTATCTCAAACCCCTGAAAAAGTTACAACTTTCCAACAAAACTTGGATTCTTTGATTCCTGGTTTGATGGGACTGCTTCTAACTTTCGCTTGTATGTGGTTGCTTAAGAAGAAAGTATCCCCTATCACTATCATCATCGCCCTCTTTGTAGTTGGTGTACTAGCTCACGTTGCTGGTTTGATGTAATCAAAAAGAAGGTTTCGGCCTTCTTTTTATTGTGGTATAATAGCTATATTATCTAAAAGGGAGTTACTCTATGGCACAGTCACAAAACAAAACAGTTGAGTTTAATACTACTGGCGTATCCTATCTTGGATTAGGCGGAAAGGTTGGGAAATTTTTAATCGGCGAGACTGCTCTGGAGTTTTACGCTGATGCCAATGTAGAAGATTATATCCAGCTGCCTTGGATTAGCATCACTGCTATCGGCGCCAATGTTTCTGGCAAGAAAGTCAGCCGCCACTTTGAAATCTGGACTGACAAAGGAAAGTTCCTCTTTGCCTCCAAAGACTCTGGTAAGATTCTCAAAATCGCGCGGGAGCATATTGGCAACGACAAGGTCGTTAGATTGCCGACTCTGTTACAAAAAATTGCTGGAATCTTTAAGAAGAAAAAACAGGGTTGAAAAAGTTTCAACCTTATTTTTTATATTTTCGACTAAGATAAAGACTGCTTGTATCATCAAAATGGAGCTAGCACAAAAAATTGGAAAGTGAAACAATCTGAGAATGCACTATTTCAACCCCTTGAAATGATAGGGTGGGGTAAGCTAACATTATCAATGCAAGACCGCATCATTAGATTTTCAAAAAGGATAAACATCAGCTAAATTTTTCTCGAAAGTCCATGTCTTGACACCTTCAACATCACGGACATCTAGTTGTTTAAATCCGTTCTTTTTGTAAAAACGACAGTTGCTTTCTGTATGAGTAATCAAAGTAAGCCGCTGGCATTTCTCTTCTTTGGCAAGTGGCTCAAGTCCCTTTGAGATAAAAAGACCGCCAACTCCCTGCCCTTGATAATCAGGCAGCACACCCAGTAGTTCAAGATAAAGAGTTGAAACACTCCTTTTCTTAGCTTCTTTACTGCCCTCCCCAAAGACTTTTTGAAAAGCTAAAAGCTGAGGAATATATTGCCACATCCTCCATGCTCCTGCCCGCAAAAAGGAAAGCATACCGACAGGATGATTACCGAGCTTATGAATGGTAGCGACCGCCATAAGACGCCCATCCACTTCAGCAAGCAGACAAATATGATGACGCATCGCTGCCTTAACCATAACTGCATGCAATCTATTTAGAAAATCAATGTAATACTGGCTGCTGCCAAAGAGAGGGCGGAATTTTTCTCTATAGACCTCATGCTCAGCAAAAGCAGCAGTTAAAACTGAGACTGCAGCAGCAAGATCCCTTTCATCTGCTCTTCTAAAACGAATCATGATAGCTACCTCTTCAAATCTTTTCTGCTAATTTTTCTAAAAAAGCCTGCCGTTTTTCAGCTGTAGACTGAGGAATATTCCCGAAATTTAACCAACGGCGCTGTCTAGCACCGATAGACTTAAAAGTATGTCCCAACATGGCTTTCTTGATGACATCACCACAGAAATACTTAAGATAGAAGGTCGGTGCTGCAGAGGTAGTAATAGCCAACACCTCTTTAATATTGGTCAGACGACCAACTAACTGGCGAGTCTTCGTCTCCTCGTAAATCTTATTTTTCAAAAATACCTTATCTTCAAAGCCCTTGACAATAGCTGGCATATCCGCCCACCAGATAGGAAAAATCATGATAAGGCGGTCACAGGACGCAAGAGCTTCCTGATATTTTAAAACCAGCGGGTCTAGTGCCTGCCCTTTATTAAAAAGCGCTAGCTCTTCCTTTGTATAAACAGGGTTAAAACCATCCTCATAGAGATCAATCAGTTCATAGGTCTGACCTTTCTTCTCCAACAACTCCTGAACCTGCTCTAAAATAGCATAGTTAAAGCTTTTATCATAGGGATGTGCATAAACAATGAGATTTTTAATCATGTTTGTAACCTCCTAGTAAATCATTGAACATTGAGCGATAGACGTCCTCATCAAAAGGCTCCAAACCTTTGGCAATAAAATGCCCATAGCCTGTGATGAAGGTGTCCAGCTTGAGCAAAAGAATCTTTTTCTCTTTCTGACTCTCAATAGGCAGCTGATCCAGATAAACCACTGTCTTATTCCCAATTTCCAGAAGCTCACCTTTCCGGTAAGCCTCTATCGCCACAGGACTGAAAAAGAGAAAATCCATCATCTGACTGTTGGTCTCATATTCCGATAAAAGAAAAAGTCCTATCTGCCAAATGCAATCCAAAGGATCAGACACTCCGTCAAGAGACTTCTCCTCTAAACGTTTAAGCTGCCTCTGGTTTTCCAAAAGACAGACCTGATAGTAAAGATCCTCCTTGTTTTCAAAAGCCTTGTAAAAAGCACCAGTCGTAACCCCCAGCAGAGATGCCAGTTTCCTCAGGGGGATATTCTGATAGCCATACTCTCTGATAAGCTGGCTTGCCTTCTCAATCATACGTTCGCGCGTTGTTTGTTTTACCATAAGAACTCCTTTAGATAACTATGTTACCTTTATCCAAAGATAACATAGTTATCTTTTTCTGTCAAGATTTTTCCTGTCCTAGGATTTACATTTTCCGGAAAATCCTGTATAATAGTCAAAACGGATAAGTACTATTGGGCACTTTTCAGAAAGTCTGCGGTAGCTGTGAGCAGATAAGGAGAAAATAGGAAATTCTACCGTTAGTTTAAAAATGAATAATTAAGCAAGTGCACTTTTGTGAAGTTGGATGGAACCGCGGCTCTGCCGCTCCAACAGTTTCATAAAGTGCTTTTATTTTTGGAGGTACTTATGTTAGATTTAAAACGCATCCGTACAGATTTTGATTCTGTCGCTGAAAAATTGGCTACGAGAGGTGTTGACGCTGCTACAGTCAACCAAATGAAAACCATTGACAAAGAACGCCGGGATTTATTGGTCAAGGTCGAAGAACTCAAGGCTGAGCGCAATACTGTTTCTGCTGAAATTGCCCAAGCTAAACGCAACAAAGAAAATGCAGATAATAAGATTGCTGCTATGCAAAAACTTTCTGCTGAAGTCAAGAACTTAGACGCAAGCTTGGCTGAGCTGGATGCTAAGTTGACTGAGTTCACTACCACTCTGCCTAACATCCCGCACGAAAGTGTTCCTGTCGGAGCAGATGAAGACGAAAACGTCGAAGTCCGTCGCTGGGGGACACCTCGCCAATTTGACTTTGAAGCCAAGGCTCACTGGGATTTGGGTGAGGATTTGGACATCTTAGACTGGGAGCGTGGGGCAAAAGTTACTGGTGCGCGCTTCCTCTTCTATAAGGGCTTGGGCGCAAGACTTGAGCGTGCTATCTACAACTTCATGCTGGACGAGCATGGCAAAGAAGGCTATACAGAAGTCATTACTCCTTACATGGTCAACCATGATTCTATGTTTGGGACTGGCCAGTATCCTAAGTTTAAAGAAGATACGTTTGAGCTAAGCGATACCAACTTCGTTCTGATTCCAACTGCTGAAGTTCCGCTGACCAACTACTATCGAGACGAAATTCTAGACGGCAAAGAATTGCCAATCTACTTCACAGCTATGAGCCCATCATTCCGCTCTGAAGCTGGCTCTGCTGGTCGTGACACGCGCGGTCTCATCCGTCTGCACCAATTCCACAAGGTTGAAATGGTGAAATTTGCCAAGCCAGAAGAATCTTATGAAGAGCTAGAAAAGATGACTGCCAATGCAGAAAACATCCTACAAAAGCTCAATCTGCCTTACCGCGTTGTTGCCCTTTCTACTGGCGACATGGGCTTCTCAGCTGCTAAAACCTACGACTTGGAAGTTTGGATTCCTGCTCAGAACACCTACCGTGAAATCTCTAGTTGCTCTAACACAGAAGATTTCCAAGCTCGTCGAGCTCAAATCCGCTACCGTGACGAAGCAGATGGCAAGGTCAAACTCCTTCATACTCTCAACGGTTCTGGACTGGCTGTTGGACGCACAGTAGCAGCTATCTTAGAAAATTACCAAAACGAAGATGGCTCTGTGACTATCCCGGAGTTTCTGCGTCCGTACATGGGTGGCTTAGAAGTTATAGCACCAAAATAAAAATTAGATTATCCCGATACTTTGCCTGTATCATTAGGTCTAAGTTCAAATTTATTTTGCTAAAATTAAAAAAATCCGAGATTAACTCAGAGAAAATCAAAAACAGAGTTTCAAAGACTATCATCTCGGATTTTTTGTTATCTTTCTGGCCCGCAATGAGACTATATAGTAAAAACAAACATAGAGGACGATTACGAAAGCTAACAGAGCTTCTGCATGACTTAGCCAAACAAGCCATGTCCAACCTAGATAATCAAGTCCCAGTCTCAGAGCAAAAGCTGTATTGACAAGAGGAAAGGTCAAGGCTGACCAGCTAAGCTGAGGACCCAGTCGGAAAATGCGAGGTAAGAGGCATAGAACCAAAAGATAAAAGGACTGCGATAAGAGGAGCAGCAAGGCAACACACCAGGCTTCAGCATCAGCACCAGCCAGACGGATATAGCTTCCCAGCAGGAGCGAGAAAGGCGCACAGTAAATGGCCCACTGCGGCTTTAAAGCATCAGGCAGCCTTTGTGACCGCCTAACCTTGTAAAACAAGGGATAGAGAATCAAACTCAGTAGCAGAGCAAAAAACCAAGCCAAATAGCCCAAAAGCGGCTGATGAACTACTCCCTGGGTCAAGCTTGCCATGGCCAATCCAACATAGAGAACCGTCCAGCTCGGGGTCAAAGATAATCCCTCAGCCTTAAGCACATACTTCCATGTAAAGATAGCTATTAGAACAATATGCAGCAACAAGGCCATGTACCAAAGAAACTGGCTCACCAAAAATAAGCCAAGCTTACTTAGGTAAGAAGCTAAGAGCATACTAGCCATTGGATAAGTCGCAAAGCTCGATAAGAAAGGGGCCTTTTGCAAATCTTGCCGATAGCCCGAAAATGACAGTACTAAAGCCAGTGTCAGATAAATCCAAAGTATCAATGCCAGACCATTTAACAAGTGGAAAAAGATAGAATGGTAGTTCAGTAAAAGATTAGCTAAGCCAAATAGGCCAAGAATCAACCCAGATAAGAGAATGGGCGGTCGTTTGCTGTTCACGAAGCAACTCCTTTTATAGTAATGTCATGAAGTCCCTTTTCAATGCCAATCAGACGTTTGTTTGCTATCATTTCTATGAAACTTCTAAAATATGCCGCAGCTGGACTGCACTCGGTGAGACAATGGAAAGAAATGCTCCTTCGTTCCAACGACGGATAAAGCCAGAAGTCGAATTACTCAAATATCCTCTGCCTCCACTAGCCTGCAGCTCCAAGAGCAGACTTTGAGCTACCACATCAACTATATCAATTCGCAGCTGGAAGAGCTCCTTAGGACGTTCAACAAAATAGCCTGGCTGGAGAAGACCTCTATAGAGCTGTTCCTGGATCGCAGTCAGAGCAGCCACTTGCTCCTCCCACTCCTCTCTCAAAATAGAGCGGACTGACAGATTGGCTTCGACCTCCTCCAGAGACTTCTCTGCTAGGCCAAGAGCCAAACCAAACTGATAACCTAGAAAAGCTGGTCGATTTTCTGCCAAAAAGGCCTGGGCATTTTGAGCGAGAATCCATTCCTTTTGCAAAGGTACATGATTAAAGGTCAGGGCAGCTGTATTTCCCCCTTGCAAGGATACAAACTCTAAATCCGCTGAACGGGAGAAATTCTCTGCGTCAGATGGTACAGCCAGAACCAGCGGCTGACGGCTCCCGTCTTCGAAACCAGCAACAAATATGCTGAGGAAGCGATCCGCGCGAGCATTGGTTACCCAAGGCAGACGCCCCTTGAGGTAAAGCTTCCCGTCTTCCTCTACAATAGAGACATTTAACTCTTCTAAGTCCGACAGGAATTTGACAGCATTGGACAGGGCTGTCGCACCTGCATATTCCCCTGACAAGAGCCCTTCCAAATAGTGGTCTCTAAAGTAGGGATTAGGAGATTTTAAAATGTTATCAATAAAGGTCCTTTGCCCCCAAGAGATAAAGGAAGCGGTCAAAGAATGGTGAGCCAGCTCCTTGAGCACTTCAATCACATCCGTATCATTGCCACCTCGGCCTCCCAGCTCTTCTGGAACGCCAACCCGAAAGGCTCCTTCAGCAGCAATACGCTCAATCAGTTGATTGCCAGCTGCACAGGATTCTTTGTCAATTTGGTCAGCGTGATCATCCAACCAGTTGATAAACTCTTCTGAAAAAAATGTCATTTGCCACCTCCTCAAAGACTAGGCATAAGGCTGCAATTCCGGATTAATTGGCGTGTTGGCTAGATTATTGGCATAATTGCAAAGGGTCGCAAGGCTAACACCCAGAACTACATCCAGAGCATTCTCATGCGTATAGCCTGCTTCTAGGAAGTCTGACAAAGCCTCATCTCCGACTCGTCCCTTAGTATTGATGACAGCAATGGTAAATTTAGCAAGCGTATCTAACTTCGGATCTGTATCAATCGGAGTACGATTGCGCAGAGCCTCCAAAAGATCATCATTCATTTGAATCTGCTTGATTGAAAAAGCTGTATGACCCGCTACACAGAAAGCACAGCCATTAGTAACTGCAGCCGTTATCTGCACTACTTCACGCTCAGTTGGTGTCAGGCTGTTACGGCGATTGATGGCTCCAACCGTCCGATAAGTTTCCAAAGCCGTTGGCGCATTGGCCAAAAGACCGATAAGATTGGGAATGTAACCACCGTTATCTTTTTGAACAGTTTCCAGGACCTCTTTTACCTCGGCAGGTGCGGACTCAATCGTATGGATAGTAAATTCTGACATATGAAACCTCATTTCTTTTGATTAGCAACTATCTTAACATAGGTCTGACAGCTTGTATAATATATATTTTATATGACCTCTATAAAGAGAATATATTGCTACATGTCAAACCAAAATATATTACCACCTTAACTGCCTCCATACCTCTCTCAAGCAAGAAAAAGAAGCCCTAAGGCTTCTGACTAATATTTTCTAAAACGCTGATAACGATCTTCCAAAAGTTGCTCAAGGGAAAGTTTAGAAAGTTCTGCTAGTTCGGCACTGATTTCTTGCTTGACTGCAGCTAAGAGCTCATTTTTATTAAAGCCGCGTTCAGGGATAACCTTATCAACGACACCCATCTGCAAAAGCTCGTGCGAGGTGATTTTCATCATCTCAGCCGCCTCCATTGCTCTGCTGCCATCCTTCCATAAAATCGAAGCAAAGCCTTCAGGACTGAGAATGGCATACATAGAGTTTTCCAACATCCAGACCTTGTCAGCAACTGCCAAGGCTAGCGCCCCACCAGAGCCACCCTCGCCGATGATAATGGCAATAATGGGCACTTTCAGATCACTCATTTCCATGAGATTACGGGCAATGGCCTCGCCCTGTCCGCGCTCCTCAGCACCGACGCCAGGATAGGCACCAGCCGTATTGATAAAGGTCACGACTGGACGGCCAAATTTCTCAGCCTGCTTCATGAGACGTAGGGCCTTGCGATAGCCTTCCGGATGGGGCTGACCAAAGTTCCGTCGCAGATTATCCTGTAGATTGCGACCTTTTTGAATACCTACCACTGTGACTGGCTGACCATTTAAGGTTCCGATACCACCAATGACAGCACCATCATCACGAAAACCACGGTCTCCATGCAATTCCACAAAATCATCAAAAATTCCTTGGGCAAAATCCAGAGCCGTCAAACGGGACTGATCACGCGCCGCTTTGATAATCTGACTGATTTTTGTCATTGGTCACCTCCATGAAATCTCAAGAGAGTAGCAATCCGTTCCCGCAATTCACCACGCTTGACTATCGCATCAACAAAGCCATGCTCCAGCAAAAATTCTGCCTTTTGAAAGTCATCTGGCAATTTTTCCCGTACAGTAGACTCAATAACCCGACGACCAGCAAAGCCTACCAAGGCCTGCGCTTCTGCCAAGATAATATCACCTTCCATAGCAAAAGAGGCTGTGACACCACCTGTAGTCGGATCTGTCAAAACGGTCAGGTAAAAAAGGCCAGCCTTTGAATGACGTTGTACAGCAGCAGAAGTTTTGGCCATTTGCATCAGGCTCATGATGCCCTCCTGCATGCGGGCACCGCCAGAAGCCGTAAAGAGGACGACTGGCAATTTATGTTCTGTCGCATACTCAAAGAGACGAGTAATCTTCTCACCGACAACTGTTCCCATGGAAGCCATGATAAAGTTGGAATCCATGATGCCAAGGGCTGTTTTTTGTCCCTTGATACTAGCTGTCCCCGTCAAAACAGCCTCATCTAGGCCAGTCTTTGCCCGTGTCTCCGCCAGTTTTTCTCGATAATTTGGAAAACGCAAGGGATCTGTCGTCTCAATACCTGTGAACAATTCCTCAAAGCTTCCTTCATCCACCGTCAAACTCAGACGCTCAAAAGCTGAAATCCGAAAAGTATAGCCACAGCTTGGACAGACACGCTCTGCCCCCAAATCTTTTTGATAAATGGTATGCTTACAACCTGGACACTTAGAAAAAAGCTCATCTGGAACTTCTGGTTTTGGCTGAGGCAAGGCACGAGAGGAACGATTAGGATTGATTCGAATATATTTATCCTTTTTTGAAAACAAAGGCATTGCTTACTCCTTCATTAAATTTTAGAGTGATTCTGCTTCTTTCAAACAAAATCACTCCTTGTCATCTATTTTTTCTCTTGATAAGCCGGAAGGAACTTCTCCATGAGAAAGGCTGTATCATAATCACCAGCAATCACATTAGGATCTGAAATCAGATCCAGTTGGAAACTGCTATTGGTCACGACACCGTCGATTTCTAGTTCATAGAGTGCACGTTGCATCTTCATCAGGGCATCAAAGCGATTTTCCCCGTGAACGATGATTTTGGCAATCATGCTGTCGTAGTAAGGAGGAATGGTGTAGCCAGGATAGACTGCTGAATCCACGCGCAGTCCCACTCCACCACTTGGCAGATAAAGATTGGAAATCTTGCCTGGGCTCGGTGCAAAGTTAAAGGCTGGATTTTCAGCGTTGATCCGGCATTCAATCGCATGACCCCGAATTTCAACATCTTCTTGACTAAAGGACAGCTCTTGACCATCTGCAATCTTAATCTGCTCTTTAACAATATCCACACCAGTAACAAACTCAGTCACTGGATGCTCTACCTGTACCCGAGTATTCATCTCCATAAAGTAGAATTCACCCTTGGCTTCATCCAGCAGAAACTCAATCGTTCCGGCATTTTCATAGCCGACAGACTCAGCAGCCCGAACAGCTGCCTCCCCAATCTGCTGGCGCAGGGTTTTCCCAATTGCCACAGATGGACTTTCTTCCAGCACCTTCTGATTATTCCGCTGCAAAGAGCAATCCCGCTCGCCCAAGTGAACCACATGCCCCTGCTGATCTGCTAAAATCTGGACTTCAATATGGCGCGCTGGATAGATGACTCGCTCCATATACATGGCACCATTAC
>ERZ772926.994-NODE-994-length-14507-cov-4.472461_pt1 | contig 14507 bp, 14 predicted proteins | sample MGYA00511136_ERZ772926 | MGnify/ENA primary metagenome ERZ772926 (study PRJEB29015, sample SAMEA2737917) | human oral metagenome | biome: human oral; feature: human-associated habitat; material: dental | place: China | collected 2153 ... | reverse complement strand
ATTATTGAGAAACTGTTATTTTAAGCCAACTTTTTGAGGGTGGGAAACTTTAGTTTAGAATCTGTGATGCATAGTTTCACTGTTCGTAATAGCTATAGCTTGAATGAAATGATTAAGTGAAAGACCTCTTATTATTATGCTTGTTCTCAATTTCACTCTACAAGAGATAATCTAAATCAAAGATATATTAGAGATACGGTATTTTAAGTGTTTCATTTTGGCTCTTTGGGATGTAGGAAGTATATTTGTGACAATTTTGTAGTACATTGGTTATTACTATTCATGCACATCTTGTAATATACGTAATCTGTGATTATTGATAGCATTTAAGCAATATGAAAGAAAACATCGTCATCAAGTATCGCCATACGGTACTTTTCTATCTCTTGGCAACCCTTATCCCATGGATATTCTGGTTTGCTGCCAGTTATGTAAGCCATCACATAGTTTATTCAGAAAGCACATGGGTAGCTCCATTGTTGGGACTGGCTGGACTTTGTTTCCCAATGGTTCTAACCATTATGTTAGTCTCTCGACATCAAGACCTTCGTAAGGATTCCTTGGACGATTCCTAAATCTGTCTTTCTGTAAGTGGTAATATTATCTCACAGCTTGCCTGCTGATGCCTGCAAGTATCTTGTGTACTATGGCAATATCTCTGTTGTTCGGTTACAGTCCATCGCAATTCATTATTACAGGTCATTACACTTTCACCTCGGGTGTTTTCCCTGTATGGTTCCTCCTTATCCTTGCCCCTACACTTGAGAAACTTGCGTGGCATGGTTATGGTACAGACTGCCTCCGTTCTCGAATGAGTCTCTTCAAAACATCTATGCTGTTTGCAGCTTATTGGGCTGCCTGGCATTTCCCTCTTGTGGGTATCAAAGGTTATTACCATGCCAATGTAGTGCAGGAGGGGTGGCTTTATAGTCTGAACTTCATTGTTAGCATCTTTCCTTTTGTTATCTTGATGAACTGGCTTTATTATAAAACCAACCGAAATATCCTCGTAGCTATTATCTTTCACATTACGGCAGGTTATCTTAATGAAATATTTGCAACTCACCCCGATAGCAAGTGTATACAGACGGTATTATTGCTCATCGTGTCTGTTATCATTGTGGTTAAAGAACGTCGACTGTTCTTTAACCGAGCATTGGAGTAGTTGGTACTCACCATTTAAATCTTAGTTCCAAGAAGAATACAATTATTTAGGTATTAACTGTACACTGGCTGGCACTCACAGAGAGTCAGCCAGTGTTTGTACTATACAGCCAATATAATGCTTGATGTGAACGTGAAAATGTTATTTACTCTTTTCTGTATATCTCTTATATACTATACTAAGTTTGAAAATCGTTTGCTGTCATTTTTAACATTTTCGGTATTTTGTTGATTTATAAAGTGTTATAAGTCGTAAGTAGGTGATAGGAGTGACAGCAAAATAAAAATAATCTGTGAAAAACTTGACAAGGGGTATCTCTCTGTTGTATCTTTGCAAGCAGAATTAAGGAAGATCAACGACACGTTAAGCGTGATTTCCTACAAACTAACCGCATCTTCCTTTTTGAATTTATTTTTCTTAAATCATTCTATTTATGTGTACAGATTTTTCTAACATGCCCAAAGACTGGGAAGTGTGCTTTATGCACGATTGTATTCTCAAAGAGCAGTGCTTACGTTATCATGTTGGTAAGGCACTTCCTATCGACCAACACTCGACTTTGACGGTTCTTCCTTCTGCTCGCTTAGGATAAACTCGCAAAGCTTCTTCTATCATTCCTTCATCTATCATGTCTAATACACGCTGATTGATACGTGCGTAGAGTTCATCTCTATTACGGTTTAATCCTATCTTGATGATGTTAAATGGACGCTCTTTAACAGTGTTGGAACGAAATGATGTATATGTTTTCCCTGTTTGGATACATATTTCAAGCGCATGAATAACACGGCGTGGATTATTCTTATCAACTATTTCCCAATGCTCAGGATCAAGTTCCTGCAAAAGCTTACACATTTGTTCTAACCCTTCTACTTCCAATTGTTTCATCATCCTTTCTCGTATCTCTGGATGAATTGTTGGGATGTCGTCAATACCATTACATACAGCATCAATATACATCATAGAACCACCTGAGAGTAAAGAGATAGAAGCGTGCTGACTGTTAATAAGATCAAGTACATCTTGTTCGTATAGGCTTGCTGAGTAATAATCTTCTAAATGATGATTACCAACAAAATAATGCTGTACACGCTGTTGCTGTTCGACAGTTGGTGCAGCTGTTCCTATTGGAATTTCAGAAAAGATCTGTCGGGAGTCAGCGTTGATTATAGGTATGTTATAGTGTTCGGCAACACGGAGAGCAGCCTCTGTTTTACCAACGCCTGTTGGACCAGTGATAACAATTAATGTTTTGGCTTTCAAGCTAATAAATGATTATAAATAATATTCTCCAACTTGTTTAAGTTGTCTAAACAATCTTCCTACTCGTTCATTAATAAACATTCCCTCCTTTTTAGAGAGGAGGGATAGTCTTTTATCTTATAATACCGCGTTCAGATGACTCAACGAAATCTATAATATATTGTATCTCTGGTGTAATTTGTAGTTGGCTTTTGATTTTCTGGATGTTCTCTGCACGTGTACCAGTTCCGTAGAGAATGCGATAAGCATTATGGATAAGGTCAACAAGCTCGTTTGAGAAACCACGACGACGCAAGCCGATGATATTGATCCCCATGTAGCGTGCAGGCTCTTTACCAACAATGATATAAGGTGGGATATCCATCGAGAAACGACTTCCCCCTTGTATCATAACGTATCCACCAATATGGCAGAACTGATGACAAAGAATGTTAGCAGAGATAATCGCATTATCATCTACTGTAACCTCACCAGCGAATTTTGTTGCATTGCCAATAATATCACCAGAACCAATAACACAGTCATGCGCAATATGCACACATTCCATCAGTAAGTTATTGCTACCAACCTTTGTTGTTCCCTTTGAAGCTGTACCACGTGAAATAGTAACATTCTCACGAATAGAGTTGTTGTCACCAATCTCACAAAGTGATTCTTCGTTTCTAAACTTCAAGTCTTGAGGTTTAGTAGAGATACTGGCACCTGGAAAAATCTCGTTGTTATTGCCTAAACGAGCACCTACATGGATTGTTACACTATTTTGGAATACATTATTGTCGCCGATAATAGTATTCTTATCGATGTAACAGAATGGTCCAATTATATTATTATCACCAAGTTTTGCCTCTGGATGAACAAAGGCCAATGGGCTTATCTGGTTCATAATAGTCTTGTCTTATTATTATTTGTTCTTAACAATTTGGGCTGTAAATGTAGCTTCAGCTACAACACGTTCGCCAACAAACATGTAACCCTTCATCGAACTGATTCCATGACGTACAGGTCCAAGAAGTTCTACACGGAACATAAGCGTATCACCAGGAACAACCTTCTGACGGAACTTAACGTCGTCAATCTTCAAGAAATAGGTTGACCAACGCTCAGGCTCTTCCACCTGTGAAAGTACCAATAGACCACCACATTGTGCCATAGCTTCAACCTGCAATACTCCTGGCATTACAGGCTCCTGTGGGAAGTGTCCCTGAAAGAATGGTTCGTTGCTGGTTACATTCTTAATACCAATTATACTTGTTGAACCCATAGCGATAACCTTATCTACCAACTGCATTGGATAGCGGTGTGGGAGAAGCTCACGGATACGAATATTATCCATCAATGGTTCATCATTTGGGTCATACATTGGTGCCTGTATCTCATGCTTGCGTATTTCTTTACGCATAAGACGAGCAAACTTATTGTTTACTGTATGACCGGGGCGAGTAGCAATGATACGTCCCTTAATAGGCTTACCAATCAATGCCATGTCACCGATAATGTCAAGAAGCTTATGACGTGTACACTCGTTATCCCACTGTAATGGCTTATGTTGGATATAGCCAATATTATTAGCATCCATACGTGGAACCTTCAAAAGGTCAGCAAGCTGGTCAAGTTTCTCTTGTGAAACCTGCTGTTCATAGATAACAATTGCATTATCTAAATCACCACCTTTAATAAGGTTGGCTTGCAAGAGAGGCATAATATCACGAACAAAAACGAATGTACGCGCTGGTGCAATCTCTGTTGCGTAAGTATCAATATTATCCAATGTGGCAAACTGACTGCTAATAAACTTAGAGTCAAAATTGCACATAGCGGTGATAGAAAACTGCTCGTCAGGGAGAATGGTAATAACAGAACCATTGTCATCCTTGATTTCAATCTTCTTACGAATAATATAATAATCCTTTGGAGCATTCTGGTCAACGATACCTACCTCGTTGATTTTATCAACATACATAGTTGCAGAACCATCAAGGATTGGGAATTCAGGACCATTAATTTGAATAAGACAGTTATCAATACCCATTGCATAGAGTGCAGACATACCATGTTCGATTGTACTAACACGTGCCTGCCCCTTAGCTAATACTGTTCCTCGCTGTGTATCAACAACATTCTCTGCGACAGCATCAATAATAGGCTGTCCGTCAAGGTCAATTCTTTGAATCTTATAGCCAGTGTTTTCAGGGGCAGGGTTGAATGTTACAGTAAGACTCAATCCTGTATGAAGTCCCTTTCCAAAAAGGGAAAAACTCCCCTTCAATGTTTTCTGCTTAACTGTTTCCATGTATGTTATTTATTCTTTTTCAATTCTTCAATTTCTTTCTGCAGTGCATTTAACTGCTTATACATCTCTGGAAGGCGTTGGAAGATAGCCTGTGACTTAAAGTAAGGACGCTGTTCCATTGGTGGTGTGCCAATGAGCTGTTGATTACTCTTTAAGCTACCAGGAACTCCTGATTGTGCGCCGAGGAATACTTTATCACCAATAGTGATATGCCCAGCAATACCCACCTGTCCACCAAACATACACCATTGTCCAACTTTTGTTGAACCAGCAATACCTACTTGTGCAGACATAACGGTATTCTCACCAATATCATTATTGTGTGCTATTTGAACAAGATTGTCGAGTTTAACACCCTTGCGAACGTATGTACTGCCCATTGTTGAGCGGTCTATACAAGTGTTGGCACCAATCTCTACATTATCTTCTATCGTAACAATACCAATCTGAGGAATCTTATCATATCTGTTGGTCTCTGGATTAGGAGCAAAGCCAAAGCCATCAGCACCAATTACACAACCAGAATGTAGAATGACATTGTTGCCAATCTTACAACCATGATAGATGCTTGAATTTGGATAGACAATACAATTACTTCCCAACTGTGCGCCATCCATGATTGTTGCATGAGGATAAATCTGACAGCCATCACCTAAAGTTACATCATCACCAATATATGCGAATGCTCCAATATATACATCCTTTCCAACTATTGCTTTAGATGAAACAAAAGCAAGAGAGTCTATACCCTGCTTCTTTGGTTTCATGCTTTCATAAAGTTGCAACAATTTAGCAACACAATCTCGTGCATTCTTCACACGAATAAGCGTTGGTTTTACTTCTTTATCCAGTGGAATGTCTTCATCAATAAGAACGATGCTTGACTCGGTTTCAAAGAGATAGTGTATATATTTAGGATTTGCAAGAAAAGAGATAGCTCCTTTCTTACCCTCTTCAATTTTTGCGAAAGTATTAATGGTAACGTTTTCCTCACCCTCAATACGACCTTGTATAAATTGCGATATTTGTTTCGCAGAGAATTCCATTTATATTGCCTTTTGTTATTTATTAATTTGTGCAAAGATAGGAATTTTTTATTAGAAACGTTGATAGCAGAGGTAATATTTGCATATTTTTTTCGATAGTAATTCAATGTTCAAAATCTCTGATGCTTCGGTTATATCTTTCAATGTCCCATCTTTATACAGAATACTGATATGGTCGTCAAAAGGATTATACATATCTTTCTGTACACGGTTTACTCCCACGAGGTGATGACAATCAGCGAGACTCACATCATAGCGTTTTGAAATCTCTTGCTTAAGATGATTAATTTCCTCTTCTTTGGGTTCTTCTTCTCTCACTTCGACTTTAAATATTTTTCGATTGATTATGTTTGATGAGAGAAGAGAAAGAATCTTATCCTCATGTTGTTGCCATACTTTAATAGCACTCCAGATGTCATTGTCATCCAATGCTATATAATTGTCTAATGCCTTGTCTTCTTTTTGAAAAGAATCGGCTGTGACATCATTGTAAAGGAAGTAGCGCAGAGCTGGTGAAGCAAACAGCTCAACCCCTTCTCTTGCTAATTGTTTAGCACGATGTAAGGCATTGATAAGAACATTCTCACAGCCAACTGTTGTTTTATGCAGATAAACTTGCCAATACATTAAGCGTCGTGAGGTAAGATAATTCTCTATAGAATAAATTCCATTTGATTCTACAACAAGTGAATCATCAACCACATTAAGCATCTTGATGATACGTGCTGAGCCAATATTACCTTCCGTTACTCCCGTAAAGAAACTGTCACGACGAAGATAGTCAAGTCTATCCATATCAAGTTGGCTTGAAATAAGTTGATGAAGGTAAGACTTAGGATATTCGTCCTTGAAAATACTGATGGCAAGATTAAGTGCTCCATGCATATCTTGATTGATACGGTCCATCATCATCAATGATATTTCTTCATGGGTAATACCGTTGATAAGTGTGTTCTCCAAAACATGAGAGAAAGGTGCATGCCCGATATCATGCATAAGGATAGCCGCTTGTACAGCTTCTGCCTCACTGTCAAACACAAATACCCCTTTCTGCTGTAGTGATATAAGTGCTTCGCTCATAAGATGAAAGGCACCTAAAGAGTGTAAGAAACGTGTGTGTTGTGCGCCTGGGTAAACCTCTTGTGTTAAGCCTAATTGCTTAATACGTGTTAGTCGCTGCATAAGAGGGTGGCGAACAATATCAAGTAAAAGTCCACGTGGGACCTTTATAAATCCGAAAACAGGGTCATTAATTATCTTTGCGTCTGTCATCTTGCCTATTTATCTTGCTCATATTTTATTCAAAATACAAAGATAACATTTTTCCTCAACACAACATTCCTTTCGTTTAAATATTTATAAGCATCGCTCAAACCAACAGTTATCCTTGTCTGATTTATATAAAGATAATCATACTCTTAATGTTTATCAATTCTGCCATTAAAAAGAATAAATATAAAATCTTCTCTTTTTCACCACTTATCTGTAATCTTTTCGTTAACTTTGTGGCATGAAACAATTGATTAACTGGAAGGAATTTGTTGTGCTCTTTATTGTTATAGGGTGCATATACTATATTACAAGGTCATGGCTTATTACGAGTGGAATACTTGTTATTCTCTTGTTAATTGATGGCTTGTTGCGTCAATATGACCATAAAAAGCGTGGAGAAAAACAAGCTGATGAGGTTAAAAAATCCATTGAGGAAGAGGAAGATGCTTCCAATTAGTCCTATATTATATTTGTTACTAAGGCGCACATGTTAAAAGAGTCATGGAGAAACTATTAGAGCTATATAAGAATTGGAAAGGTTCTACCCCCACAAATGTAGAGAAGCTGGTAGGAGCTGGTAGTAATCGTGCATATTATCGTTTGACTGGTGAAGTGGGTGAGACTGTCATTGGCGTGATTGGAACAAGTCGTGACGAGAATCACGCTTTTATCTATCTTGCAAAGCATTTTGAAAAAAGACGCTTACCCGTACCACATATATTTGCCGTTTCTGCTGATGAATTATATTATCTACAATCGGATCTTGGTAACACCTCTCTCTTTGATGCCATACGTGGAGGACGTGAAGCAGGCGGACGATATAATCTTGCTGAGCAAAAGCTGTTGCGCAATGCTATAAGAGAACTGCCAAATATCCAGTTGCGTGGTGCAAGAGGGCTTGATTTTTCTAATTGTTACCCACAGCCAGAATTTAATCAGGAGAGTGTACTCTTTGACTTGAACTATTTTAAGTATTGCTTTCTCAAAGCAACCGAACTTGACTTCCATGAATTAAAGCTTGAAGCAAACTTTCGTATGTTTGCAAAAGACTTAACGTCAGAGAAGATGGATTCTTTCCTTTACCGTGATTTTCAAGCACGAAACATCATGTTAGATAAGGAGGGGAAACCATGTTTTATTGATTTTCAAGGTGGGAGGAAAGGACCTTTCTACTATGACCTTGCCTCATTCTTATGGCAAGCAAGTGCAAAGTATTCTTTCAAACTTCGTCGTGAATTGGTGTTTGAATATTACCAGAGTCTTAAAAATTATACGGAGGTTCCTTCTAAACGCCATTTCGTTAATCGATTATCCTTATTTGTTCTTTTCCGTACATTACAAGTTTTAGGTGCCTACGGTTTCCGTGGCTACTTTGAAAAGAAAAAGCATTTTATTGATTCTATTCCTCCTGCTATACAAAACCTGCGTGATCTCTTAGCATTAGGTGATGGTGTCTTTCCATACCCATATATGATGGATATGTTGAAACGGCTTACGTTATTACCGCAGTTTGCACACATAGAAAAGCCTGCTGCTAACAGAACAGATGGATTTAAGATAGCTGAGAAAGATATTTATAACGCTAACCCCTTAGATGGTCCTGCAACATTTTCTAAATATGATGGTAAAGGTCCTTTGGTGGTACGCGTGTTTAGTTTCTCATTTAAGAAGGGTATTCCTGAAGACACTTCAGGCAATGGCGGTGGATATGTTTTTGACTGTAGAAGTACACATAATCCTGGTCGTTATGAACCTTATAAGAAGATAACAGGTTTAGATGAACCTGTCATTCGTTTTCTTGAAGATGATGGCGAAATACTCGACTTCTTAAAGCCCGTGTATAAATTAGCCGATCACCATGTAGAGCGTTATATGCAACGTGGCTTTACTGATTTAATGTTCTCTTTTGGATGTACTGGAGGACAGCATCGCTCTGTCTATGGTGCGCAGCATCTTGCAGAACATCTTAATGAGAAGTATGAGATAGAAGTACATATAAATCATAGAGAACAAGGCATTGAGCAAATCCTTAAGGCTAAGTAACTCTTAGCTTTAATAGAAGAATAACCAAGACGGTCTTGGTAGTTTTTTTTTAGAGCCTTCAGGATTTTAGAGTGCTAAAGTAGCTTTCTGTTGTGGCACACAGAGCGCATGGAGATAAAAACAATCTTGTGAAGGTGCCGATGAAACAGAGAACTGTAGCTATGAGTTCTGATATTTTGGCAAGAAACACCATCTTATCAACTTTGCGAACAAGTATGCGAACAAAATTTGAAGCTTTCCCCTTTCACACCATGCACCGACGGTGTCTCCCTGGTCACCGTCGTTTAGTATTTGTCAAACCTCCGTGTTCACGGTGTGACATTTCTTCAAAGTTCAAAGTTCAAAGTTCAAAGTTCAAAGAATAAGTTTATTATCCATCATTCCAGCTTCCTGAAGATTTTTTTAACCTCCACTACTGAAAACCTTTTCATTTTAATACTTCGAAAAGTTGCAGATAAATTTTTGAAAAATCATTACATAAGTTTAAGTAAAATGCCTCAAATTAATATGAAAAATACGTATAAAAAGTAAGTTTGCAACCTGTTGCATGTCAATTAGTTATAAAGTCGCATAAGAAGAGATGCTTAATTGGACTTCAAAAGGGCGTTAGTAAGAGCTCAAAAGAGCATCTTCTGCAAGCCAATAAGGCCTCTTTTAGAAGCCAAGAGAGCATATGTTGGCTTTGAGGTGTATGAAAATAGTTTACAAATATCGATTGATATGGGAATAAGTTGTTTGTGGAAGAAGGAAAAATATGCTAATGGATAGGCATAGTTTTTATTTATCTTTGCTGTTTTTATCTTGTAATTTTTCCTCTTTGTAAGACCACCTAATTTTGGATAGTCATACAATGCAAGTGTATAGGCCCCTTTCTTCTATTTCAAATCTATGCATTTAACGGAAGAGGCAATAAAAAGGGGACGTATAGCTCGTGGACCAATTGATAATAGTAATTGGTAACTCACATTCTATACGTCCCCTTTTTTCTGTTTTTTAATTCCTCAGTAAGATTACGATATATCCTATATTATTCCTTTTAATTCTTCAGGAACAGATATGGAGTCACAATGCAAATGGTTCAGTTTCTCTAAACCATGTTTTGTAATGTGAAATCTTTGACAGCGTCCATCTTCCGAACATGATCGGCGACGAATAAGGGATGCTTGCTCCAATGAAGCTATCACCTTTGAAGCATTGGATCGTGTCAAACCCATTTCTTCGGCTATTTCACCGGCTAACATGGGATTTTCACTTTCTGAAAGCAAACACAAAAGCATTGCTTCATTTATGTTTAAGCCTATCTGCCGTTGTAGTCCATCTTCAAAGACTGTGATAGCACGAAATATCTCGCGAATCTTACTGATACAATAATTATCCATTATTTACCTTTACTTCAACAAGACAGACTTGATAACCTCCTCAAACTGAGCCTTATTCATAGCTCCGTTTTGCATAGTAGGTTCGCCTGTCTTAGGAATAAAGAGGATTGATGGGATTGAACGAATACCAAAGAGGGCTGCAAGCTCACGCTGCTGATCAACATCTACCTTATAAACGTCAATCTGACCTGCATAGTCGCCAGCGACCTCTTCAAGGACTGGAGCTGTAGCCTTACATGGCCCACACCATGTTGCATAAAAGTCAATAATTGCAGGCTTATCACCCTTAAAGTTCCATGTCTTAGGATTTTTCTTGTAATCCATTACTTTCTGCTGGAACATGGCTGATGTCATTTCTGTTACATTCATCTTTGTTTCCTTTCCTTCTTTTTGATTATTAATTCTGGTTTGTTCTGTTGTCATAGCACTATTACCCTGCTTTTTAGGATTGTTGTCTGCTTTACAAGCTGTAAGTGCTAATGCCATAATAGCCACTACAAGTGTTGCTGTTCGTTTCATCTTTTATGTATGTTATCTTTAATTTACCGAGGTTCTATCACCTGCTGGTTTGTTAATATTGTTTTTGTTTCCTATGGAAAACGTTGCAAAGGTAATTAATAATTTGCTTTCTACCAAATTTCCAATGGAAAATTATTCTTGTAAATTAAACTTTTTTCTCCAATATAAGATATCTACGAAACGAATTCTATCTAAGTTTGTCTCAGTCTGTGAGTAGTTGTCGAGTTGACATGTGAAAGGGTTAACAAATTGCTTAGCCTGTTGCTTCTACTATCTGTACAAGCATTCGTGCAATTTGTGTCATGCGTGGTATTCATTTTTTACATTACATTGTATGTGCATGATGCTTTAGAGCGTGCCTATTTCTGATAAGGTTTCGGCTACATCTTCCGGTGTGTTGAATAGGATTCCATCTTCTAACTCCTCGTCTGATAGTTGATCAAGTAGTTCTTTTGCGGATGATTCATCAAAACGTGGCTCACCCTTGCTATTGGTTTTTGCAAGTAAGGAGGAAAGGATCTGTTTGCGATATTCTTCTATTGACATAATTAATTTGACTTTTATATATATAATAAGGTTTAAATCATGCTTACTGCTTTAAGATAAAGTGAGGATGACTTTCATCTCCATAGTTTTTGTCATAGGTAAAACCATCATATGCGAAGCTAAGGAACTCTTCTGGTGAGGTCAGTTGATTGCGGAGTATGTAGCTTGTCATCGCACCTCGACAGCTCTTGGCGTAGACATTGATAGCTTTTAGCCGGCTACCCTGATCCACCATAAAGAAGGGATGTATGACACGTGCTTCTTTCTTCAGCCGCTTCCAATCAAAGAGATGTTTGAACTCTTCTGCGGCAAGATATACAAGAATTCCGTCATCAGCTTTCAAGGTTTTAATGAGCATATCGGTAAGAAGTGGTCTCCAGTAATCAAATATATTCTTTCCTTCTGCTGACGGAAGTTTGGTCTTACCTTCCAGACGGTAGGGATGTATGAGGTCTAACGGTCGTAATAGTCCGTAAAGGAAACTTGTTATCCAGAGGTGTTTGTCCGCATAAAGAAAGTCATTCAGGCTGTATTCCTCTGCTTTCAAGTACTTATAAGCCTGACCGTAATAGGCAAGAAGTGCCGGGAGATAAGCGTCCTCGTTGAAGAAGTCTTGATAGCGAAGCTTGTTCTCCAATGCTATTTTATCATTACACTTTAATTCTTTCGCAAGATTTTCAACGGAGAGTTCTCCCAGCTCTAATGCCATCTGTCTCGCTTCCTTATGGAAACGAGGCAGGTGTGTATCTGGGGTTTGTACCTTTGTGGTACTTTTCATTATTTTTGCGGATGCTAATAGAATCTGCATTTGATTGGAAACTTAAGAGGTTAAGTATTTTAATTGAATTAAGACAATACTATTATTCATGAAATATGTTTTGGAGTTTGAGGAGTTATGCTATTGCAAGAAGTTACTTTTCAAACAAAGATATATGAACATAACTCCTCCGAACTCTTAATATTTCAATCCCATATTATAAAGGATGAAACCGTAGATATCAGCCTGCTCTTCTAATTGCTTAGACAAAGGCTTACCACTTCCGTGTCCCGCCTTCGTATCGATGCGGATGAGAGTTGGAGTGTTAGCAGCATTGTCAGCCTGTAATGTTGCAGCAAACTTGAAAGAGTGAGCAGGTACCACGCGGTCATCATGGTCGGCAGTCGTAATCAAAGTCGCTGGATATTTTGTGCCAGGACGTAGGTTGTGGAGAGGAGAGTAGCCGTGAAGATAATCGAACATCTCCTTTGAGTCTGCACTTGTCCCGTAGTCTGGTGCCCAGTTCCAACCAATAGTAAACTTATGATACCGTAACATATCCATTACACCTACCTGTGGAATACATACCTTGTATAGGTCAGGGCGTTGCGTCATACAAGCGCCTATGAGTAAACCACCATTTGAACCGCCAACAATAGCGAGGTAGTCTTTACTTGTATACTTGTTTTCAATAAGCCACTCTCCAGCTGAGATGAAGTCATCAAAGACATTCTGTTTCTGCATCTTCGTACCAGCTATGTGCCAGTCCTCACCATATTCGCTACCACCTCGTAGGGATGCTTGGGCATAGATTCCACCATTTTCGATGAAAGGAATACGTACCGAAGAGAAGTAAGGGGTTAAAGGTACGTTGAAACCACCATAGCCATAGAGGAATACTGGGTTCTTCCCATTACGCTTTAAACCTTTCTTATAAGTGATAAAGAGAGGTATCTTGGTTCTATCCTTACTTGGGTAGAAAACTTGTTCACAAACATAATCTGACGCCTTGAACTTAACCTTTGGTGCAGCATAGACCTTACTGTTTGCTGTACCGAAGTCGTATTGGTAGATAGTGGTTGGCACAGTGAATGAAGAGAAGGAATAGAAAACTTCCTTGCGGTCCTTTTCGCCATAGAAACCTGCACTACCTAATGTAGGAAGTTTAATCTCAGAGAGTTGCTTTCCATCCATTGAATAAACATATGCATGGCTGGAAGCATCTTTCATATAATTGAGAATCATCTTACCATCAGCAAAGGTAACGCCTTCAAGCATATCCTTAGACTCTGGTATTAGTGTCTTCCACTCGCTGAAACCAGGATGCTTGAGGTCAGTAACCATCAATCGGTTCTTTGGTGCACCATCATTGGTAAGGAAATACATCTTGTCGCCGACGGTCTCAACCAGGCTATACTGCATGTCAAGATTTGATGTCATCTGAATGAACTGGCTGTTAGGCTGACGGAGGTCACGAACGTAAACATTATTGCCAGAGCCTGCACCACTTTCATAGAGGAACATCATTGTCTCTTCCTCATTAACACCTACTGCATAGAAACGCATTGGATTTGCTGGGTTCTGATAGAAAAGGACATCTTCAGACTGTGGAGTACCAATCTTATGATAGTATATTTTCTGGATGGAATTTACATTACTAAATTCATGTCCCTTCTGTGGAGCATCATAAGCACTGTAATAGAAACCATCACCTTGCCAAGAAGCACTTGAGAACTTTGCCCAAGTGATATGGTCATTGAGAAGCTTTCCGGTTTTAATATCCATTACATAGAATTCTTGCCAGTCGCTACCACTACGAGAAATAGAGTAGGTTGCATATCTGCCATTGTTAGAAAAGTAAATACCCTTCAGCGCAACAGTTCCGTCTGTTGATAGTTGGTTAGGATTAAGGAAGACACGAGCATTCTTCTCGTCACCAAGACGGTCCATTATATACAGTACACTTTGGTTCTGTAGACCATCATTCTTGTAGAAAAGCCACTTGCCTATAGACTTGATATAGGAAGGAGCTGAGACTTTTTCGTAGTTTGCTAACTCCTTCATACGTTTAAGAAGCTTGCCACGGAATGGAATACGAGAGAGATACTCCTGTGTAACTTTGTTTTCTGCAGCTACCCATTCAGCAGTAGCTTTGGAACTGTCATTCTCTAATGGACGATAAGGATCTGCAACTTGAACACCAAAATAGGTGTCTACTGTTCCATCC
>ERZ772926.987-NODE-987-length-14567-cov-6.875965_pt1 | contig 14567 bp, 15 predicted proteins | sample MGYA00511136_ERZ772926 | MGnify/ENA primary metagenome ERZ772926 (study PRJEB29015, sample SAMEA2737917) | human oral metagenome | biome: human oral; feature: human-associated habitat; material: dental | place: China | collected 2153 ... | reverse complement strand
TCGACCCCCGCGAATACCTGTAACCTCAACGACCAACTCGCTGCTCACAATCCTTGAGCGACACCATGAAGATGCACATCTACGGGCCTTGCGGACAGGACTGTCCCACCGTTCTCATCATTCACCCGATGCTGTCCTCGGCCTTGAGCATGAAGGCCGCGCTCTGCGATCACATGGGCTCCGGCCTGCGCTTTCTCGTGCCGGACCTGTCCGCCCACGGGGACGAGGCCGGGGTCCCCTACGTGGCGGCGGCGGCAGAGGCGGCGGTGATCAACGAGTGACTGACCTCCCAAGGAGTACATCGCTTGTCTCTAGGATTTGGCGCGTCGCTCGGCGGGGTCATCCTGTTCGAGCTACTGCGATTCCCGGACCTCGCATGTGACCGACTCTATATTGAAGGGGTGAGCTTCTACTCGGGCGGGCCCGTGGCCCGAGTCGGCGGGTCCATTCTCAGCCGTGTCATGGTCACGAAACACCGGAAGGCCGTGCGGGATCCCGAGGCCGGAGCACGCAAGCTCGCGCGCCTCTACGGCGAGCAGGCCGCTCACGCGATGGTCGCTAGTTTCGCCGCGATGAGCGAAGAGAGCATCCGCGCGATCGTACGCGACTGCTCGCACGTCAGCCTGCCCCCCTCTCACCCGCCATTCAGCGGTGCTGCACGTTCACGTACGGGCAGAAAGACTCAGACCTGCGACTCGCGCGGCGCGTGATTCCGCGACTCTATCCGCAGGCCAAGCTGCGCGTCTGGGCGGGGTGGGGGCACTGCGAGTACACGAGCCGCGGTTCGCTCACGTACGGGGTGATGCTGCGCAGGCTCGTCCGAGAGGGGCGTTAGCTCCCGCTGTCGCGTGGAGCAAACGGCTCACGCGGATAGGTTATGCGGATACGGATAGGTTATTCACTTGCGGATAGGTTAATAAGCTATCCACATGCTCGTAACCTATCCACATGTTCGCAACCTATCCGCGTAGGCGAGCACGGAACCTCGATCCGAGATCACACTATTCCTCCACTGTCGAACAAAGTGACAGGTCAACAAAAAGCTATCGATACCCAAGTTCCAGAAACGCTCGAGGCGACTGCAGGGCATCCTCCAGAAGCCCCGCGCGGGCAAGACCCACCACTTTAGCCACAGTCCTTGCCTGACAGTTGATCGACCGCTCAGGATTATGCTCGATATCGGTGAATGCATCGAACATCATTACCTGCTCAACGATCTCATCATCACGACAAAGAGCCGAGGCGTACAACCAGTCGTAAAAATAAGTCTTCGGCTCTAATGGAAATTCATGTGCAAAATACTTGAAACCGACGAGCTTTCCACTTTCCCTCAGTCGCCGATCTGTTTTTGCTGCACGACTCGAGACATCGAGAAGATCAACAAACGGGCCACCATGCGCAAACACCTTTGAAGCCTGGAACACACATTCAACACTGTAACTTCCGCGTTCCGGATGCTCAATCATCAAATTGAAAGCGCTTAACTGAACTCCAAGGTCTCTTTCACTCTTGGATGAAACCTCCAGAACGCGCGACGAAGGAAACTTAGCCACATACGACGCATGCAACCTTGCAATCGAACGCCGCTTCTGCTGAATAGAAGATCCGGAAAATTGTTCAAATTCCAGAGACAATTCCGAAACATACGGACTCTCAGAGCCAGGCACAAACACCAGCCTACGAGCCATGACGAGCCACCTTCTCACTCAACACGGTATCCAAACAATCAAGGAAGGCAAAAATGCTCAAACTCTCGAGAATTTTCACTTTCCACTGACTACAGATTCTTTCATACTTATTCAAACTGCGCAACATTGCGCGCTCATTTTAGGAAATTATCCTTCTCGAACAAATCGCTCGTTCCACTGCAAAGCCAGCCTGATATCAGACTCTACTATTGCCCTCTCGCACGTCCACGATAGGCCAGCGCGCCGAGGCCGTGGGCCCCGAAACCGAGCACGCTATAGCCCACCCCGTAGATGAGGGCACTGTCGTTGAGGAACAGGTACATCGGCGCCAAGAAACATACGAAGGGAGCGAGCAGCCACAGGAAGCTGAAGCCCTCCTTCACGCCATCCCAGGCGCCGAAGGCCATCGCGAGGATCGGCAGGATCGCGAGCAAGATCAGGAAGACAAGGCTCTTCACGATCTCCATCGAGTCCGAGACACGCGAGAGACTAAACCACGCCGCCGGCACCAGCAGGTAGATGCCGAAGAGCACGGCGATACGAATCCACGTTGATCTAGTCGCCCACCTCATGAATCAATGATACGTGAATGATCAGAAAGAAAATGGGATTCGACACCCATGTGGATCCGGTGACATGACTATGCGTCGATGGAGCCAGCACCAAGGCTGGACCCCATCGACGCGTTGACTGCACACCCCTCAGCGTCCCCACGAGGAGACGGCCTCGGGCCACTAGCTATCCGCAGAAGCTGCCAAATAGGCCGCGCTTCTTCCGGGCGGCGGCATACTCCTCGTCGGTGTGCTCCTTATTGCACCACTGTTCGTCGGGCACCCGGGCCTTCACCGAGTCGATGTGCTTGCCGCAGCCCTTCCAGGTGGTCTTTCCGCATACCTCGCAGGTGGTGGGTCGACACATTGTTTTCTCCTTGTGGTGTTGTGCCTCGGATCCGTTGCGGATTCGTTGCGCATTGATAAGTGTTCTATTCGTGATAGTGGATCTATCGACGCTTTAGGTCAGGCGGAGGAAAAGCTGCTCAAGCTCCTCCATCGTCACCCTGTCCGCAGCCACGAACGATTCCGTTCGCGCCGACAGAGGGTCGGCCTCGTTCCGTGAGCCGACAACCTCCTGCGCACACTGCGACATGATCGTCGCGACCGCGAGGTAGCTAGCTCGTTTCATCGCGGAGTTGACTGCCGCGAACTGAGTCAAGACCTCCCGGCAGTTACCGTCCCCGCTTTCCAGCTGCTCGATGAGAGCGTCGAGTTGGCCGCGGGCGCGTTTGAGGCGATTGACGATCTGTGCTTGCGTTGCCATGCGCTAGCGGTCCCCTTCCGCGGCCAGCACGGTCTCGGCCCTCTCGCCGAGCCACGCCCGCAGCGTCTGGATACCGCCCGACAGCATGGTCACGTTGAAGCCTGCCGCGCGCACGATGCGGTAGCCAATCCAGGAGCGCACGCCGGCGGCGCACATGACGACGAATGGCCGGTCGCCGATCTCCTCGTCGACCCAGGCTTGCACCTCGTCGAGGCGGTCGCGCAGCTGCGTGTGGGGAATGTTCAGGGAGTTGGGCATGTGACCCTGCGCGTACTCGGCCGGCGTGCGCACGTCCAGCACCGGCATGTCCTCGGTGAGCTCGTTTGGTCCGGTCAGTGCCAGCTGCCCGGTCAGCACGTTGTGGGCGACCATGCCGGTCTGGTTCACCGGGTCCTTGGCTTGGCCGTACGGCGGCGCGTACGCCAGATCCAGGTCCATGAGATCGGGGGCTGCGAGGCGAGCCCGCATCGCCGTCGCAATGACGTCGATCCTGCGGTCCACGCCTTCGACGCCGACCGCTTGCGCGCCGAGAATCTGCCCGTCGGTGCCGACGTGCATGAGGATGTGCACGGGCTGGGCACCGGGGAAATAGCCCGCGTGCTGGTTCGCGTGCGTGTGCACCGTGAAGTACTCGGCGCCCGCAGCGTCCAGGGTCGCGCGGTTGGCACCGGTCATGGCGGCGGTGAGACCGCCCACCCGGACGATAGCGGTGCCCTGGGGGCTCGGGATAGGTCGGGCGGTGGCCTCGCCGCATTCGGCGTCGGCGATCGCGTCGGCGATGAGGCGTCCGCCGCGGTTCGCGGGACCGGCCAGTGCAACTGGATGGTCCTGGTCACAGCCGATCGTACCGTCGCCGATCGCGTAGATGTCGTCGGCGCTGGTGCGACCGTGATCGTCGATGACGACGTAGCCCCGGCTGGTCTGGATGCCAGCTGCCTGGGCGACCGCGGTGTCGGGGCGGACGCCGACGGACAGGACGATGACGTCGGCGTGCAGGACGGTGCCGTCGGAGAGGGTCACGACATCGTTGTTGTCAGCGTGGGCGATGGCCTGGGCGGCGACGCCCGTGTGGACGTGCACGCCCAGGTTTCGCAGCTCTTGGGTGACCAGCGTTGCCATCTCGACCTCGAGCGGCGGCAGGACGTGCTCGGCGAGCTCGACGAGGTGGGTTTCGAAACCACGAGCGGCGAGGGCCTCGGCGGCCTCGATGCCGATGAAGCCGGCACCGAGCACGATGGCGCGGCTACCCGAGGCTTCGCGCAGGGCGAGAGCATCATCAACCGTGCGCAGGGTGTGCACACGCGGGGAGTCGAGGCCGTCGATCGGCGGACGTGCGGCGAGCGCGCCGGGAGAGAGGATCAGGTAGTCGTAGGAAAGCGTGTAGGTGTTGCCCGCGCCCGTGTCGGCGACCGCGACGCAGTGGTTATCGGGGTCGATCTCCGTGACCTCGGAGTTGATGCGCACGTCCAGATTCAGGGCGGCCTTGAGGGATTGCGGGGTGTGCAGGAGGAGCTTGGCGGGGTCGTCGATCTCGCCGCCGACGTAGTACGGGAGACCGCAGTTCGCGAAGGATACATAGCTCCCGCGCTCCAGGACGATGATCTCGGCGTCCTCGTCGCGCCTGCGCAGGCGCGCCGCCGCGCTCATGCCGCCCGCGACCCCTCCGACGACCACTACTCGCATGTTCGGCTCACTTTCTATTTCTGTCTCCGACGGCGAGCGTCCCCGCCGCGACACGATTGATAATACCCCCAGGGGTATCAGGAGGCAACGGTAACTCCGCGCCCAACCATCACAACATCGCGCCTCAGCACACAAGACCGGTAGCGTCCCGCATAGTGGTGTAACCGTGTGGTGGTCGGCCTGTTGCTTGTTATGGGTGCGGTCACCGTGTGATCCTTCGAGAAAGCTCTCCACTTCTCACTCGAAACGATGTGGAGGCACAACGATGACCGCTCCTCGCGTTATCGACCCCGCTGGCGTGGCCGGCAGGGCAGCAGGCGGCGATCGTCGCAGGGACGCGGGCGCATTTGGAAGTTGAGCACAAACGCGAGGAGAGGGTCTCGACCCACGGCGCAACATGTATTTTTGACGCATAATATTCCTCGTAGGCACGAGGAGGAATATTATGCCCGACAAGGACATGATTGCAGTTATCCAGCGCGCAGCTGAAGCTCTCTCCCCCGCCATGTGGTCCGCGCATGGGGCAGCGCTTCAGGACGCCGATTCACGTATGCGCGGCCTCGCGCACGAGAGATACCCTGCGCTGCGTCCGCTCGTCGCGCGCGAGTCTGCGTGAGCTCCTGATGGCCGATGAGATTCTTCCTCCGGGGTGGCGCATTGCCGGTAGGCCGCAGCAGATGGCGCAACTGATCATAGAGTCGGACGATGTCACTGCGCGATTCTTGAAGGAGTCGCCGACGGTTTTCCCCGGCGGGGTTCCAGCTGCGGGCAGGAATGGGGCACGACAGGCCTTTTGGCAACCCTCTCTCCTTGAGGTCGACAGTCCGATACCTCAGCTGAATCTTCTGCTCCTGTGGGACAACAACACCCCTGGCCGCGCGGATGATGGTTTCACCCTGCGCCTGGTTCACCCGAAGGGGCAGGGTAGGTACCTGGGCAAGACTCCTATCGATGCAAGCATTCCCCTGAGCGAGGACCTCAACTGGCTGAGTTCCTTGCGGTTCACTGATGCGCAAGAGAACGCGCAGGAGGACTTCTTCGCGCAGATTGACGCCGACGAGGCTGAGGGACATGGCTTCGCGGGCTAACTACTACGGTGGGCGCCTGGGGGTTCTCCTTGCCCTGGAGGGGATAACGCAGGCACAGGTAGCCGAGCGGCTTGGAGTATCGCAGGGAGCTGTCTCGAAGGTCATCCACGGCGTATCACCGCTTTCCGAGGACCTGGCTGTTCGGCTCGCTGCTGAATTCACCGTTCCCCTCTCATTCTTTGCGCGCGCGCCGCGGGCATCAGACGCTGCTGCGGTGACGTTCCGCAAGAAGGCGTCGACGAGGGCCTTTGAGGAGCGTAGGATCGGGGCGCTCACGCAGCTTGCGGGGGACCTGTGGCGCGCAGCGTCGCAGCGTTCGGGATACTATCCATTCACACCTCCCGACGTGCTGGACATGGATGCGGACGATGCAGCCACGGCGGTCCGTGAGGCCGCAGGATTAGGAGCGGACGCCCCGGTCGCATCGATGACTCGCATGGTGGAGCGTATGGGTGTTGCGGTCGTCGCAAACCTGGACCCACAACGTTCCTATGGAACGACAATGGCGGGCGTATCGCGCCCCTCTGCCAGTGAGAATCGGCCCGTGATAGCAACCTTGGGGCCCGAGCGGGGCGACGTACAGCGCATGACGATCGCCCACGAGCTCGCTCATCTGCTCTTCGACCACGACCTGGCGACCCCTCCTCGTGCGAGGTCGCCACGTGAACGCATGGCCTTCGAATTCGCGGGAGCGCTCCTCCTGCCAGCGGCACCCATGCGCGCCTCAATTGGCGAGCGGTCGACGATTCCCGACTACATGCGCCTCAAGGCACGATTCGGGGTGTCACTCATGGCCATCGTGAAGCGCGCCGAAGGGCTACACCTGATCTCGCCCGGGCGCGCGAAGAGCATGTACGGACAGATCAACGCGCGCGGCTGGCGACTCAACGAACCCGTTGACGTCCCCGTCGAAAGGCCCTCACTCCTCACGCAGGCAACCGAACGCACCTGGCCGGGCACCCCTCTCAAACGAGTCAGCGAAGCAACAGGCGTACCCACCACGCTTATCACCGCCTGGACAGGCACCAACTCCAACGCAGCCCACCAGCAGCAGGGCGCCGAGGTCATCAACCTCGCCGCTAGACGAGCACTGCTCTCAACTACCTCACGATGACCCACCCCAAACCAAACTTCCGCGAGCCCCACATGGACGCTCGAGGGAGCCATTTTGCGCTGGGCGCATGATAAGCGCCCGTTTGAGGCGCGTTTTCGGCTGCTTAGGAGCGGAATCGTGTCTGAGCACGGCGCTGCCACGCCTCGACAACCCCGCCGGGCAGGTCGATCTCCTCGGCGATGAGAGCCGGGCCCGGCCCGACGAGACTGCCGGCGCGTGGGTACAGGCCCAGGGCAATGAACCGGCGGGCGACGCAGACACGACCTGCGCCGCAAACACCGCGATCGCGCCACCAGACGGAGCACGCGCATTCATTGCCGTGCCTCCACGCTCTCAATCTGAGGAATACACTCCACTGTTCGCTCGGTGTTGTTCTCCAGCTTTGAGCCGCGAGGCGCGCCGTGCCGTGGACGGTACTCTCAGCGCAACCGTGCACCCTCCCACGCATCGGAGCGAACCAGCACCACCGCCAAGCCAGCGAGTACCGGGCCGGGAACAAGCAACCACTCGGGCCAACGCCCTTGGTTCTCGAGGCCGCGCATACCCAGCCCCTTCACAAGGCCGAACGCCAAGGCCAGGCCACCATTCAACGATCGTCACAGCCACAAAGGCCGACGGGACGTGATATCCTTTTTCACGAGCAACCTTTTCGCCTGCTCTCGCGCCCCCGCGTTGCAAACGCTGGGGCGCATCTCTTTACCTTGTTCGCCGACGAACGTCATTCCTCGCGACGGCGTGAGCGGTCTACCAGGTGCTCGCCAGAATCCGAATCGGCGGGGTGAGTCTTCTCGAGCGGGTGCGGGTCGTGACTCCTGGCGGTCAGACCCGCGCCGACATCGAGGGTGAGGCCAGGGGGCGCAGTCAGGAGGGCGGCAGTGCCGCGGGTCCACCTCGATAACGTCGTCGGAGCGCTAAGCTCCAGCGCATCATCGAGGATCTTCTCTTGACGCTCCCGAAAGGGATGAGGCTTCTGCCCATCCCGGACCCTCCAAGCGAGATCATGTCCGACATCTGAGGAGGATACCAACGCGGCCCCGGCCACTGGAAGACATCTTCCGGCGGCCGGGGCCGTTTTGTTGTACCCACCGCGTACCCCAGCCGAGGCGGGCATCGCTGCTATTGCAGGCGATGAGTGGGAATCTGTGGAGCTCAGGGGGCACGTGTCGAACTCGTGCCGACTCGCGATCACCTTTTGTTGGTGGCCATGGCAGCGTGAGGCGCGCTCAACCTCCTCGTCGGGGTAGAGGGCAAGCATCCCAGAGATTTCCTCAACCACCTTTCCTGCTACGCGTCAACGACCGCAATATTGTGGTGGCACCTCCACGTTCCGGAAAAGGAAATGACGGGCAGCCCAGCGGATGGGAAATCGTCCGAACCGTTGATATTCCAGTCGAACTCCACTCCGGTACAAATACTGTGACCATCTCAGGGAACACCCCATGGGCTCCTGATATTGATCGAGTGATTGTTCGCTAGCGACGTCTGTGGGTGGAGGAGAAAGCTATAGATCCCCTCCACCCACAGTCCGTTTTCACGAGAAAGGATCCCTATTTGACCTCAGGAAGGCGCCCCAGAGTTCCTCCTTCGATGAACTCTCCGGGCACCAGGATCGAGGCGTTGCGCGCCTCGGAACCGGCTAGGCGTTCCTGCGCGAGCAGCACGGTCTGCCTCGCCAATTCACGCACCGGTTGCGCAACCGTCGTCAGGTTCAAAAGCGGTGAAGAATACGGACCGGTCGCGTCAAAGCCCGTCACCGACACCTGCTCCGGGCAGGCAATCCCTCGCGACGCCAAGTGTTCCAAAATTTTCACCGCAATCAGATCACTTCCCGTAATGACCGCAGTACACCCGGCATCAATCGCCCGGTCAATGCCGTCGAAAAGATCCTCACCGTAGTCGCTGTGAGACGTCACGATATGTGGCTGGACGCCGTCGACAACCAGCTGGGTAATGAAGGTTGCGGTACGGGCATGCAGGGTGGCCGCGAGAGGGTGGCTGGTGGCGGTGACAGCAACTTTCCGGTGTCCATAGGCCACAACTTTTTGTGCCAGCATCGCTTCATACGCGGGATCGATGCGCACGGAATCAAATTCAGGGCGGGTTTCCCCACAGCCGATAGTAATGAGCGGGACGAAGGAAGCCGCATACTGCATGGCCTCGTTCGATACTCGACCAGAAGCAACGATAACCACGCCCACCCCGTGTCCCACGAGGTTGTTAATGGCCTGCATCTGGCCTTCTTCGCTGTCGCCTCCGGCGGTAATCAGCAGTTCTAACCCGAGTTCGTCGGTGTGCGCTTGGAGTTCTTCTGCAACTTTCCCATAGAAGCTGTGTCCAATGTTGCGCACCAAAAGGCCGACAGTGGTGGTGCTGGAACTGGCGATCCCAGCAGCACCGAGGTTTCGCACATATCCGAGGCGGGCGGCAGCTTGGCGCACAGCGACGCGCGCTTGGGAACTGACGGCGGGATGCCCAGAAAGTGCGCGGCTGGCAGTCGCCTGCGACACTCCCGCTGCTTGAGCCACATCAATGATGCTGGCTCGTTTCTTTCTGGGCATCCTCGAACATCCGCCTTTCAGTGAGTGGTGGGGTATTCCCCGACGTCAGCGCGGGGTTCCGACCGTCCAAGTATATAGAGGACGGAAGGAAAAAATACCGGCCTCTTGGTCTTGATCGACTTCGACAAGAGCGATCTGTGAGCACTCCATCGAATTGTCGGTTTTCAGAGCGTGAAGAGCATCAGCAAGCGCCCGATCCTCTTCGCTACTCGTCCCCGCAACCGCATAGGCCAGGCTGAAATGGGGGCCAAACGGCGGATCCGTGAGCGCCTCCCCCAGCCCCGCGTCAACGATGCTGTCACGCACAGCGTCGATCAGCCTCGTAAATGAGGGGTTCTCTGGGGAAATCACTTCCACTGCCCGTTCCTGGACGGCCGGCGGAGCGAAGGTCAACGTGAAGGGGGCGATCTGCGCCATGCGACGATCCATCTGCGAGCGCAGTTTCTCCCATTGGGCGTCACTGATCTCGTCTCGATACAGATCGAGGCGTTGCACCGTCACGTGGATGCACTCCGGCGGTTGGATACCGATCTGTGGGAGCGCTGACAGGGGTTTTTCCGCCTCGCGCACCAAGTCCCACAGGGGGGAATCCTCGGGGGGCGCGAGGTAGAAGTGGAGCGCACCATTTCCTCGGCGCCACCGCGTATCCTCACGATCAAAAAAGCGTCGCATGGTTCCGACCTTTTATTTCTCCGAGGAATCCGCGGGAATCACCCACAGGGACTCGCGCGAGATCACACAGGTGACCTTCTCTCCGGCAGCATGAAGTTCATTCATGCCGTGAGAACGGCCTTCGAGGGTGCCCGCCGCGGTGTCCAGGACGTAGGTGTTGACCGAGCCGTCGAAGGCTGCGGAGCGCACTGTGGCTTCCAGAACCACGTCTCTGCCCTCCCCTGCCTGCTCGTTCCCGGGTGCATCCAGGCCGACCGCGGTGTTTTCTGCTCGGACAACCAACTCCACGTGATCGCCAACACCAAGTCCGGGGACTCCCGCGGTGTCCAGATCACCCAGCGGGGTGGCCACCAGGTAGCGGTCGCCTCGTACCTCACTGACCGTGCCGGCCACGAAGGATGCAGTTCCCATGAAGGAGGCCACGAAGCGGTTCACCGGGCGATGGTAGATTTCACGCGGCTCCCCGACCTGCTCGATGGTGCCCGCGCTCATCACCACGATCATGTCGGACATGGTGAGAGCCTCGGACTGGTCGTGGGTCACGAAGATCGCGGTAAGTCCCAGACGCTGTTGGAGTGCACGGATTTCGCTGCGCATGCGCAGACGCAGGCGCGCATCCAGGTTCGAGAGGGGTTCGTCGAAGAGGATGATCTTCGGTTCCATGACGAGTGCTCGCGCCAGGGCAACGCGCTGCTGCTGGCCTCCGGACAGCTGATGCGGGTAGCGGTGAGCGTACTGTTCGATCCCCATGAGCGCCAGACCGTCAGCGATCCGCTGCTCACGTTCTGCGGCGGGGAGCTTCTGGTAGTTCAGACCGAATCCCACGTTGTCTTTCACCGTCAGGTGTGGGAAGAGCGCGTAGGACTGGAACACCATCGACATGGGGCGCTTTTCGGGCGGGACAGACACCAGGGACTGGCCGTCCAGGGTGATTTCGCCTTCCGTAACGGCCTCAAATCCGGCGATCATACGCAGGGTCGTGGTCTTCCCACAGCCGGACGGTCCCAGGAAGGTCACGAATTTTCCGGCCTCAATGTCGAGGTTGATGCTGTCAACAGCTCGGTGCTGCCCCTGCTTGGCATCGTAGATTTTGGTGACAGAGCGCAGCTGGAGTGCGCCTGCCTGCGTGTGGTGTTCAGTCGTCATTTCACTACCGTCCTGGTGGAGCGATTCAGTCGGTTAACAAGAAGGTTGGCGATCATCAAGATGATGAGCACGAGGCCGATGAGGAGGGTGCAGTAGGCGAAGGCGTGGCCGAAACGCCCGGCATCAACCTCGTCCAAGATCTGGGAGGTCATCACCTTGGTTTGAGGCGTCGTAATGAAGATGATCGCGGTGATCATGGTCATGGACTTGGTGATGCCGTAGGTGACGGCGGTGACGATGCCGGAACGCACCAGCGGAAGTGTCACTTTCACCAGGGTGGACACCTGGCTGGCTCCCAGGGATCGCGCGGCTTCTTCCACCTGCGGGTTGATCTGTTTGAGCGCGGAGATACAGGCCTGCTGGCCGGTGGGGATGGCGCGCGCAATGTAGACCAGGATGATGGCGATGGCGCCGCTTCCGACGGCCAAGCCACCTGCCAGAGTGGGCAGAATCTGTTTGCCGAACAGCCACGTGGGGTTGGAGTAGGCCAGGGCGAATCCCAGACCGAGGACGGTGCCGGGGATTGCTATACCGAGCATGCCCCAGAAATCCAGGATTTTACCGATCTTCGGGAACTTGCGGACGACCAACCACGCAATAATCAGCGCCATGACGGCTGCGATCGGAGCGGCGACCAGGGTCATCGACAGCGTTGTGACAATTGCGGAGGATCCCAGGCGCTGCACGTACCAGAAGTGTTCCATCGTGAAGGTGTTGTCAACGCCGAGGATCTTGACGAAGCTTCCCACGAAGAGCGTCATGTAGACGACGATGACGAAGACGATCCACCCGTAGACGGGGATGAGCATGGGGATCTTGACGCTGGACGCAGTGACCTCTTTGAGGGAGCCCACGGGCTTACCGGTCACGGTGATCACAGACTTACGGTTCGACCAGTATTTCTGAACGGCGAACACCGTGAGTGCGGGTAGGAGCAGCACCAGGGCAATTCCTGCGGCACTTGCGATGTCACCGCTTCCTGCGACGGCAAAGTAAATCTGACTGGCCAGGACTCGGAAGTCACCGCCCAGTACCAGGGGGTTTGCCAGGTCAGCGATGCCTTCAACGAAAAGCACAAGGAAGGAGGCCAGCATTGCGGGAACCACCATGGGGATGGTGACTTTCACCAGGGTACTCAGCGGCTGCGCTCCGAGGGTGGCGGATGCTTCGAACAGGGAGTTGTCGAAGTTTTCCATCATGCCGCGGATATTAAGGTAGGCCACGGGCGCGAAGGTCAGGGAGAGCACCATGACCAGACCCACCAGGCCGTAGATGTTGTTCTCGATGCCGAAGATTCCGTAGGTGATGATGCCGCGCTTACCGAACAGGGTGATGATGGCGGTGGCCGTCGCAAAGGGCGGGGAAATCGTGGGCAGGAGGGTCACCCAGTGCAGGAGCTTCTTCCCGGGGAAGGTGAGGAACACTTGGGCGAATGCGGTGACGAATCCGATGAAGGTTCCGACAATTCCGACGCACAGTCCCAGCACCAGGGTGTTCACCAGGGTGTCGACGTTGGCGCCGAAGGATTGGGTGATAGCTGCCAGCCCGCGTTCGGACACGCCGATACCGATGAGTCTGGCAACGGGGATTCCCAGGAGGAGAATCAGCCCGATAACGGTCACCGTGGTGATGAGGGCGACGGGGATGTCGAGCTGCCGACCTTTACGCAGCTGTGGAATGCTCATAGCTTGTCTCCAATGAAAACGGCAGGAGAGACGCACACGGGTTGCGCGAGTTCCTCAGTGGGTTCTCGCGCACCCCGTGGTCTCACTTGGCGGAGCTTGCTCCGGCGATCTGGCTTTCGAAGATGCCGATGTAGTTGGCGCGAGAGTCAGCTGCCTTGCGTACATCCCAGTCCACGTGCTTCACGACGTCCTGCTTGGGGACGTTCGGACCGACCTTGGCGTCAGGCAGGGTGGGTGCTGCGAAGGAGGGGACGTCCGCGTAGAGATCCTGAGCCTTGGTGGTCAGCAACCAGTCCATGTAGGCCTTGGCGCCTTCGGGGTTGCGTGCACCCGCGAGGACGGAGACTGCGCCCACTTCGTAGCCGGTGCCTTCCGAGGGGTAGGTGGTGACCAGGTCGGAATATCCGGCCTTGTTGGCCTTTTCGCAGTCGGAGTCGAGGGCGATGGCAACGGCCACCTCACCGCGTCCGGCCTGTTCGGTACCGGTTGCTGCGGACTTGGAGAACTGCATGATGCTGGGAACCAGTTCCTTGAAGTAGGAAATGGTCTTCTCCTGGTCGCCGTTGTTCAGGGTGGCGACGGTGTACATGGCCATGTAGCCAACGCCTGCGGTGGCAGGGTGCGGCATGGCAATGCGCCCCTTGAATTCGGGCTTGAGCAGGTCCTGCCAGGAGGTGGGAGCCTGTGCGCCGATGCGTTCGAGTTCCTTCTTGTTGGAGCAGAACGCAATGGAGTCGGTGTAGAAGCCGGACCAGATGCCTTCGGCGTTGTTGTACTGCGAGGGCAGTGCGGAGGCGTTCTTCGAGACGTACTTTTCGACCTTGCCCTTGTCGTTGGCGACGAGGTGGTTTTCGGCCTGGCCGCCGGACCAGACGTCGAATTCACCGGGGTTGGTTTCGAGGCGGGCGAGGACTTCGCCGGCACCCAGGCGAACGTATGTGGCCTTCTGACCGGTTTCCCTGGTGTAGGCGGTGACAATCGCCTGGCAGAAATCTTCCTGCTGGGAGCAGGCAATATTCAGGGTATCTGCCGAGGCGGAGCCTCCCTGGGTGCTCTGGCCTTCGGGGGCAGAGCAGGCGGCGAGAGAGAGTGCCAGGAGTGCGGCGGGGAGAGCAGCGTAGCGTGCGCGCATCATTGAGCCTTCCGTTGCAATATGTTGTCTATGCACAGTTCGGAGTTGTGGATACGTTTCCACACCGGAGATAGTAGAGCATTTGCGGCAATCTCGTCAAGAAATAGGGACTTGTCCCCCAAAGCTTCACCAAATCGTAATCTGCATACGTTTTCATACGGGAAGCAGATTTTCTGATGCCCTTTTCCGAAGAACTCTGGATTCATTCAGGACGCGTATATTCACGCGCGTATTCACACGCACATTGCGGCAATAGAAGAAAAGCGCCACAATCACTGAGATCCTCAGGATTGTGGCGGAGATTGTGGAGATGGGGGGAATCGAAACGAAGGCCCCTAATCAAGCCGAAAAGTGGGCGCGTAGATCGAAGGGCGCCACTACAGCGCCACAGCGATTAACGGAATATGCGCCCCCAGCCGCCCGGCTTCGGTGCGGGCTGCTGAGGTGCGCCGGGCCAGCGGACAGGAGCGGGCGGAGCTGCGGG
>ERZ772926.986-NODE-986-length-14580-cov-4.128744_pt1 | contig 14580 bp, 4 predicted proteins | sample MGYA00511136_ERZ772926 | MGnify/ENA primary metagenome ERZ772926 (study PRJEB29015, sample SAMEA2737917) | human oral metagenome | biome: human oral; feature: human-associated habitat; material: dental | place: China | collected 2153 ... | reverse complement strand
AAGGGCTATTTCTGCACAGGCGTTATCAATATTTGGAGATCATCAGGATATTTATGCGGCTAGAATGACAGGATGGGCTATGCTTTCGACAAGTTCGGTTCAGGAAGTTATGGATCTGGCTGGAATTGCACATTTGACGGCAATCAAGTCGAGAGTACCTGTTATGCACTTTTTTGATGGATTTAGGACTTCGCATGAGATAAATAAGATAGAAGTTATGGATTATGAATTTTTGGAGAGTTTGCTTGATAAAAAAGCTGTGCAGGAATTTAGAGAAAGAGCCTTAAATCCAGAAAATCCTGTAACAAGAGGAACAGCTCAAAATGATGATATTTATTTTCAGGCAAGGGAGGCTCAAAATAGATTTTATGAAGCTGTGCCTGATATTGTAAATGACTATATGAAAAAAATTAGTGAAAAGACTGGACGGAATTATGCACCTTTTGTTTATTATGGCTCAGAAACTGCTGAAAGAGTTATTATTGCAATGGGTTCTGTAAATGAAACAATCAAGGAGGTTGTGGATTATCTTAATAAAAATGGCGAAAATGTGGGAGCATTGAATGTTCATTTATATCGTCCATTTTCTAGCAAGTATTTTTTTGATGCAATGCCGAAAAGCGTGAAAAAAATCGCTGTACTTGACAGGACAAAAGAGCCTGGAGCATTGGGAGAGCCATTATATATGGATGTAAAGGCACTTTACTATGGACGCGAAAATGCACCTGAAATTGTGGGTGGAAGATATGGACTGTCGTCAAAAGATACAACACCAGAACAAATTGTGGCAGTATTCAAAAATCTTGCACAAAAAGAACCTAAAAATAACTTTACAATAGGAATTATTGATGATGTTACATTTACATCCCTGGCACTGGAAGATGAAGTGTTTACTGGAAATGAGGATGTGAAAGGCTGTCTATTCTTTGGGCTAGGTTCAGATGGAACGGTTGGAGCAAATAAAAATTCAATAAAAATTATTGGAGATAAGACAGACTTGTATGCACAAGGTTATTTTGCATACGATTCTAAAAAATCAGGTGGGGTAACACGTTCGCATTTGAGATTTAGCAAAAAACCGATACGTTCGACTTATCTAGTAAAAAAACCTAATTTTGTTGCTTGTTCAGTGCCTGCGTATCTGGGAAAGTACGATATGATTTCAGGACTGCGGGAAGGTGGAATATTTTTATTAAATACAATTTGGGATAAGGAAAAACTGTTAAAATATGTTCCAAATGAAATAAAAAGGGAACTTGCACGTAAAAAGGCTAAATTTTACTTGATAAATGCAACAGAAATCGCAAAGGAAATTGGACTTGGAAATAGGACAAACACGATTATGCAGTCGGCATTTTTCTATCTTTCGGAAGTAATTCCTCACGATGAGGCAAAAGAATATATGAAAGAATACGCTGAAAAAAGCTACGGAAGAAAAGGACAGGATATTGTTCAGAAAAACTGGGATGCTATTGACAGAGGAATTGATGGCTTGGAAGAAGTTGAAGTATTGCCAGAATGGGCAGACCTTGAAGTCAACGAGCAAATTATTGAAGCTGCAAAACCTGAATTTATCAAAAAGATTGCAGATCCGATTAATCTTATGAAAGGTAATGAATTGCCAGTTTCTTCGATTATAGAAAACGGAATGGTGGATGGAAGCTTCCAGCATGGAACAGCACATTATGAGAAAAGAGGAATAGCGGATGAAGTGCCAGAATGGCAGCCTGATATGTGTATTCAGTGTAACCAATGTGCTTATGTATGTCCACACGCTGTAATTCGTCCTTTCTTGATTGACGAGGAAGAAATGGCAAAAGCTCCAGAAGGAATGCCGACAATAAAGGCACTAGGACGTGGAATGAACGACTTGAACTATAAAATTCAAGTATCACCACTGGACTGTACAGGATGTAGTGCTTGTGTAGATGTGTGTCCTGCTCCTCGTGGAAAAGCCATTGTTATGAAACCAATTCAATCTCAAATTGAAAGAAATGAAGTTGAATATACAGATTACTTATTTAACAATGTTTCATACAAGGACAAAATTTTAGGAAAAAATACTGTAAAAGGCTCACAATTCGCAAAACCGCTGTTTGAATTTTCTGGAGCGTGTGCAGGTTGTGGAGAAACACCTTATATTAAATTGGTAACACAGTTATTCGGAGAACGTATGATTGTGGCAAATGCGACAGGATGTTCTTCAATTTATGGAGCGTCTGCACCGTCAACACCTTATACAACTGCTGAAAGCGGCTGCGGACCTGCATGGGCTTCTTCATTATTTGAAGATAACGCTGAATATGGATATGGGATGTTTCAGGCTGTAAATACGATTCGACACAGAATTTTAAAGAGAATGAATGAAATAAAAGCTGATGTTTCAATGGAACTTTCTGATTTGTTCACTTTATTTGAAGAAAACTTTGATGATGGGGACAAAACTACGGAAATACGTGATAAAATGGTAGCTTTAATGGAAAAAGAAAATTTAGAAAATACAAATGAAAAAGTAAAGAGCAGTATAGAAGAAATATTGGAATTGAAACAGTATCTAATCAAAAAATCCATCTGGATGTTTGGTGGAGATGGTTGGGCTTATGACATTGGATTTGGCGGGCTTGATCACGTACTGGCTTCTGGAGATGATGTTAATATTCTTGTACTTGATACTGAAGTTTACTCAAATACAGGAGGACAGGCTTCAAAATCTTCAAGAGCAGGAGCAGTTGCAAAATTTGCAGCTTCAGGAAAACCAGCAAAGAAAAAAGATTTAGCTGCAATACTGATGACTTATGGAAATATCTATGTTGCTAAAGTGTCGATGGGTGCAAATCAAAATCAGACACTAAAAGCAGTAAGAGAAGCCGAGGCTTATCCAGGGCCATCAATAATCATTGCTTATTCACCTTGTATAGAACACGGAATAAAGGCAGGAATGGGTAAATTCCAGACAGAAGAAAAACTGGCAACAGAAGTAGGATACTGGCCAATTTTCAGATTTGATCCAAGACTTGCTGAAAAAGGGAAAAATCCACTACAGCTGGATACACGAAATCCTGCTTGGGACAAATATGAAGATTTCTTGTTAGGAGAACGAAGATATGCCACTTTAGCCGCAGAATTTCCTGAAAAAGCCAAAGAATTGCTTGAAGCAAACTTAAAAAATGCCAAAGAAAACTGGAATTACTACAAACGAATGGCAGCAATGGATTATTCAACAGAAGAATAAAATTAAATTAAAATAAAATTTATTTTTTATAAAAAGAAATTCCCCTTTATTTTAGGGGTTTTTCTTATTTTTTAGAAAAAAATTAGAATAGCTGGCATTTATTTTGATGAAAAAATGTGGTAAAATTATTAAGTATAAAAATAAAAGGGGAAAATATAAAAGAGGAGATAAAATATGAGAAATACGAAATGGGCTGCAAAAACTATTCCTAATCCACGACAGGAGAGGGAATACATTGAAAGAGACAGCAAGCAGAAAAATGATGAAAAAACAAAAAAATTGAAAAAAAGTAAGACTGAAAAACAGAATTTTGAAAATACGAATTTAAGTTCGGTAATTGATAATGATATTTTGAAAATACTTTATTCACGTGGTATAACGACAGAGAAGGAAGTAAGGGAGTTTTTGAATCCAAAACTTGACAATATCCAGAATCCTTATGGACTGCAGGATATGGAAAAGACAGTTTTGGAAATTGAAAAGGCGATAAAGGAACAGAAAAATATTTGGATATATGGAGATTATGATGTGGATGGAATTACTTCGACATCTATTTTGTATATGGCATTAAAAGAGCTTGGGGCGGAAAATGTGAACTACTACATTCCTATTCGGGATGAAGGGTATGGACTGAATAATGAGGCTTTGAAGAAAATTAAAGAATCTGGGGCGGATTTGGTAATTACTGTGGATTGTGGAATTACTGCTTTTGAAGAAATAAAATTTGCAAATTCCATAAATCTTCCAGTTATAATAACAGACCACCATAATCTTCAAGGAAAAAAAGTTCCCGAAGCACTGGCAGTCATTAATCCTAAAAGGATTGAAAATGAATATACCTTCGAATCCCTTGCAGGTGTAGGAACTGTATTTATGCTTGTCCTGTCACTTTTTGAAAGCTACGGTAAAAAAGAGGAAGCCTTTGAATATCTGGATCTTGTATCCATAGGAACTATCGCCGACATCGTTCCACTTCTGTCAGAAAACCGTATTCTTACAAGATTTGGACTTGAAAAACTTCCCTTTACTAAAAACAGAGGGCTTGCCTTTTTGCTTTATAAGCTATTCAATAGCGGTGAAAATAAAGGGAATAATCCAAAGTCAGAATATTCAACCTATGATGTAGGTTTTATAATTGCACCTGTATTTAATGCCGCCGGAAGACTTAAGGATGCAAAAATGGTAGTAAAACTGCTGACTTCTGACAATAACCGTGAAATCGAAATTATAGTAAAAGAACTGATTAATAAAAATTTTGAGCGAAAAGAACTTCAGAATAGAATTGTGGAAATGATTGAAAAAAATATTGAGAAAAATAAAATCAATGAAGACTTTGTAATCATTGACTATTCGCCTGAATATCATCATGGAATTATAGGAATTGCAGCTTCTAAAATAGTAGATATATACTATAAGCCTGTCATTATTATGGAAGTCAAGAAAGACGAAGGAATTGCAGTCGGATCATGCAGAAGTATTGAAGGTTTCAATATTCTAAATGCTCTGCAGAGTATGCCTGAATTATTTGTTAAGTTCGGTGGCCATTCAGGAGCGGCCGGATTTACAATTCCAATTAAAAATATTGAACTGTTTAAAAGAAAAATTAACGAATATGCAAAAAAGATCCTAAAAGATGATGATTTTGTTAAAATTATAAATATTGATAAGCAGATTCCAATGCAAAAAATGTCCTACGAATTTTTCAAGACAATAGAACTGCTGAAGCCGTTTGGTTTTGGAAATCCGATGCCTACTTTTCAGACTAAAAATGTGCTTCTGGAAAATATAAAGTTTATAGGGGAAAATAAGAATCATATAATGTTCGATCTGAAACAGAAGGGATTTGTAATTAAAAATGCTGTATGGTTTGGATCAGGGGAATATTTTAAGGAGCTTAATGAAAATCTGTTTTATGACATTGTATATAAACTGAAAATAGAGGAATTTCAGGACAGATACTATACAAAAGCATATATAGAAGATATGAAGGCTTCTGAACTGAAGGATGATACCCTTTTATACTATCATTCCCTTTACAATACTTCCTTCCCTATTAAATCAATATTTTACACACATCTTGACCTTGATGTGGAAACTCCCCTAAGCCTGAAAAATGAATTTGACCAGATTTCCCTTTTTCAGGGGAGAAAATTTGTAGGAAGATTGGATTATAATATTTCCAATTTACTTATTCAGCTAAAAAAATATTTTAACTGGAACTTTACTGTCAAAGTTGAAAACATTGTAAAATCTTCAACTCACAATATTGTAGATATACTGATTAAAAGGGATTTCTCATTTGAATGTTATGACTATACTGATATTGGAATTTTTAAGAGAATAAAGGATTTTCTCATAGGAAATATGGAATATGACAGTTTTACAAAAAATCTGCTTTCACTGTTTTTCAGACAGAATAAGGATTTGATACTTTCCTTTGAAAATAAATCTTCAGAAAATTTCAAAAATAACCCGGAAAAGTATATGAAACCTGAAAATCTGATAAATTTTCTTTTGACTGTGGGAATATTTTTCATGAAAAAGACAGGGAAAAAGAGCCTTATTATTGTAAAAAACAGTAAAAATTCTATATATAACATTCCTTTTATCAAAACATACTTTGATATTGCTGTAAAATATGAAAATGAGCATAAAGAAAACTATCCTTTTATACTGTTTTACAATACAGTATTTAAACAGGCTATAAAAAAAATATCTCCTGAAGATTTTATTTTTACGAAAATAAAAGATATTGAAGTGAAAGAGGATAATAATGAATTTACAGAAACAGAAAAAAAATCTTTAAATGCAGTCAATGGAACCGGTACAAGATTTTGTTTTTTTACCGATGCTGAAACAAAAGAAAAATTTATTTCAGATCTTTTTGAAAACAGTAAAATAGAAAGTGAAGAAAAAAAATCTGAAATTATTGATACTTTTAATCTTCAGACAGAATTCATTAAAAATAATATTTCAATACCTGAAAATATTACTTTTTTAAACACTTTGAAAAAGAAGGATTTAAAGGAACTGAAAAACATATATGTTGAGTATCTTCCTCTTGAAAATAAAATAAAGCTTAAAGAAAAGCTGGATAATGGAGAAGCAATATATTCTGATTACTCTGTTGTAGAAATAATATAAGAAAAAAGTTTCATCTCTAAATGCTATAAACATTAGAAATGAAACTTTTTTTATATACGGCTATTAGCTAACTATTGCTTTTCCATATTCTTTACATTTTTCAATTTTTTCATCATCATCTGGAGCAAGATTTATGATACATCCTTCTCCAACAACAGATACATCTGCATTGTCTAATTCCTGTATCCACATACTCATGAAGTCTCCTTCTCCCCAGTCATTTGACCCGAAAAGTCCTACTCTTTTTCCAGCTAATTTTTCTTTTACTCCTTCAATATAGTCAACCATTTCAGGTGCAACTTCTTCTGATCCTGTTGCAGGTGATCCAAATGCAACGAAATCAGCATCTACTGAACTTTCGTCAGCTGAATCTACTGAGATTATTTCTACTTCTGCTCCTGCAGCTTTTGCTCCTTCTTCTATGAATGATGCTATTTGTTCAGTATTTCCTGTACCACTAAAATAAATTATATTCAATTTAGCCATGTTTTTTCCTCCTATAATTTTTATCTTTTTATAATTTTATAATTACTCTACTAATTATATATTCTTTTTATTTGTATGTCAACATATTATTTTAGTAAATTACTCTAATTCCTATTCCACCTCTTATGTTCTGACCTTTTGTATCATATCCTGCATTCAGTGTAAATCCTACTCTCTGATTCTCTATACCTATATTGATATCAGCCTTAAAGTTTCCTCTTCTGTTATCCTTTTCGCTTCTCATCTTGAACCAGTCGGCTTCAGTAAAGGCAACTCTTGCTCTATTATTTACATCTGCAACTTTTCCAAGTTCATTTTCATATCCTAAACTTACAGTAGTTACAAAAGTTGCTTTCTTTGCAAAATGTTTTTTATACTTAACTTCAACCCCTGCTTCAGGTTTTACTGAGTAGTAGTCATTTCCTTCAACATCAAGTCTCATTTCACCAGTTTTTTCTTTAATGTCGTTAAATCTACCGTATTCAGCCTTAATGCTTGCGTATGGTCTGACACTTGTTGTTTCATTTACCCTAAATTCTTTTGAAACTTCAGCCTTTGCCGCTGCACCATAAGAATTATATGTTGATTTTGCTCCAAATACCTCATCAACTATCCAGAATTTTCTATCCATTTCACTTCTTGCAACGTAACCTTCAGCTGAAACAGTTACATTTAAGCTGTTGTTATAATCAAATGGTATAGATTTAAATACTCCGGCTTTAAGCATAGTTGTATTTTCTTTAGAACCACCCATATCTTTAAATTTGAATCTGTTCTGAATAACTCCTGCATACCATCCGTAAGTATCTCCTAATCTCACATCTTCTTTTTCATGAACATAAGCCACTCCATAAGAATTTGCCTTATAGTCGATTATTCCTGCAGTATCAGTTTTATATTCATCTTTCATTCCAAATGCTTTTACTTTATTTGATCTCTTAGACTTATTATCCCACTCTTTTCTCAAATGGTCAAATTCCTTATTAAGCATTGCTCCTGTAGAATATAATCTCATTTGAGTATTTGCATACTGCTGTCCCTTCATCTGATCTACAGCCTGAGTGAATATGTGCCCCTCACCTTTTCCTAAATCATTCAGTTTATTAAACAGTAATTTTTCTCTTGTTCCAAGTCCTTCAACACCATATCTTTGTTCCATTCCATCCATAAAGTTGTAAGTATCTGTGTCTTTTGCAAATGAAGTATACGGTATTTTTGACATATAAACTTTTGCAAGCGTATCATCCTTATTCTGAGTTGCAGTAGCTATCCAAGTTAAACTTGAAGAGTTTAACAACCATTTAGTTTTTCCGCCTCCTGTACTTGTAACAGTAGTTATTGCTGTATTGTAAGGGTCTATAATATTATTTCCTATTTCTATATCTTTACTGTTTGTATATTTTGCCGCTTCAGTACCAAATACAAGATTTACTTTTCTCAAGTTTTTCAAGTGTTGAAGCCCTTCTATAGGATTAGTATAGTTTACTCCTGAAGTATCTACATACATTCCAAGTTCCGAAGAACCTCCACCCATATTTACTGGACTTGTTTCATTTGCCTGTGCATAAAACTCAGGAAGACTTACAATAGTAGTTCCAATCTGTATGTTTGTTGGATTTGGAGTTGGTGTTGTAGTATCTACATACACAGGTGTAATTGCTTTACCATCTCTTTCGATAGTAGCAGTTGTAACTCCTCCTCCAGGAGAGTTTATTTTTATTCCTTTAACTCCTTTACCTGTTGGATCTAAAGTTGCCGTATCTGTTGTCTTTGACCCGGTTCCAGAAACTATTATACTTCCGCTGGCAGGATCAAATTTTCCGTCTTTAGCGTGGTATACTCCAACTCCTTCACCTGAATCAATTATTATTCTTCCATAGTTTTTAAACAATGCGTTATTCAGTGCAACTACACCGATTATTCCGTCTTTATTGTTATTAGGCGCTGTTCTTATTTCTGCTCCGGCATGGTTTACTCCTACCGCTCCTTGATCTAGATACATTCCGATACTGTTTTCTCCACTAAGTTCGATTATTCCATAGTTGTCAGCAGTAGATCCTGGACCTGCAGCATACATCCCTATTCCATTTGCCTGAGGAACATTTATTGTACCATAGTTTTTAATATGTCCTGTCGTTACAGGTTTTCCTGTATTTTCATCCAGATATCCTGCAGCCATTCCTATTGAATATTCCTTATTTACAGGATTACTAAATCCTGTAGTAATTACAGGCTGAGTTGCCAGTCCTGGATCACCATTCACTGCAGTTCCACCATCAACACTGAATATTCCTACATTTCCTAATCCTATTCCAAAATTAATGTCTGCAAGGTTCTTTACATTTCCTGAAGAATATAGTCCATAGTTTTTATTTCCTGTAGATTCTAAAGCTGTTCTGTTTATTACATTAGATGTTTTATCTGAAGAATACATAAATACAGATTCATTATTTAATTTAGTTCCGTCAGCATCGTTTATATCTGCATTAGTTCCTGAACCTTTTATTACAAATCCATATGATTTACTATTTCCAAGCTGAACATCTGCTGTACTTATTATTGTTTGTCCACTTCCATTAGTAAGTACTCCCGCAGCTTTTCCATTTCCTACTGTAAGTTTTCCTCCATTAAGTGTTACATTTCCACCTTTTGAGAATATTCCTGTACCGTTGTCTCCAACTGTTATATTTCCACCATTTCCTGTAACTTCATATCCATAAATTCCTATAGAATTTTTTCCAACTGTTATATCTCCTGAATTTGTTACAGTTTTTGCTGAATTTTTTACATATATTCCTACATTAGGTTTTTCTGAATCTGAAGCATCTCCCAATGTTATATTTCCACTATTTAATACATTTCCATTTTCAGCAATAATTCCTATTTCACTTGCTGATGATGTTCCTGTAATATTTCCTGTATTTGTAAGAGTACCTGTTCCTTTTGCAAGTATTCCAGTAATTCCTCCTGTTGTACCTGTGCTGTTTACCAGGTGGATATTTACTTCATTTACAGGATTTGTCCCTTCAAAAAGTACGGCAGTTCCATTTCCTGTAGCACTTCCTGAATATTTATATTCAAAAGTTTTTCCTGCTCCTTTTACTTCAGAAATTCCTTTTGTGTAAATTCCTACACCTTTATCCTGAGTTTCAACTCCATAATCTGAAGCCAGATTTACAGTTACATCTTCTCCATATATTCCTGTTCCGTCAGTACCTGTAACTATATCTGATGATCCTGTTCCTGAAACAGTGATTATTCCACCCTGTCCATCTCCAAGACCTTTACTATTTTTTAATGCTATTCCTGTTCCGCTGTTTCCTACAGTCAGTTGATGACTATTTTCTATAGTAACTTCTGACTTAGGTGTCCCAGCTTTATTATTATCTGCAAATATTGCGATTGCTTTATCTCCAGTAACATTTACAGATCCTGTATTTATTATTTCCACTTTCTTTCCTGATGCTCCTGCATCAGTTCCATATCCTGCCACAGCACTTCCTGTTGCAAGTCCTGCAATTCCAACATTACCAGGTCCCGCTCCTGTTACGTTTATAGTTCCTTCATTTTTCAGAAGACTTCCATTTGTTCCGTACATTCCGGCACCATTGTCTACTTCTATAATACCTGTAGCTGTATTATGTATTTGTCCGTAGCTTACGTTTATTCCTGCCGCTCCTGCTGCAGAAGTTCCTCCAGTAATTCTTACTGTTCCATTATTTATATATCCTGAATCAGCATTTGATGCAGCAGTTGTGTTTGATCCCATAGAAAGACCTTTTCCATTTGTACCTGATATAGTTTTACCTGCATTTATAGTTACTAATTCTCTTTCCATAGTTATATGGTTAAATCCATCTGTGGCACTATTTAAATTAACATCAGTATCTACTGTCAATGTTCCGTTCATAAGTACCGAATCATAAATATAGTTATTAGGATTATTGATTGCCGCAAATTTAGGAACTGTTTTCAGTGTATTCAAATATGCACCTGAGTTACCATCCCATGTTGCATTAATTCCCTTAAATATACCTAAATTTACTCCATCTTTTTTCAGCTCAACTGTTACATTACCTGTTCCTTGGTACTTCTTAGTTCCTGTTACAGTTGCTTCATAATCACTTTCTTCTCCGGCTACTAATATTCCATCATACATATTAATAGTTGTAGCACCTTCAAATTTTATTTTAGAATTGTTACCCTTTGCAAAGAATGGTGTTACATTATCATGACTGTTTGCCTCATATGAAAGATCTTTATTTTCTATTGTGCCACCTTTAAATACTACTTCTCCACCGTCTACAGCTACCAATGCTCCTTCTTTCCCTGATTTTATTGTATTTGAAGCTGTATCAAGTGTAACTGTAGCACCTGAACCATTTGCCAATGCTCCAAGTCCATTAATGTCAGCTCCGCCTGTAAGTGTTACTGTACTTCCATTTCCTTTTGCATATCCACCTATATTTTTGTATGTCTGTTTCTGACTGGCAGGGTCAGTTGCTACCCATGCATCTACTGCTGTTACTTTTCCTGTGGCAGTTATAGAACCTCCACTTTCAGCATATCCTATTATCGAACCAAATCCTTTGGCTTCGGTTTCCTTTTCAGCAGTTATAATTCCCTTATTACTTGCAACATAAGCAATCGGACGTGATGCCAGTTGACCATTATTCATTACATCCGCTTTTGCTGATAATACCACAGCACGACCAATGTTTACCTCACTTGGTTTATCTTTAAGGTTATTCTTTGTAGGTTCTGACATCAGATTATTTTTTTCAGGATTCCATGTTCCTTCAGAATAAGCTATAATCGTTCCTGTTGCAGCCTCATTTGTATTCTTATCTAATGAAATTTTCCCATCAAGTCCTGCGGTTCCAATGAAATCTTTTATTACTTCGTTAGGCGTCTGTCCACTTACAGTTATTCCTGTCACACCGTTTGTTATTTTTACAGGAACTGTTGTTGTGTCTTTTTTTGTTGAAATATTGCCTGTAGAGCTATCCCTAATTTCAGTTGAATGAGAATTTGTTGATTTCATTATGTCCAGTACTGTTCCATTTTTGGACACCATCATTACGCTATTTTTAGAATATTTACCAAAATTAATGTCTATGTCATTTACCTGTAATGAATGAATAAGGTCTGAATCAAAATTTGCACCATTAGTAACACCTGATGATGCACCTAAATCATCAGATGGTTTAATTCCCGTTCTTTGCCCTGAAACAGCAAATATTCCTACATTACCTTCTACATATTTGTTATCCCCTGTTTTCTTTACAGTACCATCATCATTATAAACTATGTTACCTTTATCAGTCTGACTATCAGTTCCATTAATATTCAATTTTTCTCCAATGTCAGCTTTTACTCTTATTTCACCCTGATAAATACCTACACCTGACTGGTACCAGTTAGAATTATTACCATATGGAGGATATCCACTATTGACATTAGTTAAATCTGTTTTACTGTTAAAGAACATGATTACATTTTCATCACCATAGGATTTTGGCACAACCCTTTTTTCTCCTGCAGCAAGTTCACCTGTTCCTAATTTTATAGATGGAGTAAACCCTTCTCCTCTTTCATCTTTAATAGTAGAACTGTACGAACCCGTAGTTGCCGGTTTATTTATAAGATTTTGAAAATTTGCAGAATATCCCAATCCAGAATATATTATATTACTAGCTCCTTCAAGCTGGTATTCTCCTTTACTTTCTATTGCAAAACTTCCTGAAGCACCCATAACAGAATAAATCGTATTTCTTTGAGATGTTATGTCTACATTCAGTTTTCCTTCTATTCCTCCACGCTTATTTTTTGCATTTGAACCTCCAGCTCCTGTTATCAGGTTATAATTTGAAGGATAAATGTAAAAGATTGTATTTTCATTTCCTTTTTCATCTACAGATACATCTGTAAGATCCAATTTTCCACCATGCCATGTTTCTATAGATATAAAATTCGCTCTGCCTCCAAGATGACCTTTTATATTCTTTAATGTATTATCTTTAACAGTATGAATTGCAATAGTTCCATTTTTATTTTCTAGTCCCACTCCACTTCCATTTACATTTCCTGCAGCATAAATCGTCACATCTCCAAAATATTTTCCTGAGCCAGTTACTTCGTTAATGTAAAATATAGCTGGAGGACGATTTCCTTTAGTTTCTGTTTGGAGAGCGCTATTTCCCCAGACATTTGAAACTACACCTTCCTTAGTCATTCCATTCCAGTAAATTTTATTTCCCATGCTTCCTGTTGCATCTGTTCTGCCTCCACAAGTAAAACAAAAATCATTAAAAGGATTAGTATTTGGACTTGGTAAGTTTACATTAATCACAGGCGGATTCACCGTTGGCTCCTTTATAGCAGCTGGTGTCTTTATGGACACGTTAAGCTTAGGCTCTGCCGGAGCCTTTACTTCAGGTATATCCACTTTAGGTTCTTTCTTATCTATAGCAGTAGGTCTTATACTTGCATTTACTATTATTTCAGCACTTGGTTCATTAACAATTTCCAAATCTGTTATTCCATATTGGAAACTATTTGTATTTTTCTTATATTTCGAATAAGGATTTCCATTATTTCTATCATATACAACATCAGCTGTCTTTCCACCTTTTCCTTTATAAGCAGAATTCCAAGATCCTACATATGTATTTGCTCCAACTTGCCATGAATTCCATGGAGATTTTACAACTTGATCCCCTTGTTCCATTAACTGTATCAGTTCAAGATTTGCATTTTTAAGAAGCTTCTGATTCTGTTTTCTTCCCCATTCAATTGAAGATTCCATATCCTTCATTGAATAAGTAACTTCCTTATTGTATTTTTCCAGCGACTGATCCATTTTAACAGCAGGATTTCCCAATGTAAGCATTCCTGCAATAAGGAATGTCATCAATGTTCCCGTTGTGTAAGTCATTCCTGGCGTTCTTTTAGCATACGCCCTTAAATCCTGTTCAATTTTTCTTATATTATTATCCATTTTCTTTCCTCTTCTCTTTCTGAAAAATCTTAGAGTCTATCTGTATTTCTAATCTGTATTTCTAAAATATCTATAATTTTTCTTAATTTTAAAATTTATAATTCAATAACAGCCTAAATTCTACTTTACACCTTCCATCCATGCTTCAGCTTCTTTTTCAAGAGATCTGTATTCTCTTGAAAAGTCTATTTTACCCTCTTCTTTCAATTTCTCAACATTTTCTGATGGTTTTATAAACTTATTTTCCCTTAAATACTCTTCAATATTATTCAATCTTTCTGTGTTATACTCTATAACTCTTGCATTTGTACAAGATAATAAAACTATTCCCATTATTATTGCTACTATTGCCTGTCTCATATTTTCTTTTCTCCTGTTCTGATATTTTGGTTGTTTGTTTAAATAGCTATCATCTGATATATTTTTTTATCAAAATAAATATATTTATTATTTTGTTTATTTTTCATTTGAATTTCATTTGATACATAGTTATAATAACATATTTTTATAAATTTGTATACAATTTAATACTCTTTTTTTTCATTTTTTTTACTTTATTTAATAACACAAGTAGAAACAAAAAAGAAAGTCAATGTAAAACTCTACACTAACTTTCCTTTTTTCTATTTCAAATAATATTTCTTATTAACTTTCATTTTCAAGTAACTAGAAACTAAATCTCAGACCAGTTGTAAATACGTTGTTTCTTCCTTTTTTC
>ERZ772926.981-NODE-981-length-14626-cov-4.882575_pt1 | contig 14626 bp, 7 predicted proteins | sample MGYA00511136_ERZ772926 | MGnify/ENA primary metagenome ERZ772926 (study PRJEB29015, sample SAMEA2737917) | human oral metagenome | biome: human oral; feature: human-associated habitat; material: dental | place: China | collected 2153 ... | reverse complement strand
CAAACTTAGCATCTTGGATGTCCAATGGATGTGTTGGCGTACGCTGTGCACTCACGCTGAGACAGCTCGCCAATGCCAAAGATGCAAACAAAGTAATCCTTTTCATAATAATAATTGTTTAGTTGATAAATGATTATAGGTATATACAGCCATACGCATACAGCCATATAAGGTTTGTTTATTTCTGTTTAGCAATAATGCTATTTAGTTATAATTCTTTTATGTACCCAAAGTTAAAAGTTTAGATGCTTTTATAAGCAATAAGATTAGGTTAAAAACATAAGTGCCAGAAGGAGTAGAACCCCTTCCAGCACTTACAGAATTATTTACTTACAGATAAATTTCACTGTACGGAGTGTCTTGCCGTCCTTCTTGACATTCACGACGTAAACGCCCTGAGCACCAAGGTGGAGACGTACAGACTCTGCACCATTTACAGACACAGCCTTGCTTGCAACCATCTGACCATTAGTAGAGAATACCTGAACAATGTAGTTGCCCGGTGTTTCAACATCAAACAATACGTCACGGTCGATAGCGTAAACCTTCATATCAGCAGCCTCAGTGCCATTGATACCTGTTGGATCTGCCTTCACCTTAATTACCTTGAAGGTACGAGTGTCAGAACCGTGAGCATTGGTCAAGGTCAATGTAACCTCATAGTCACCAGCCTTAGCATACTTCAACTTCGCTGTACCAGCCTGATCGTTACCTGACTGTGAAGTGATAGTAGCCTTCTTAGCTGTCCACTCTGCAGTAGTTGTCACTTGGAAGTTACCAGAAACGAATGCACTACCAGCATCATAAGTTGGAGCATCTGGAACAAGCGTTGTAACACCCTCACCAGTACCAGCCTTCAACTCACCGTGAGCAATCTTAGCAGTACCAACCTTACTTGCGAAGTAGTGGTCTGCAGCAGCATCAGACTCGAAGTCCCAGTAAGCCTTCATACCTGCATCTGTAGTAGCTGTAGACATCATTGTCTGTGTAGCCTCAGCCTCAGAGATAGCCTTGTCGAAGAACTTAACATCATCAACAGTACCATTAATAGCAGCTGCTCCGGCACGACCAAAGCCAATACCGAGAATATTCTCTTCCCACCATGCATTGTTTGCAAAACGAGCTGTATTAAGACCCTCGCCCTGCTGACCATCATACTCCCAGTTATGAGCCTTAGCAGCCTTACCATTGATATAAACCATAGGCTTGGTATCTGTACCGTTACCATCCATAGCCAAAACGAAGTGTGTCCAAGCACCCGGAACGAAGTCAACCTTCCAACGCTGCTTGTACTCCTTAGCACCACCAGCATTCTTCTCACGGAGTGTCACCTCATAAACACCTGTGTTAGGATCGTATGTAGTCCACATAGAACCCCAGTTATTCTGTGGCCAGTCAGTACCCGGATGACGCATATCTACAATCTGAGTACCACCAGTGAAGCCATTGAACTTAACCCAGAATGTGAGTGACCAAGCCTGATTGTTCTTGCTTGTATTATTAAAGCCGAGCTCAGAAACCTTAACACCTACTGGTTTCTCAAGGAGCTTGACACCTCTTGAGCCTGAGCCGTCAGCCTTCTTACCCTCGTACTTCATTGTTACCTCCTTATTGGCAACAACCTCAATGCTTGTCTCGCTATCATCAGCTGTCAGCTTGTTGATGTGAGGAACAGCACCTACTGCATTAGAAGTAATCTGAACATAGTTAGAGTAAGTTACTTCCTTGTCTACACGACCTAAAGTTGAAGCTACCTTACCATTGAGGATGAGGTTGTAGAAACCTACGTTAGCAATGCCAGTCACCTTAATCTCTGTAGCGTTGTCAGCCTGAGCAACGACGTTACCAGAACCATCAACAATCTTCCAGTTACCAGCCTCGTGACGTGGGTCAACATAAGCGATTGTGAACTCCTCGTTTGGCTTAATCACAGACTTGTCTGCCTTGATTTCGTCGTTGTAGTCATAGTTTGTGAAGATTTCGTGATTCTCGCCCCAAGCGATAGCACTTTCCTTCTTCATATCAAGAGATACTGCAGACACACCAAACTTAACCTTGCCCTGACCCTTGAGGTCAACAGGAACAGAATAGAACATACCTGCCCATGAAGTGGTTACGCCCATGAGGATAGGCTCCTTGCCCTCCTGCTGTGCCCAAAGCTTGAAGAGAGAAGTCTTCACGTCTGTGTTGTAGCAAGGCTCGCCCTTTGCCTTAGTGTTAGGCATGTTGAAGATAATCTTACCGTCAACACCATTCTTTGCAGAATGCAACAGAGCTGTCTTCACAATCTGTGGCTGTGCTGGAGCATCGAAAGTACCACGAACGATAGAGAACTCACCGAGGTAAAGGTTCAAGTCTGCAGCATTCTCCATCTTCAAAGCAACGAGTGCAAGAGTCTTACCATTTAAAGAACCATCAACTGTGAAAGTCTTCTCTACCCACTTGTCCTCATCAGCCTCATCTGTAGAAGCGAGTACTGGATAAGTCTTCTCAACGCTTACAGCATCTTTTGTAGCAAATACCAAAGAAGCATCAGCCTTACCACCCTTAACCTTATAACGGAAGGTGATAACGTCGCCAGCCTTCAAAGCATATTGTGTCTTAAAGAGGTGGAGATACTCCTTATTGGTAGAACCGAATACACGTACGGTAGAACCGCCCATATAAGCATCATCCCATACGAACTCTGCATCAAGACCGCTTGCAGGAACATCAGCAGCAGTACGACCGAGCAACTTGCTTGCAAACCACCAACGCCATGTTGGCAGATAGTCCTGTACACCAACGTTAGCCCAAGGACGATCATTCTTGCGCTCACCACCGTAGTTAAAGAACTTACCGTTACCAAGGTTGAAGTAAGTGATGAATGGCTCCTCTGCCAAGTCCCAAGACATAGAACTACGTGCAGTCATCATAGCTGACATACCGTGGAAGTCTGTGTTGTCAGCATTGTACTGCATGCTGTGTGAAATCTCAGGAGTAGTAACAGGGTTACGTGAACCACTTGAGAACCAACGCTCTGTACGCAACATATAGGTACGCTGCTGTGTTTCAGGATCACTACCCTTCTCACCACGGCTTTCGAAGAACATGTTCTGTGAGTGAGCACCCCAGAGACCAATAGAAATAGGATATTGCTTCAAGAGCGGCCAGCGTACAGTACTGTATGTCTTAGGCTCACCACCTTGCATATTAAAACCAGCATAGAGATCCAATGGATCACGATTGATTTCCTTAGCCTTCTCTACAGACTGATCCAATAACCATTTCTGGTTCCAATTATAGTTAAAGAAGAGGTTTGCTGCTTCGCTACCTTTCTCACCGAAGATACTCTTATTGTCGTTGTTCAGACCATTGTCAAAAGCAACACGTCCACGTTCATTGGTACCATCATACCATATATTCTCAAAGATTGGATTGTAAGATCTAATTGCCCTATTGAGTTTTGCGTGGAAATCTCTAACAGCCTTTGTTACACGACCTGCTGTATAAGTCTCATAATATTCAGAGTTGTAACCGAATCCATCATAGCCGAAGTAGTTCATATAGTCAGCTGCTTTCTGAATATCTGTATTAGCAAGTGTATTCAAAGATCTACTCCATGCTCCAGACAACACTGTATTAGGAATACCAGCAACAGAAGACACAGGCACACCATTCTTGTGAGCTACGTCAAGCAACGCTGCAGGAATACGACCGAGACCACAGTTCCAGTTACCCCAGTGAGTAACGTATGGCCACATTGAGAATACCTCAGAGTCAAAGACACCATCAGGAAGAGCGTTCTTGCTTGGCACGTTCCATGGAAGCCATGCAAGGAGCTTCTTGTCGTTAGCATCTGTAAGGTCCTGACGTACCTGCGTATCAACGTTACGGAAACGTGCCTTTGGTCTTACACGAGAGATGAAGAAATTATCATCCTCATTGATAGTAGGATTTGCCTTTGACCAGCTCTGCAGTTTATTAGGGAACTGCTGAGAATCAAAGCCCCACTGAATGTAGTTGCTCTTAAGTTCCTGCGCCATCAAAGTAGATGGAATCAGGCAGCAACCAAAAAGAAGCAAATGAATTCTTCTCATAATTGATTTGGGTTTTGTTATTGAATAATTGTAAATCTAATTACTACTTATATCTGCTTTCTCCCTTTAAGGAGTAGAGCTTATGTCCAAGGGCAAGATTTTAAAGCAGTGCTGTCTGCTGTCATTTCTCGCAGAGGTTAGTCATTATTGACTTACGACGTAATCCTAATGAATTCCTCTTACCATCTTCATCTGATGTACTAACGCTCCGCACGTGTTGTGCTAATGGTAAACACCACTCGTGTTGATGCCTTATAGCTTTTCAAATGTTGCTGGACTGCGAGGAAATTGGTGCGAATAGACAGCGAAAAACTTTACCTATTAAAGCGGAACAAGGTTACCCGACTCGATGAAATCAAGCCAGATAACCTTATTCTTAAGAGATTACTTATTACTTAATAGTAACTTTCTGTGTACGGATAACATTGTTGTTCTGCATCTTAACGAGGTAAACACCTGCTGGCAATTCATTTGTGTTGAAAGACTTTGGATTAACCAAGCTCTTCACAGTCTGACCGTCAACAGAGAATACCCATGCACGCTCAACATTCTTGAAGACAACCTGACCACCAGCAACTACAACTGAAGAAGCCGCGCCAGCATTCGCTGTCTCAATGTTGGTTGAACCACCTTCAAGCATCTCTGGCTGGTCTGCTGTACCCTTATCGTGGGTGTCGACCTTACCAGGACGAGGCGTATTTGTACCTGTGATTTCCACATCGAAATCGATAGCAAAGCCCTTATTGAACTTACCCGTTGGGGTCAAACCACCCTGGAACCATGCGTCACAGAATACGAGGCGGATACGACTCTTACCCGGTTTAGCATCCTGAGGAACGGTGAACTCGTATTCATTAAGCCGTTCTACCTGCTCAGGAACACCAGCACGAACCTTGCCGAAGAACAATACACACTCACCAGACTCTGGCTTGTCAGTGAGGTTATCAGGGTTGAACTGATGGTCACCATCAAAGTCCATCCATGCCTTACCCATACAGTAACGGAGGTCATCATGTGATCCATCTGTATATTCAGTTGCTTTGTACCCCTTAATCTTCACCTTAACTTTTGCACCTTGAGCCACAACCAATTTCTGATCAGTTGCATCAACATAGTTGGTTTCATTACCAGCAGGACCAGAAGCAGTATAATTGATGTTCTCTGTACCGCCCTCTGTTTGGAACTTCTCAACGTAACGAATCTTCTTCGCAACATCTGCGCCAGCAGCAGAATTATCCAATTCAACTGTGCCGTAAGAATCATCTTTTGCCTTAGGAAGCTTTGACTGCTCAGCACGAGGTACTTCTTTCCATACTATCTTAGAGTATGTTTTGAGGTCAGTTCCTACTGCACGAACACCGATAAATGGCTTATCATCAACACTTGCAAACTGAATGTTAGGAACGAATGTAGCCCACTGTGAAGTACGACCGATCTCTGAAACAGTTCCGTTCTGTCCATTCTTATAGAGAATCTCGAAGTGATCAATGTTTGCATCATCGTTATATACGATTGGAGCCGAGCCTGATTCCTTATCAATACCCCATACAGCCTTTACAGAAAGAGAGGTCTTGGTCTCTTCTTTCACTTGGATGGTCAGATCCTTAACATTTGCAGGTGTGGCTGTCACGTCATCATTGATTTCGAGCTTACCAACAAGAACTTTATAATTAGCATCTGGATTATTTACACGCAAACCGATACGATCAATCTTCTGATTAGTAGTGATATCATTCAGTTCTATACGCTTTTCTGTCCAATTGCTGTTATCTGTATTGCCTACTGGATAAACCTTCCATGCTCCATTTACACGTACAATTAAAGAAAGTTTAGAGTCTGTTGTTCCCTCTTTACCAGTCTTAATAGCAACCTTAGCTACGACCTTACCCTTAGAAGGGGTGAGGTTAGTCTTATAGAGAACAACGTCCGTTGCACCTGCATTGCTTACACCTTTCAAGCTCAAGCAAGCACCACCTGTATAGGCATCTTCGTTAGTCAATGATGGTTGAATAGCTGTGCTTGCAGTCTCTGTACCTGCATTAACAACCAACCAACGATAGGTCGGAACAACGTCCTGACTACTCATGTTATACCATGAGCCAGCTGTTTTCTTACCTTTATAATTATAAAGTTCGCCATTACCCATGTTGAAGTGGGTTGCAAAAGGTAGCTTTCCAGAAATGGCAGTGCGCTCTGGAATCCATGAAGCAAGACCTGCAAATGCGCTCAATGCAGGTGTGCCTCCATGCGCCTCAACCTCATTACCAGTGTTACTAATCTCTGGACGTGACAAAGGATTACGATTACCACCAGAGAAAGCACGCTCTAAATACTCCTGATAATTAGACATACGTGACAAAGCATCACCACCAGTATTATAGCTCCAGAAGCGACTTTCAGCATGTTCACCCCATAAGCAGATACCACAACGCTTAGTATCTTCGTCCTGATTGAGGGCGTTCCAACGTCTGTTCATACTAACAATCCAAACACCTGCATATAGACCGTCAGCAGAACCCATGGTACTCTCTGCCACTTTTACAGAGCTGCCCATTTGATAACTGAAGTCATCACCCGAATAGTTCAGCATCAATTCAGAGATACGGTTGTCAGGGTTCTTTCCCCAGATATAGTCAGAATTATAAGATGTTAAACTTGGGCTGGTAGTATAGTACATGATCTTGAAATCATTGAACCCTTCTTCCTTTGCAATCTTATAAAGCTCCTTATGAAACGCTACATTGTCAGACTCCTTATACTTAGTTGTGCTCTCCCAGTTATAGTTGATACCATCGAAACCGAGGAAGCGCATGCAGTTGATGATTGCATGTGTATAACGGAACTTACCATCGGGATTGCGTTTCTTGATGAAGTCAGCCCAACTGTTTGCAGCTCCACCAGTCGTATGATCGAAGAACTTGATACCAGCGAAGATGCTTGTACCATTGCGGTGCGCAGCATCAGCCCATGAACCTGGAGCCTGGAAAAGCCCGTAGTTCCATGCACCAAATAGGTTGGTATAGTTCCACATAGAGAAGTTATCATTCGCAAAAGTCTTTGAAGGATACCCGCCGAGGTTCTTTCCTGCACCGCCGGGGATATTCATAAAGAGGTTACGCTTCTCGTATGTGTCTTTGATAAGACGGTCAGCACGTGACTCAATAGCACGTTTCTTCACGTGAGAACGAATGAATTCCACCTCGTCTTTAATGCCCCATTCCTTCAGATCAGCATCTGTTGGATACTTTTTCCCTTGGTCTGCGAGCTTTGCAAAATGCTCTAACAAGACTTGATCGCTAAGCTTAGAAAGATCATAAACTTGCGTTGAAGCTGTAGGAGACATACCTGCTGTCTGAGCTGCAGCACCCATAGGTGCCATAGCCAACATGGCTGCTACCACCCACGCACTAAGAGTAATTTTCTTTTTCATTTTGATTATTATCGTTTATTTAGTAATATTATATCTTAAATCCCAGCAGTAGAATGACTGTACTCCCACTGCTGGGATTAAAATGTATTCTTATTCGAAAGTACTACATCGCTTAGAAGTTTGATGTAGTTTTATCCCAGAAGAGGCGAGTTGCCATCTTATCTGGACCGCCCAACGCTGGAATACCAGTATTGTCAACATCCTGCTTTGTTGCAATGTCGCTTGTACCCGGGAATGGCAGACGATGCATGATATCGCCAGGGAAGAGGCTACCATCAGCCTCGTCGATGTTCAGAACAGGCAACATACGGGGGAAGCCAGTACGACGAAGGTCTACCCATGCCTCGAAACCATTAGGATATGTGGCAAGATACTTCTGTGTAATAATCTTCTCAAGTTTGGTTTCTTGAGAGTCACCATCATTCCACTTCACACCAACATGGATAGGAGAAGCAGCGTCAGGGGTATCACCCGTAGGATCCTTATAGACGTAAGCAACAGGATTCTCTTGCTCCATGTACTTATGAATCCATGCGTCATACCAGTTGACACCATGCTGACCTGCAGGTCCTTCACCGTCATTCGACTTCATTTCTGGGTCTTCGCAGTTACCATGAAGAATACCTTCCTCATAGAAGTGCTGTGCTGTTCCGCCCATGTTCCAACCACGAAGTGCACCTTCAGCACGTAGGAAGCAAACCTCTGCATACTTCATAAGATAAAGCGGAGCAGTAGTGAAGTATTGTTCATTCAACTTACTGAATGCGATGTACTGGTTCTCATCGTAACCTTGTCCTTCGCCTGGATGCGTACCTGTACGTATACCACAAATACGAGTATCTGCTGGTGTCGTTTCACCCGTCTTGTTGTTCTTAATTACGTTATCGTTCTTCTTAAAGAGGTATTTCAACCATGGGTGATCGAAGGTCTTTAAGGTTATCTCCATCGTTGCACTCATACGGGCATCACCCCAATTCTCTACTCCTGGCAATGGATGACTGAATCCCATCACACCCGGACGGATAGAAACACTTTGAGACTCATTCTCAATGACGCCATCAGCAACAGCCTCTTCTGCTAACTTCTGTGCACGATTAGGATCGCTCTTTACCATGTGCATAGCGATACGCAACTTCAAAGAGTTAGCATAACGTGCCCATGATTTCAAGGTACCGTCAGCAGCACCACCATCGGTCATTACCACAAAGCGATCTACAAAGGCACTCTTAATCTTCTGCTTATAGTCAGCTGGCTTCTGATCGAAGTAATGGAAACAAGCAATTGCTGTATCGAGATTAGCAATAACATCGTTGTATACATCTTCTACCTTATTATAGGTATAAGGACCTACCTGCAGATTAGTCTTCAACTCGCGATAAGGCATAGGACCATAAACATCTGCAACCTCAACAGCCTGCTGATTGAAGAGTGTCAAGTAAGCAGCCTTCAGCTCTGGAATAGCATTGATTTTCTCGTTATTCAAGATAGGTACAAGACTCGTCTTCATCTCTGTGAATGAGCCCCATGCACCGCCATAACACTTCTGGTCAATAGCATAAGAAGATGCAAGACGAATCTTAGAGTACTGGAAGAATGTGTGAGGGATAACTGTGTACTCAGCATAGTTATCAACACCTAATGAGTATTGATACTGATAAGCATGTGCACCCGGGTTCTCACCATTCTTACCACCACGCATAGAGAACTGACCACCAACACCAGCATCGAGCAAGTCTTGCATAGCATTCAACGCCTCTTCAGCAGTAGCGGCATTTGTAGCCTGGCGGAAAGGAATCTTGTCAACATCACCACGGCTTGTTACCTTCTCAACATTCTTGGTTGTTGAGTTGAACTCATCACCGGGATTATCATAGTCAAGACATGACTGTAGACCGAAGGTCGGCAATGCCATTGCCATGAGTACGATTATATGTTTACTTTTCATTGTAATTTATCTTTTGAATGTTATTGTTTTATTTAAACTTGTTAGGAGCTAAAGGAGTGCATGTCCTTACGCAGAAACTGCTTCATTACGTGGGGAGCAAGACACCAAATAGTACATTTGTCTCTCACTCCCTTTCACTCCTCTACAATTAGAAGTTAGCCTTCAGTGAGAAACCGAATGAGCGTGAAGATGGCATATTGAAGCTCTCAAACGCTCCGAGACCATTCTGTGTAGACAGAGATACGTCTGGGTCTGTTGGTGCATCCTTGTAGATGAAGAACAAGTTACGAGCGATGAATGAGAGGGTCAAGTTACGGTTCTGACCGAAGAGGTCACGGAAGGTATAACCCAATGAAAGTTCACGCAGACGGAAGTTTGTTCCGTTGTAGAGATAGCTTGATGGGTTGCTTGATGCACCAAGTGCCTGATAATAAGACTGGATAGGAACAATTCTTCCGCTACCATCGTTAAGAACCATACCCGGAACATTACCATAGTCAGAAGCAACAATGTTATTCTTCTCAGCATTTAGACGAGCCTCAGCTGTACGCTTAGAAGCACCAATATAGTCAAGATAAGCCTCTGTCAGAGAGAGTACCTTACCACCGATACGACCATTGATGAGGAATGAAAGCTGGAACTCCTTATAGTTAAAGGTGTTGGTCCAACCCATCTGCCACTTAGAGTTCATGTTGCCAAGGAAGCGATCGTTAGAACCTGTCTTGTCAAACATTGGCTCACCCTTAGCGGTCAGCTTGATATGTCCTTTCTCGTCACGGAGGAAATCGCCAGCATAGATGTCACCAATAGAGCCACCTTTCTTATAGATGACCTTAGCCTCACCGACCGTCTGCTGATACTTACGTGATGTACCATCCTTGTCATAACCAGTCTCAAGAATCTTGTTATCATTAAATGAGAGGTTATAAGATGTACGCCAACGGAAGTTTCTACCGAACTTGAAGTCATAACCGATAGTTGCCTCGAAACCAGTATTGCGAACCTTAGCAGAGTTCAACAGCTCTGTGTTACCACCGAGAGAACCCAACTCCATGTAGAGGTTCTTCACAATTGTATTATAGAAAGTGAAGTCGAAGCTCAAACGGTTGTTCAAGAACAATGACTCAATACCTGTCTCGAATGAACCAGTCTCCTCTGGTACTGGTGAGAAGTCGAGTAGCTTATTACCTGACAATGCACCAGTCTGAAGGTTACGACTCATTGCACCGTATGCCTTGTTAGGAATAGAGTTACCTACTGAAGAGTAAGAAACACGATACTTCAAGAAGTTAAACCAATCTGGCAACTTAACCAACTGACTAACGATAGCATTCGCACCAACACCGAAGTAGCCATAGTTATCGGTATCAATCTTACCCAACTGCTTGAAGTAACGGAAAGGACGATACCAGTCACGACGATAAGAAGCATCGAGGTAAACCGTTTCTTTCCAACCTAACTGTGCTGTGAAGAGATAAGAGCGATCCCAGTTTGAACTCTTTGAAGTGCTTGTTACACCATAGCCACCAGCACTGGTTTCAAAGTAGTTGACCATTGTTGGGAGCTTACGCATAAGACGGTCGTAGTAAGTTGCGACAGCATCTGTACCCTTTGACTCACCCTTAACAGTATGACCTACGTAACCTGCTGTTGCAGAAACTGAATAGTCACCAAAGGTCTTGTTATATGACAAGAGGTAATCGGTATAGAACTCAGTTGTCTTCTCGTCAGAATCCCAAAGACGACCATAGTCTTCCATAGATGCTGGAAGGAAAGTGGTTGCATAACGAGTTGCGTGGTTCTTGAAACGTATCTGGCTGTAGTTGACACGTGCTTGGAAGGTCAAACCATCATAGATATCAACATTTGCTTGCAATGTACCAAAGAGGCGGCTCTCCTTCTGCTGACTGTTACCCATGTTCAACAACCAGTATGGGTTATTGTTTGGATGCGAGAGGAATGCCCACTCCTGCTGTGGACCTGTTAAGGTTGTACGCTGTCCTGCAGCCCAAGTGAAGTTCTTACCATTCAACTTATAATATGAAGCTGGGTTTGACAACCACTTACCCTCTGCATTCATATAGTGGTTGCGATAGTAATCCATATCAATGTTCTGAGGTGCAGTATAGAGATGGTAGAGAGGGTTACCAACAGTACCACCACCGGGACGGTTCCTTGTCTTAGACTCTGTATAGTTCATTGAAGCATCAATGTGGAGACGCTTGAAGAAGTTATATGTCTGACGGAAGCTGATAGAATTACGGTTGTATGAGTTGTTACGCATCATACCAGTTGCATGGCTATTTGCAACTGACACATAGGTGCGAGCAATCTCAGTACCACCAGAAAGTGAGATAGAGTTATTAGTTGTCACACCTGTACGGAAGAAGTTGTCTACATCATCAACAGCACGGTTGCGGAGATAGACATTATGACGACGTGCCATGATTGGCATACCATTAGCATCAGTACCAATCTGCTCTTCTGGATAACCTACCCAACGCTCATCCAATGGAGTACGTACAACGAGGTCGTTATCAGAACGATCAGAGAGCTTACCACCCCAGTTGTTCAATGCTAATGCACCTGTTGTCTGGTCATAGGCAGCACCGTAAGTCTTCTGAATCTTTGGTGTCAACAATGGTGAATCGAAAGTGATATTTGAAGTTACGTTGATATCAACCTTTCCTTCACGACCACGTTTGGTAGTAATCATCACAACACCATTGGCTGCACGTGAACCGTAAAGCGCAGCAGCGTTAGCACCCTTGAGGACATTGATTGACTCAATATCATCTGGGTTAATCAATGACAATGGGTCAGAACCCTCAGAAGTTCCAGTTGAACCGAAGCCCTCAGCGCCCATACCCTGCTGACCACGAATACCGTTACTCATTGGTACACCGTCAACAACGATGAGAGGAGAACTGTTACCGAGGATAGAGCGGTTACCACGAAGAACAATCTTTGAAGCACCACCGGCACCACCGGCACTTGGAGTAATAGTAATACCTGCAACCTTACCCTCAAGTGAGTTAGCAGCATTAGGATCCTGCACCTTCATGAGGTCCTCTGCCTTCACCTGCTGGGTTGCGTAGGTAAGAGACTTCTCCTTACGCATAATACCCATAGCGGTAACAACAACCTCGTTCATGGTGTTAGCTTCTTCCTTCAAAGTCACGTCGATAGTGCCCTTACCACCAACAGGGATGGTCTGTGCAGCATAGCCGATGTAAGAGAAGACAAGCTTCGCATTTGGAGTGGTATTGAGGGTATAGTTACCATCAATATCCGTTACTGTGCCATTGGTGGTACCCTCAACAAGGATGGTAGCACCAATAAGTGGTTCACCGGTTGAGTCAACGACACGACCGGTCACTTTGTGAGTACCATTCTGCTGTACGGCTTGCACAGCAGTATTGGCATTTACACCTGCGTAGACACCTGTTGGTGCCATGGCTAATGATAAAGCAAAGGCAGCCGAGAAGTACAGATGCTTCTGCTTTGATTCTTTAAAGATTCTCATCAGGTTTAGGTTTTAAACTTTTAATTTATTTATTTTCCTAATTTTATTTCAATTGATTTTGGATAATGCCAAAGGCTTCATCTTTATACAGCCCTATATAATAAGGTGTAATTGACTTGGTTTTTTGTTTATATCCTTTAGGCACATTATTATGTATTACCATCTTTAACTCGTGGAGTTTTATCTGAAGAAAGTGTCAACACTTAATCCTCTGATAATAAAGATGTTAAATCCTATTCAGTTCACAATTCATAAAGTTGCGTCTGAAGGCATCTACAAAACAAACAACTTTAACATTAATAATACTTACCTTAATGTTGATATTTAACATATATAAACATATAAAGGGCGCGACACCAGCGTCCCCTCCCCCAACCTGCCCCCCGTAGGGAGGGGAGTGAAATGCGAGATACCACACAAATTAGGTGAATAAATCTACAGAACAAAGAATTGCAAGAAAAGCCTCACCCCCTTACCCCTCTCCGATTGGAGAGGGGAGTAATTAGCGAGATACCCCAAAAATTAAGAGAATAAATCTACAGAACAAAGAATGTCAAGAATGAATGTATAAAAGAGTCAGCGACAGGACAAGCAACTTGTTTACTCGTTAACTCGTTAACAGAAAGACTAATCTATAAATATAAAGGAGTTTGAGTTAAACAAGCTTCTGTACACTTCGGTTTATTCTTAGTATTACAACGTTTTGCTCACAATTCACCCCCTGTCATCCATAATCATAGTGAATTTAACCCTCCGCACCATATGTGTTAACCCTCCGCACCACATGTGCAGAGTACCAGCACCACTGTAAATGATGGTAAACATTCTCACAAACATTATATGAAATAAAACCTTAAAACATCCTATTTCGTTGGCAAAAGCGTTAAAGTGTAAAACGCTAAAACTAAACTGAACAAATAACTTCTTTCTATGGTTAGCAAATTATTAGCAAATTTGTCCCCCTCCCCTTTCGGGGAGGGTCGGGGTGGGGCTTTGACCGTCAGGTCTCTGTGAGGTTCGTTAGCAATAATGAAATCTGTTACATCTGTGAATTCTGTGAGAAAACTGAATTAATTCATAATTCATAATTCACAATTCATAATTATGATTACCATTGTTTGCTGTGTTTTATCTCAACAAGCAACTTATTCACTCGTCAACCTGTTAACTTGTCAACTCGCCAATTGAAAAAGCAACTTGTTCATATTTTACTCTGTCTTATCTCGCAAGCAACTTGTTAACTTGTCAACTTGCAAAGCTCGTTAACTAAAAAAGCGCCAAGACCCGAAAGGTCTTGGCGCTGTGTGACTAACGCTTTGGAATTATTATTGCGCTGATTTAGTAGTTTGACTCCTCAACCTGGAAGAAGCTCTGTGGGTGGTTGCAAACAGGGCAAACAGCTGGAGCCTTCTTGCCGATAACGATGTGACCACAGTTGCGGCACTGCCAGATGCAGTCGCCATCACGAGAGAATACCACACTGTCCTCGATATTCTTAAGAAGCTTGCGGTAACGCTCCTCGTGGTGCTTCTCAACCTTACCAACGCCACGGAACTTAACAGCCAACTCTGGGAAGCCCTCTTCGATAGCGTCCTTTGCCATCTGCTCGTACATATCAGTCCACTCGTAGTTCTCACCAGCTGCTG
>ERZ772926.980-NODE-980-length-14638-cov-3.204416_pt1 | contig 14638 bp, 10 predicted proteins | sample MGYA00511136_ERZ772926 | MGnify/ENA primary metagenome ERZ772926 (study PRJEB29015, sample SAMEA2737917) | human oral metagenome | biome: human oral; feature: human-associated habitat; material: dental | place: China | collected 2153 ... | reverse complement strand
CAAGAATAAAAAATAATCGTTAGAGTTGTAGGTTTTTAACTACTATTTAAGCCACAACTCATTTATAACAAACACATTATTAATGGCAAAAAAAGGTAATATATGTAGTTTCTGTGGTAGAAATGAGCAAGATGTTGATTTGTTGATTGCCGGTATCGGTGCGTATATATGCAACAACTGTATAGAGTCGGCTCATAGTATTATTACAGAGGAATTTGAACGACGAAGCAAAGAGTTTAATATCGACAATACAGACCTGCCTAAACCTCGACAGATAAAAGAATTTCTCGATCAATATGTTATCGGACAAGACGAAGCTAAGAAATTCCTTTCGGTAGCGGTATACAATCATTATAAACGCATATCGCAGCACATTGATAACGACGATGTAGAAATAGAAAAATCGAATATTATAATGGTAGGTGCCACAGGTACGGGCAAAACGTTGCTGGCTCGCACTATCGCCAAGAAACTGCATGTTCCATTTACGATAGTAGACGCTACCGTGCTTACCGAAGCCGGATATGTCGGAGAAGATATCGAAAGTATTCTCACCCGTCTTTTGCAGGCAGCCGATTACAACGTAGCAGCAGCCGAGAAAGGTATTGTTTTTATTGACGAAGTCGATAAAATAGCCCGTAAAGGCGACAATCCGAGTATCACTCGCGACGTTAGCGGAGAAGGCGTGCAGCAGGGACTCCTTAAGCTACTCGAAGGCTCTGTAGTACTTGTTCCCCCACAAGGCGGACGGAAACATCCCGAACAGAAAATGGTAGAGGTAAATACCAAAAATATCCTTTTTATCTGCGGAGGAGCATTCGACGGTATCGAAAAACGAATTGCAAACAGACTAAATACCAATGTGGTAGGATTTAGAGATAAAGTTACGGTATCGATAGACAGAAACAACCTGTTGCAATACATAGCTCCGCAAGACCTTAAATCTTTTGGACTTATCCCCGAAATTATAGGGCGACTGCCTATTCTTACCTATCTTGAACCTCTCGATAGAGACGCACTTAAGCGTATTCTGATAGAACCGAAAAATTCTATCATCGGGCAGTACAAAAAACTATTCAAAATGGACAATGTGAATCTTACTTTCGACGATGAAGTAATTGATTACGTGGTTGATAAAGCAATAGAATATAAACTTGGAGCAAGGGGGTTGCGTTCGATTGTAGAGATGATAATGATAGATGTTATGTTCGATATTCCGTCCGAACACCGTGACTCTCTGAACATAACACTCGATTATGCAAGAGAAAAAGTAGAAAAAGCATCGTCGAAAATATTTGCTTAAAATATTGAGACAGACCGATGATAGACAGTATTAATACAGTATCAAAAAGTATTTGGCACACTTTTGTAAGAGTGTCGCTTTCGAGAAATGTATTGCTCGTTGCTTTGTTGTTCGGCATTTTACTATCTGCTTGTAATGTAGAATCTCGCTTAGCCAAAGCAGATCAGTTATATAGCGAAGGAATCTATCATAAGGTTGAGAAACAATATATTAGTCTTGTAGGGTATATACCAAATAAAAAAAAGCATCTAAAATCGAGAATCTACTTTAAGATTGCCGAATGCAATCGCATATTGTTCAATATGAGAAAGGCGGAAAACTACTATAATCGTGCTCTGAAAGGTGGGTTCCGCGACTCTGTAATATACCTGCATCTTGCCAAAACACAGATGGTAAACGGTAATTATGCCTCTGCCTCTCGCAATTTTGAGCGATTTCTGCAGAAAAACCCTACAAATCGCGAAGCGTTAGACGGTTTAGTATCGGCAGAGAGAGCAAAGGAGTTGCTTCGGCAGCCATCGCGCTACAAAATCGGTATAGCTTCGGAATTCAATACAAACAGAAGTTCCGATTTTTCACCTGCCTTCGTTGGCAATAGCGATGATTTACTTATGTTTACGACCAATCGAGATGTCTCTAAAAAACAGAAAAAAAGCGAGGTTACAGGTCGTTTGAACTTTGATATTTACAGCGTCAGAAAAAACAATTCTAATCGCTGGGAGAAACCTGTTTATCTACGTGAATTCAACCTCTCAGACGACGACGGAGTCTGCTCATTCACTTCCGACGGGCGAACCGTATTTTTTACTCGTGTCTCGGCCGACGACAACCTGCCACAGTCGGTATCTATTATGACATCGACCCGTAGTGGCGGCGAGTGGTCTGAACCTCAACCCATTGTAATTTTCAAAGATAGTTCGATAAACATAGCCCACCCCGCAATATCGCCCGACGGAAAAGATTTGTATTTTGTATCCGATTTTGCAGCACAGAGTTTCGGCGGCAAAGATATATTTATCTCCCACAAAGACAACGGAGTATGGTCTGTACCGGAGAATTTAGGTCAAAATATCAATACTACCGGCAACGAGATGTTTCCATCTGTTGCACCCGATGGTTCGCTATATTTTGCCTCCGACGGACACGCCGGATTCGGCGGACTCGATATCTACCGCGCGAAACGCGATAGCAACGGTATATGGCAGGTAACCAATATGCTGGCTCCCATCAATTCGCCTAACGACGACTTCGGTATAACATTCCGAAGCAATGAGACAAGCGGTTATTTTTCGTCGAACCGCGGAAACACCAAAAACCTCGACAATATATACTGGTTCGAACTGCCCGAACTCACCTATGCCGTAGAAGGCACAGTATCAGACGAAAACGGTCTGCCTCTGGATGCTATCGTGAAACTCATTGGGAATGATGGTTCTATTGTAAAACAGAGAGTAAAACGTAATGGAACATATCGTATAAAATTAAAACCTAACGTGAACTACGTGATGATGGCATCGAATAGAGGTCATTTAAATTCATCTAAAAGCTTATCTACTGTAAAAGAGAAAGATAGCAAAGTGTTCAAAAACGATTTTAAACTGCCTTCCATATCGAAACCGGTAAAAATGGAAAATATCTTTTATGAGTTCGGTCAATGGAATCTCACTCCCGAATCGCAGAAAGAGCTTGATAATCTTGTGAAATTACTCAATGATAATCCGAATATTACTATAGAACTCTCGGCTCATACAGATAGCGTAGGTACGGCAGAAAGCAATATGGAGTTGTCGCAAAAACGTGCAAATACGGCAGTAGAATATCTTATCGGTAAAGGTATTGCAAAAGACAGACTTGTGCCGAAAGGCTACGGAGAGAGTCAACCTGTGGTAGTAGACGCTTTTTTAGCGAAACGATATGGATTTCTTAAAGAAGGCGACGTTCTTACTCCTGACTTTATAGCCTCATTACCTGCCGATTATCAGGCAATATGCAATCAGATAAATAGGCGAACGGAGTTCAGAGTACTACGCACCACATACAACCTCTTCTAACACACTGTAAATCGACTCAAACAAATGAAACAATACCACGACCTACTAAATAAAATTCTCAGTGAAGGAGTATGCAAGCACAATCGCACGGGGACAGACACGATAGGTATTTTCGGACACCAAATGAGGTTCGACCTCAAAGACGGATTCCCATTGATAACCACTAAGAAACTGCATTTGAAATCCATAATTCACGAGCTGCTTTGGTTTCTAAAAGGCGATACAAATGTGAAGTACCTGCAAGACAATGGAGTACGTATTTGGAACGAATGGGCAGATGACAACGGTGATTTGGGGCATATATATGGTTATCAGTGGCGTAAGTGGCCAGGATACGATGGAGAAGCTATAGACCAAATTGCCGAAGCCGAACGCACCATCAAGGAAGATCCCGACAATCGCCGTATCATCGTAAATGCTTGGAATGTAGGCGATTTGAAAAATATGAATCTACCGCCCTGCCATGCTTTTTTTCAGTTTTACGTAGCAAACAGACGCTTGAGCTTACAGATGTATCAACGCAGTGCAGATGTATTTTTGGGAGTACCCTTCAATATAGCAAGTTATGCTCTTTTACTGCAAATGATGGCACAAGTCACAAACCTCGAAGCAGGCGAACTCATTCACACATTGGGAGATACACACATATACGTAAATCATCTCGAACAAGTAAAAGAACAACTCAAACGTGAAATTCGCCCATTGCCGCAAATGAAAATAAATCCCGATGTGAAGTCTATTTTCGACTTTAAATACGACGACTTCGAACTGATAAATTACAATCCACATCCTCACATAGCAGGAGATGTGGCTGTATGACAGATAATTATATCAAAAAGATGAAAATAGGTGTTTTCGACTCCGGATATGGAGGGCTTACCATACTCAAAGAGATAAGAAAAGTATTGCCTCAGTATAATTACATATATTTGGGAGACAACGCCCGAACACCCTATGGTACACGTAGTTACGAAGTAGTGTACGACTATACTCTGCAATGCGTCAAGCGTCTTTTCGATATGGATTGTTGTCTGATAATAATAGCCTGCAATACGGCGTCGGCAAAAGCTCTACGTACCATACAGCAGAACGATTTGCCGTACATTGCTCCCGACAGACGTGTATTGGGCGTCATTCGTCCTACTGCCGAGAGTGTCGGCAGCCTCACACAAACCGGCACTGTCGGTATTTTGGGAACTGTAGGTACAATACAATCACACTCTTACGATATCGAGATAAAAAAACTTTTCCCCAGCGTGGAGGTTGTCTCGCAGGCGTGTCCCATGTGGGTGCCTCTGATAGAGAACAACGAACATCTTACGTCGGGAGCCGACTATTTTATTAAAAAAGATATAGATAGTATTTTATCTAAAAACAAAAACATTGATACACTGATACTTGGCTGCACTCATTATCCGTTAGTGGCAAAGAGTATCGAACGATTTGTTCCCCAGCATATAAAAGTAGTTACACAAGGTAAAATAGTGGCTTACAGCTTAGAAGACTATCTTACTCGCCACCGTGAGCTTTCGGAGCATTGTTCGCAAGGAGGCAAGGTAGAATTTTTTACTACCGAGTCGGAGCAAAAATTCTCTGAATATGCCTCTCTTTTTTGGCAAGAACCTATCGAAGCGAAAACCATTTCACTCAACTGATAATGTGATGATTACAAAAGATAAAGACAAAATAATCACTCTTGGAATCGAGTCGTCGTGCGACGATACGTCGGCAGCCGTACTCATGAATAACACACTGCTTTCCAACGTCATAGCCTCTCAAGCCATTCACCAAGACTACGGCGGTGTAGTGCCTGAGCTCGCTTCTCGAGCACACCAACAAAACATTATACCCGTAGTAGACACCGCAATACGTAGAGCGGGCATAGAAAAGACAGATATAGATGCCGTTGCCTTTACGCGTGGTCCCGGATTGCTCGGTTCGCTTCTGGTAGGCACTTCATTTGCAAAGAGTTTCGCCACCGCACTCAACATTCCATGTATCGATGTCAACCATTTACAAGCGCACGTACTTTCTCATTTCATTGCAGAACAGGGAGTTGTACAAACTTTTCCTACTTTCCCTTTCTTATGCCTTTTGGTTTCGGGCGGTAATTCGCAAATAGTGCTCGTACGCGACTATTTCGATATGCAGATAATAGGACAGACGATAGACGATGCTGCAGGCGAGGCTTTCGATAAGTGTGCTAAGGTTATGGGCTTGCCGTATCCAGGTGGACCTCATATAGATAAGTTAGCCAAAACTGGCAATCACGAAGCATTTCACTTTGCTATGCCCAATATAGCCGAATTCGATTACTCGTTTAGCGGACTGAAGACATCATTTTTATACACTGTAAGAGACCAAGTTAAGGCTAATCCCGATTTTATTGAGCAAAATAAAGCCGATTTGTGTGCTTCGCTACAAAAAACTATCATAGATATCTTGCTAAAAAAGCTAATATCAGCCTCTAAAAAACTGAATATTACCAATATAGCTATTGCGGGCGGTGTCTCTGCCAATTCGGGACTCCGCGACGAACTCATATCTCGAGGCGAAAAGCTTGGATGGCAGGTATTTATACCTAAACCTGCATTCACTACCGACAATGCCGCAATGGTTGCTATAGCGGGGTATTTCAAGTACTTACGCCATGATTTTTGTGCTATCGACGAACCTCCTTTTGCCAGAGTAGAAATATAAAACGCTATGAAACAATCGATAATCGATTTTTTTCGGACATATAAAGGGGTGCTGCTATTCTTCATATCTATGTTTGCAGCTGATATAGTGTGGAAACTCTGTATCTCAGGCGACGAGCAGAGTGCTACTATATTTTTTCTTAAACGATACGATTGGTCTGAGGCTTTCGCATTCATTTCTACGATAATAGCCAAGGCGACATACTTTTTCACCTCTATTTTCGATAGTTCGGCTATACTTAGAGAGAATATCATAAGTTTCCCCGATAGCAAAGGGATAATGATAGTATGGAGTTGCAGCGGAATCAAACAGATGTTTATCTTCCTGATAATAATGATATTTGCCGACGGGAGATGGAAAAATAAATTGTGGTTTATCCCGATAGGACTACTTATATGTTTTTTAATCAACATATTACGCACCACCACACTGGCACTAATCATAAAAGACCATCGCGAGATATTCCCTTTTATGCACCATTATGTACTTAAATATCTGTATTACTGTCTTATATTCATCATCTGGCTACTCTGGGAAGAACGTCTCAAAAATTTTTCTCACACGAAACACTGATTATCAATAAAATAAAAAATGATTATAACCGTCGATAAGAATAAACTATCGTACGGTATTTTTTATACCACTACTCTACTTCATTCTAATAGAAAATACCCATATTGCATAAAAAATAGTACTAAAATATATAAAAGTGAGTATTGCCAACAAATGTAAAACTTCCGAATTTCGCGGAAATTTGGAGAGTTAAATATAGTTTGTATGAAATATATCACAGTTTTAATATTAACTGTGTGTAGTATTGGTATTTATGCAAATACACAAACACACAGACATACCGTATACGGTGTAGTAAAAGATACTGTTGGAGAACCTATAGCTTATGCACAGGTAGCTGTGGTTGGTACCAATGTTACTATATCGACCGGTGTGGGAGGAACGTTTAATCTGAAACTCAACAGCGGTAGCTACCGTCTGCGTGTATCGCATCAGAACTACAAGACCAAGACGCTCGAAATAGACGTAACCGAAAACCTCAATCTCAATATTACGCTCGATATGTCCGAAAACGACCTGTCGGAAGTGGTGGTTACCGGTACACAGTCGGAGAAGATGCTCAAAGACGTGCCCGTGATAACACGTGTCATCACAGCCGAACAGATAAAGAGAATAGACCCGCAGGACTTCAAAAATCTGCTCGAGTACGAGTTGCCCGGTTTGCAGTTCGGGCGGGCACACGGCTCGGGTCTGCCTGCGATGTCTTTTCAAGGAATGTACGGACGTTATCTTCTGTTCCTTATCGATGGAGAGCGTATTGCGGGCGAAGGTGCTTCGGAGACCATAGACTTCAATCGGATAGGGATAGACAATATCGAACGCATCGAGATAGTGAAGGGAGCAATGTCTACACTCTACGGGTCTAACGCCCTGAGCGGCGTCGTCAATATCATTACCAAAAAGGCTAATCGTCCATTCGTCGGTAATGTGTCGGCTCGTTTATCTCGATTTTGGGATCAAAAATACTCCTTGTCTCTCGGTACGCGTCTGAGGAAATTCTCCGCCCTTACCTCGGCTGTGTACAGCAAACATAATCCCTATGTAATACGAGACAGGGAAGAGGCTACATTGACTTTTAAGTTACCCGACGGACGCGATTCTATTGTAAAGGTAAAAGACTCGGTAAAGGTCAGAGGCTACGAGAATATGTCTGTCGAACAAAAGATAGGATATGACTTTACACAGCGTCTGAGTACGGAATTAAAAGTAAACGGATACTTCAACAGGATAAGAGATTTCCTCGACATCGGAGAAAAAGAGAAGCATACCGACCGCTTCTGGGGCATTGCCTTCAATGGTAAAGTCAGGTACATCTTCGACGACAATAATATATTGGAAGCCTCCGTCAATCACGACCGTTTTTATAAAGAAGACTATTACCCGATAACGAAACGTATTCAAAGGAATTACGATAATATTCAGAATAACATCAAGTTGAGTTACAAACTGTTTTTCCTCGACCGTCATTATCTTAATATCGGAGCAGAGGCGTACTCCGAGAGTCTTCTTCATCATCATTTCAAAGACACAACCTCGCACGATGTGCAAAACTATGTACTTTTCGCACAGGACGATTACCAGATAACAGACCGTTTGAGTATCATTGGCGGAGTACGTATGGATATACATTCTCGTTACGGAATGCACTTGAGTCCGAAACTGTCGGCTATGTACAAGCTCGGCAATTTGGCTTTTCGCGGAGGATATGCCGGCGGGTTCCGTTCGCCGTCGCTCAAAGAGCTCTATACCGAATGGAATCATCAGGATATGTTTATGTTGCTCGGCAACCCCAACCTGAAACCCGAGACAAGCAACCAACTCTCTGTATCTGCCGAGTACACGGTCGGTTCGCTCAATACCTCCGTATCGGGATATTACACACAATACAGAAACCTGATAGTCAATACGAGCATATCCAAGGGACCGGGTCAATACCCCGACCAGACCTACAAAAATGCAGACGGCATATCGAAGGTATTCGGAGCCGACGTGAATATGCAGGTTCGCCTCCCGTTTAATATAACCTTACGCGGAGCCTATTCGTATGTAAACGACGATGCTACGATAGACGGACGCCGTTACTCGATGATTCGTCCGCATACGGTTGTTTTGGGAGCAAACTACAACCGTAAGTTCGGCAAATTTCTTATTACGGGCGGGCTCAACGGCAGATGGCTGAGCGGTATCTCGTATTGGTCGAATGTAGTTGTCGGGGGCAAAAAGTCGCTGGTGATGAGCTACTTCGAGCCGCAGATGATATGGAAACTCAATATGGGTTGCTTCTTCCCTCGCGGTATCAGACTCAATGTCGGTATAGACAATCTATTCAACAATATAAGCAAAAACGTATCTAACGACCCCTATTCAGCTCTGTCGCGAGGTATGGAACTGATTGCAAATCTATCTATTAATATTGCAGAATTGGTAGGAATCTAAAAAAACAAGAAAAAATAAAATAATTTATATGAGGAAGAAATTATATATATCGATAATTATCGTTGCCGTTGTGCTTGCGGCAGCCATCTTCGGGTATTGTAAATGGGTGTCGCCCACAAAAATAGCCTTTGTTAATTATCAGGCTGCAGCACTGGGCAAATACCACAAACTAAACAACAATTCGTGGATTAAGATTAAAGAGGTATCTGTCGAAGACCTAAGTAAACTCTCGGGTTACGATATGGTATTTGTCAACGGAATGGGATTGCGTATAGTCGAAGAACAGAGGGCTCAACTCCGTAAAATTGCCGAGAAGGGAATACCTATATACACCTCTATGGCTACGAATCCCGATAATGATATTTGTAACCTCGACTCGGCAACAGTATCCGTAATAAAGAAATATATCGGCGGAGGCAGCAAAAAGAATTACCGCAGTCTGCTAAACTATGTGCGTAAGTACATCGATGGCAAAAAGGTATCTGTCTACGACCCCGAACCTCCTGTCGAACAGACTTTCGACATCATTTATCATCCCTATCTCGGCAACGACGACTCTACAGACGACCCGGAGTTTAATTCGGTAGCCGACTACGAATCTTGGCTCAAGAAAGAAAACCTCTGGCACGAGGGGGCTTCCAAGATAGTGATTACAGGACAGATAGTAGACCCTCGTGATTTGATATTGGCTCTCGAGAAAGCGGGTATGAATGTCTATCCGATAGCGGCATACAGGAAGTTGCAAGAGTATATCACCGAGATAAATCCCGATATGGTCATCAACCTGCCTCACGGGCGTATGGGCGACGATATGGTACAATGGCTCGAGGCACGCAATATACTCCTCATCACGCCTCTTACCGTAACACGCCTTGTAGACGAGTGGGAGAGCGACCCTATGGGTATGTCGGGCGGATTCCTTTCGCAGAGTGTGGCTATGCCCGAGATAGACGGCGGCATACGCTCTTTTGCACTGTTTGCACAGTACAAAGACAAAGAAGGCTATCAGCACTCGTTTGCCGTTCCCGAGAGGTTAGAGACGTTTGTCGAGACGGTAAAGAACTACCTGGCACTGAAAACTAAGCCGAACAGCGAAAAACGCGTAGCTATCTATTACTACAAAGGAGCAGGACACGGTGCCGTGATGAGTGCAGGAGGAATGGAGGTGGCTCCTTCTCTGTATAACTTGCTCAAACGCCTCAAAGCCGAAGGATATAAAGTAGACAATCTGCCCTCCAATCATAAGGAATTCGAAAAAATGATAATGGAGCAGGGTGCCGTTCTCGGTGTTTATGCCGAGGGGGCAATAGCCGAGTTTATGAAAAAAGGCAACCCTCTGCTTATCAGTAAACAAGATTACGAGGCGTGGGTAGCCAAGAGCCTTCGCCCCGACAAGTACAAAGAGGTAGTAGACGCCAATGGCGAGTTCCCCGGACAATATATGGCTACCGCCGACGGTAAGCTCGGTATTGCTCGCGTACAGTTCGGTAATGTCGTAGTACTCCCGCAGAACGCCGCAGGGTCGGGTACCAATGCTTTCAAGATACTGCACGGTACCGATGCAGCTCCGCCTCATCCATATATTGCCTCGTATCTGTGGACACGTTATGGCTTCGGAGCCGATGTGCTTATGCACTTCGGTACGCACGGCAGCCTCGAGTTTACTCCTCACAAACAGATTGCTCTTTCGAGCAACGACTGGCCTGACAGATTGGTAGGTCCCATTCCACACGTATATATATATACTATCGGTAATGTCGGCGAAGGCATCATCGCCAAAAGGCGTTCGTATGCTGCTCTTACCTCGTATCTTACGCCACCGTTCCTCGAAAGCAATGTACGTGGACTGTATCGAGAACTTACCGAGGCTCTGAAAATCTACAACAACGATTTGGAAGATTATACCGCTAAGCAAAGCAAAAATAAAACGTCTCCCAAACCATCGGACAAATCCGTGCCTGCCGAGCTGCAAAAAGCGTCGCTTACCGTCAAGCGATATGCCGTCAAACTCGGTATTCACCGCGACCTCGAACTCGACAGCGTTCTCTCCAAGCCGTATACCGAACAGGAGATACGACGCATCGAAAACTTTGCCGAAGAGATAGCCACCGAAAAGATAACGGGACAGTTATATACAATGGGCGTACCTTACGAGCCTGCCCGTATCACGTCGTCGGTGTTCGCTATGGCTACCGACCCGATAGCTTACAGCCTCTGGTCGCTCGACAAGATAAAGAAACGTACCTCGATAGATGCTGCCGAAGATAAGGCTTTATTTACAAAACAATATCTGAACCCTGCACGCGAGGTAGTCGGTAAGCTACTCAAGCAGCCTTCGTTGGCGACAGACGAGTTTATCTGTCGTACGGCAAAGATAACTGCCGACGAGCTCAGGCTTGCACGTGAATATGCCGAAGCCGGCAATCGCCCCCGCAGTATGATGGCAGCTATGATGGGTATGAGCGGGTCGAAAAAAGGCAATGCTATGTCGAATGGTATGATGACAAAAGGAATGACCGACGGACGCAAGCAAGGTAATATGCCACACGCTATGTCGAAGGATATGCCCAAAGGGCAGCACCCACAAAATATGCCGAAACAACAACCGAAATCGATGGGAGGCTCTATGTCGCAGTCGGCAAGCCACCCTGTGAATATGCCCAAAGATATGCCTAAGTCGGGAAAATCCGCATCGGCTGCTAAGCCTCAGCACCCTGCCGATATGGGCAAAAAAGCAGCAAACGCCAAGGGCGGAGGTATGCCGTCTAATATGATGGCAGCAGGAGGCTCTATGCCCGAACCCAAAAACTACTCCAAGCAAGACAAACAGCTCTTCGAGGCTATACTCGAGATAGAGCGTACTGTGAAAAACGTAGGCAAATACAGACAATATCTTACTGAAAGCCCCGAAGCCGAAATGCGAAGCAATATCAATGCTTTGGCGGGTGGTTATACGTCGCCGTCGCCCGGTGGAGACCCGATAGCTAATCCCAACTCGTTGCCTACCGGACGCAACCTCTACTCTATCAACGCCGAGGCAACACCTTCGGAGGCTGCTTGGGATAAGGGTATGAAGTTGGCAAACAATACTATACGCCTCTACCGTGAGCGACACAACGGCGAATATCCCCGCAAGGTAGCTTACACTCTGTGGTCTGGCGAATTTATCGAGACCGAAGGTGCTACCATAGCACAGATATTGTATATGCTCGGTGTAGAGCCTATACGCGATGCTTTCGGTCGAGTGTCGGATATACGGCTTATCCCCTCGGCAGAACTTGGTCGCCCGCGTATCGACGTCGTGGTGCAGACCTCGGGACAGCTGCGAGACTTGGCTGCCTCACGTCTATTTCTCGTCAATAGGGCAGTAGAGATGGCTGCCGAAGCCAAAAACGACGAGTACGACAACCTTGTGGCAAAGGGAGTAGCCGAAGCACAACGTACGCTGCTCGACAACGGACTGTCGCCCAAAGAAGCCAAAGAGATTGCCACGTACCGCGTCTTCGGCGGACTTAACGGCAACTACGGCACAGGCATACAGGGTATGGTAGAGAGCGGCGACCGTTGGGAGAAAGAGTCGGAGATAGCCGATACTTACATCAATAATATGGGTGCTTTCTACGGTAGCGAGAAGAATTGGGAGCAATTCCGAAAATTTGCTTTCCGTGCGGCTCTCACACGCACCGATGTGGTGATACAGCCTCGCCAGAGCAATACTTGGGGAGCTCTCAGCCTCGACCACGTCTATGAGTTTATGGGAGGTATCAACTTGGCGGCTCGCAACGTTACGGGCAAAGACCCCGACGCTTACCTGAGCGACTACCGCAACCGTAGCAATGTAAGGATGCAGGAGGTCAAAGAGGCTATCGGCGTAGAGGCTCGTACGACTATACTCAACCCCACTTATATCAAAGAGAAGATGAAAGGCGAAGCCTCTTCGGCTGCTGTCTTTGCCGAGACAGTACGCAATACGTACGCTTGGAACGTGATGAAGCCTGCGGCTATCGACAACGAACTGTGGAACGAGATTTACAACGTATACGTAAAAGACAAGTTCGACCTCGGCGTCAAAGAGTTTTTCGAAAAGCAAAACCCTGCTACTATGCAGGAAATCACTGCCGTTATGCTCGAGACCGTCCGCAAAGGATATTGGAAGGCAACAGACGAGCAGATACGCGACATCGTCGCCGAACATACTCGGTCTGTAAAACAGTTTTCGCCTTCGTGCTCGGGCTTCGTCTGCGACAACGCCAAGCTCAAAGATTTTATTGCCTCACACACCGACCCCGCTACTGCAAAAGACTATAAACAGAGCATAGCACAAGCCAGAGAGGTCGCCGTGGCAGATAAGGACGCCAAGAATGTCGTTTTGCAAAAAGATAATGCCGACAACCCTGCTGTCGACGAGTCCAAGACCAATAGCGGTGCTATCTTGCTCGTGATGGCGATAGCTATTGCCGTACTGTTGGTAACATTTGTAATTATCAGAAAAAGAAAAAAATAAAAACATTTTATAAAATCATAAACAAAAATAAAAAATCAAAATTATGAAGTTAAAATCTTATTTTACGGCAGCACTTTTTGTGTGCCTGACACTTGGATTGGCAACGTCTTGTAAAGAAAAAGACCCTGCCAAAGGTTTCACTCTGTCTAAAGAAGAACTTACAATAGGTGTAGGACAGACTATTCGTGTGAAAATCATAGGTAATAGTACCTACCAGACAACTCCAAGCAGCGAAGGTATTGTAGATGTTAAAGTGAACAATACCAATATTTTCATTACGGCTCTCGACAAAACGGGCGAAGTAGTCGTTACCGTCAAAGACGCTCAAAACACCAAGTATACAAAAAACATAAAAGTTACCGTACAAGAAAATCTTGTAACTGTAAGAGATACGGCTGTTATAAATGCGTCGGCATCTGACAAATGGGTATACTTCTCTTTTCTTAATGGAAATATTATAGCCGTAAATAAAAACGGCACTACCGATATTCCAAGCGGAAACGACTGGGATATAGCTTTCTGCAGATTTTATTCACGTACCAATAGTGGTAAAAGCAATAGCGACAACAACGGTAAAGGAGGAGCGTTTATGACTGACGCTAAAAGTTTGGACGAACTCACAAAAATACCTGATGAAAATAGTTTTGTGATAGACCGATTAGATACGATTATGCCTCAGATGAAAATAGTCAAAACAGCTACCAATAAGGAACTTAACAAATGGATTGATGTGAATATATCGCAGATGCCACCGAAAACGACTCTAAACGAAACTAATGTGTTTGTGGTAAGATGTGCCGACGGTAAAACTTTTGCAAAAATCAAATTTTTAGACTATAGAAACGACGAAAACCAAAAGTATTATCCCAAATTCGAATACGAATACCCATTCGTCGGAAAATAAATTCAAAAACGACATCATTTGTTTTAGTTTTTAAGTATTGAACTCTTGTATAGAGTGAGATAGCTCTATACAAGAGTTTTTCGTCAAGAACTATAGCTACCATTTTCATTTTAATGGAAAATATATTGCTGATACTCTCCCTGTTGGCGTTGGAACCTGTTATAACA
>ERZ772926.979-NODE-979-length-14639-cov-5.678415_pt1 | contig 14639 bp, 15 predicted proteins | sample MGYA00511136_ERZ772926 | MGnify/ENA primary metagenome ERZ772926 (study PRJEB29015, sample SAMEA2737917) | human oral metagenome | biome: human oral; feature: human-associated habitat; material: dental | place: China | collected 2153 ... | reverse complement strand
GGAAGAAAATTATACTGTGCCTTTAATGCTGTCATTTACGATTGAAAGTACAGGGACTACACTTGCAGGACAAACTGCGGATGCTTTTTACTACGCTGTAAATCACATGAATCCATTTTCTGTGGGACTGAACTGTGCAACGGGACCTGAATTTATGACACAGTTTTTAAAAACATTGAATAATATTTCAAATACGTATATTTCAGTTTACCCAAATGCTGGACTTCCTAATGAAGATGGCGAATACGAAGAAACTCCAGACACATTGTCGGCAAAAATTGAGCCGTTTTTCCAAAATAATTATTTAAATATTGTTGGAGGGTGCTGTGGAACTACGCCTGAACATATTCAGAAAATTAAGGAAAAAAGTGTAAACTATTCTCCAAGAATTATTGATGAAAACAAGGATTTTAACGATGTATCAGGGCTAATTTCTCTAGAAACGCCAAAAGATCGTCCAATTTACGTGGGGGAACGTACAAATGTAATTGGTTCACGTATTTTTAAAAACTTAATTGCAAGCGAGAAATTTGACGAGGCGACAGAAGTTGCCAGACTTCAGATTAAGGGGCGTGCGGATGTAATTGATATTTGTCTTGCGAATCCTGATAGAGATGAGATTGCCGATATGAAGTCATTTTTGGATAAAGTGGCAAAATTTGCAAAAATTCCGCTTATGATTGACTCGACCGATATAAATGTCGTTAAGGAAGGGCTTACTTACTTGCAAGGGAAAGGAATTATAAATTCGATTAACCTTGAAGATGGGGAAAAGAAATTTGCTGATATGGCAAAAGTTATTAAAGATTTTGGGGCTTCTGTCGTTGTAGGGCTGATTGATGAGGAAGGTATGGCTGTTTCTGTTGAGAAAAAATTGAAAGTTGCCAGAAGAAGTTACGAACTTCTTACGAAAAAATATGGAATTGATGAAAGAGATATAATTTTTGACACATTAGTTTTCCCCGTTGCTACAGGAGACCAGAAGTATATCGGCTCTGCCACAGCAACAATTGAGGCAATACGTCAAATTAAAACTGAAATGCCAAATGTAAAGACAATTTTGGGAGTGAGTAACATTTCATTTGGGCTGCCAATCGCTGGAAGAGAAGTTTTAAACACTTATTATATGCAAAAGGCTTATGAAGCTGGACTTGACTATGCAATTGTAAATACTGAAAAAGTTATTCCTATGAGCGAAATTTCAGACGAAGAAAAGGAATTATCAGAAAACATTTTATTTCATACAGATGATGAAAATGTATCAAAATTTGCAAATTTCTACCGTGAGAAAAAAGCCGTTCAAAAAGTTGTCGATACAAGCAATCTAACTACCGAAGAAAAAGTTTCAAATCTTGTTGTAGAAGGAAGTAAAAAAGACTTAACGATGCATCTTGACGAACTACTAAAAAAATATTCTCCAATTGATATAATAAACGGTCCTCTTATGACTGGAATGGACGAAGTTGGAAGACTGTTTAATAACAATGACTTAATTGTTGCCGAAGTGCTACAAAGTGCCGAAGTTATGAAAGCCTCAGTTTCCCATCTAGAACAATTCATGGAAAAAGATGAATCGTCTGTAAAAGGGAAAGTAATTATGGCAACAGTAAAAGGGGATGTTCACGACATTGGAAAAAATCTGGTTGGAATAATCATTGGAAATAACGGTTACGAAGTAATTGACTTGGGAATAAATACGCCTGCTGAAAAAATCCGTGAAGCAATTATTGAACATAAAGCAGACTTCTTGGGCCTTTCTGGACTTCTTGTAAAATCTGCCACAGAAATGGTAAATACTATGGGCGTTCTGCATGAAGCTGGTATTGATATTCCAATATTTGTAGGAGGTGCGGCACTTACGGAAAAATTCACTGTAAATAAAATTGAGCCTGCCTACAAAAATAATATCGTAATTTACTCAAGAGATGCAATGACAGCTCTTGCTGACTTAAACAAAATGATTGATGAGAAAAAATTTGAAGAATTTAAGGAATACTTGCAAAAACGTAGAGATCTCGTAACAATTAAAGATGCGAAAAAACTTGAACAGCTAAAAGTTAAGCCAACGGTAAGTGATATTAAGGATGCTGACGGAACATTCGATTTTTCAAAAGTTGAACTTCCAAAATACGACTTTGAAAAAATTTACAAGCCACAAACGTTAAATAAACAAATTATAACAAATATAAAAGCAAAAGATGTATTCCCATTCATAAATTTACAAATGCTAATTGGAAAACATCTTGGAATGAAATGGATTGTAAATAATCTAATTGAAAAGCAAGACCCTAGAACAATAAAATTATACAATGAGATTTTGGATATTATCGAAAATGGCGATGAATACTTTGATATAAAAGCCATTTACAAGTTTTTCCCTGTACGTCGAAAAGCTGGAGAAAGAAAGGAAGATTTCAAAATCGAAGTTTTATCAGATGACTTGTCAACTGTTCTGGAAACATTTGATTTCCCAAGACAAAAATATGGACAGTATTTATCATTAAATGATTATGTAAATCCAGACGGAATCGACTACATCGGTTTCTTTGTCGCAACTGCAGGAGAAAAATCAAGGCTTGTTTCAAATGAACTTAAAGAAAAAGGTGAATTTTACAGAGGACATATTGTAAACTCTGTAGGACTTGAACTTGCCGAAGCAACATCAGAATATATTCATAAAATGATGCGTCAGGATGTAGGAATTATCGACAAGGACATTACTTTGAACGAAATTCTAAGTGCCCAGTATCAAGGAAACCGTTACTCTTTCGGATACCCAGCCTGCCCAGACCTGAGCGACCAAAGAAAATTATTCAATTTGTTGAAACCAGAAAGATACGGAATCTCTCTAACAGAAGAATTTATGATGTACCCAGAAGCTACGGTAAGTGCAATTGTATTCTCACAGCCGTTCTGTAAATATTTTAATATGTAATTTTTAAAGAAATATTGACTTTTTCAATTTTATATTGTATAATTATTATACAAAAAACAGAAAACAAATTACCTTGAATATAAATGGTAATTATAAGGAGTGATGGAATTGAATATTTCAAAAAAAATTATTGTACTTTTATTTTTAATGTCATTATTATTTTCTTGTGGAGATAATAACAGCAAAAATGGAGATACTGCTAATACTACTACTACAAAACAAAAAAGTAATTCTGGCAATACAGAAACTAAAGATAAAGCTGAAAATACAGTACAAGGTACCAGATATGGAAGTGATACTGTTGGTTACGTAACAAAGCCTGAGAATTGGCTTGAATTTACAGATCCAAACTCGTCTCCAACTGCGGTTCAGTTAAGTATCGATCCTGTAAACATTGTAACTTTAGATATAATTTCTAAAGATGGGAAAGCAAATTCAGAAAAAGCTGCCTATGTGCTTATGCAAAAATATCTTAATGAAGGAATTCCTAAAGAAAATATTACTTTAGATCCTGTTGATGTAAATGGATATCAAGGTACAAGTTTAACAATAAAGTATAAAGATGGTACTATAATGATCGTAAATTGTATTGATTACGATGGTAAAGTTTATTTTATCTCTATGGAAGGACTTCAAAATAGACAAACATTAATGGAAATGGCAAAAGTTATTGAAACTTGGAAGCCAACTAAATAAAAATTGAAATTAGAGAATATTTTAAACAATTTTTCAAAAAAAAATTAGAGTCTATTAAAATTAACTTGGACTCTAATTTTTTATTTAAATTATGAAACTATTTTGATTTACTTTGTTGATATTCATCAATTTTTTTCATAATGTTATCCCATAATTTATTTCCTTCTTGTACTACTTGTTGTCCAACTTCACTTGATGGAAAATCTTTTATGCCTTTTTCTATATCTTTTAACACTCCTAATGCTTGTTCCACTCTCTTTTCTGCATTAATTTGCTGCAATATATGCTGTTCTTTTCTCTTTTCAAGCTGTTTTGGACATTCCTTATCAAAGTTTGCATCTCCAGTTGTTGTACATTTTATATTTTTTACAGATTTATTTGATTTTTTGACACTTTCCAATACTTTTTCACCATTTTTAATTCCTTCATCAGCATCTTTCTTGTCAAAGCTTTTTTTCATAGCATCTATTAAACTTTCTGTATTTCTCGTACTTTCAGCGAAAAAACTATCAAGCCTTTCTCGTTCTCTTCTTACATTTTCCTGAACTTGTGCATCGTTTGAACCAGAAATTATGTTATTTTGAACGAATGGAGTCTGTTTCTCTTGATCCTGCTGATTTTGATAGTTTTGATTCTGACCCTGATCCGTTGTAACTTGTGCCATTGTTCCTGTTGACTGCTGCTGAACTCTCATATTATCAGAATTATTGTTTTCGTATAAATAAAGATTATAAAATCCTCCAGCAAATAAAGCTATTAATGACCCATAAAACAGTCCTTCTATTACCTTATCATTAGTTGTCTTGGTATCCTTTATTTTTCCTATAGCTTCATTTTTTCCAAGTCCTTCTTCAATATATTCTTTTAATACTTTTCTATTTTCAATACTCTTTTTTACAAAAGGTATTCCAGTTGCAATGACGACAACTAATGCAAATATTAAAAACAATAACATATTAATCACCTTCCTATTCCGCTTTTCATGTCTAGAAATTACTATTATTAGTAACATCTGGCTATTAATCAAAAAAGATACAAACCCATATACAACAAGGATTCTTACTTGTGTAACTGACTCTATGCTTTTCCATTCTGTTGATTAAAACTGTATCTCCTTTTAATAATTTTAATTTTTTATTCTTAGTTCTACTTTTGTTTTCAATTATTTTTTCATTTTTTTTTAGATTCTTTTTCTCAAAAAATTCAATTTCAGCTTCCCCTTGAATTAAAATTACAAATTCATTTTTTTCAGAAACTTGCCAATCTGTTATCTGTCCAGTTGAAATAATTTTTTCAATTTTTATATTTTCATTTTCTGCCAAAATTTTGATAATTTCTTCGTTTTCTGATAAATCTCTTAAATCAAAAATATTCATTTTTCCCTTTTCTCTCCTAAAAATTTACAAATTCACAAACTCGATTATGTTCCTTTTCTGTCATTTTCTGAAATATCAATAAACTTGTATTTCCTCTTTTCCTTTACTGTCGAGCCTTTTTTCTTTGTTTCTAATTCTAGAACTCGTTTTGCCATTTCATTCTGCTTTTCAATCAAGTCATCTAATTTATAATGTAAATCTTCTATTATAATTTCATTTTTTAAATTTACCTTATAATCATTTTCTGATTTTTTTTCATCAAGTTTTTTCATTTTGTTCTGATTAAAAATTATCAATGAGCAAAAAATAAACATAAAGAATGATAAAATGACATTTAACACTACAAATGAATATGGATTGAATTTTTTAGCTACAAGAAAAAATATATTTATTATGCCCCATATTAAAATAAATATGCCCATTGAATAAATAATTTTTTTACTTCCTATAAAATCAGAAAGTTTATTTGAAAAATTTTTTTTATCCTTTTCCTCTTCCTTTACAATTTTTGAAACTTTCTGTTCCAAAAGCATATGAATGATTTCTTCCCTTTTTTTATCATCATCCACATCCTTCAGCATTTTTTTCAATGTTTCTTCTTTTTTTCCATTTACATTTTCCATCCTTAATCTATTATTTTTTTCTTCAGCCCTACTTTTCAATTTTGAACTTCCCTTCTCGTATATTTCAACAGTATAATACCATTTTCAGAAAAAAAATACAAGTAAATAAATATTTTTATTAAAGCCATACATTTCTTTTATAATCAAAAGGAGACTGTTTCATAAAATTACCATTATGAGACAGTCCGAAATTTTATAAAATATATCTATAACTGTTTAAAAAATGTAAATTTACTTTCCTTACAAACAAAAAATAAAAAATTGCCTAATCTTCCAATAAAGAAATAATTAGACAATTTATAAAAAATTAATTAATAAATTCTGTTTCTACTGATCTTCTGATTGATCGTCAAATTGAATTTCAGCTCCAGATGCTGGATCAGGAGAAACTACATTTCCATCTTCATCCTTACATATTCTAGTAACCGCTCTATCAAATTTTTCACCATCACGATTTCTAACGTCGAATTCAATTCTTCTATTTTGAGCTCTACCTTCATCAGTTTCATTTGTTGCAATTGGTTCAGATTCACCTTTAGAATCTATACCACGAATTCTTGAAGAACTTAATCCTAATTCTATTAATCTATCTTTAACAGCTTTCGCTCTTCTCATTCCTAAAGCCATATTATATGCATCAGAACCTTTAGAATCTGTATGTCCTGTTATACCAACGTTGTAATCTTTTTCATTCAAGAATTCTTTCAAGATTCCTAATAATCCATTATAATAAGGTTTTACATATGATTTATCAAAGTCAAAGTTTAATGCACCTTCATCAAATACTATTGGTTGTATTGGTCCCATTATATCTTCACATGTTATCTTTTTAGCTGGTACTGTATTATCTCCTGGTTCTTCAATTTCAAGCGCATTAATTCTGATTGTATTTTCTCTCATTTGAGTAGTTGTTAATTTTCTAGCTGATAATGGTACAGCAGCAACTAACAATCCGATTGCGACGATTATTGATCTTGTTGATTTTGATTTTGTTGTTCTACCCATCTTTCAGCCTCTCTTTCTAACGATCTGTATTTTTGGCTACCTGGATTCGGTTTATTTTCGTTCAAATAATCTTCTATATGATTCAATCTTTGTGTATTAAAATCTACTAATTTTGCATTTGTACAAGACAAAGCTCCTAATCCTACTAATAATAATACTAATTTTTTCATATTTTTCATTTCCTTTCCAACTCTAAATTTATTTTTCAAAAGATTTTACAATCGTTTCTTTAGTCTAATTTGTTTTGAATTTATTTTGAATAGCATCTAATTTTTCTTCCATTTGTTCTAACATTTCATTTGTTTGATTGTATTTTTCAATGTTACTGTTGATTTGTTCAACTCTTCTTTTAATTCTTTGAATTTCTACATCCATCATTTGACTGTCAGACATATTTTTTCTTTGTGCTCTCAATTGTCTTGCTTCTGTTTTTCTTTGAGATGCTAATCTTTCTCTTTCAGCTTTTGCTTCAGCTTTTGCTTTGGCATCGTCCATTTTTCTACGTGTTTTTTCGCTCATTCTAGATGTTGATCCACTAACTGGAGTTACTGTAACTTCAACATCATCATCAGAATCAGTTGTAACAGTTTCCGCTTTTGATGGACGTGACTGTTTTTGTTTACCTAATTTGATTAATCTTTTTACATCAGCATCAGTATTTCTTTGAGCCGAAAATGATATTTGGTTCATCGCTAATACCATAACAGCTGCTAATCCTAATATTTTTTTCATCGACTTTCCTTTCCTGATAACATTTATAAAAAATATTATTTTTCATAAATAAATTATCTTGATTTTTAGTTTACTTTTTAGCTTTTCTAGCTTTTCTGATTCCATCTCTTTTTATAACACTATCAAAATCTCCAAGTTCTTTTTCTTCTCTTTGAACACTTCTTACTACTCTTTCATAGAAGTCTATTCTTTCTTTTGCTTTAGCCATGTTGTATTCTAATTTTTCAATTTGTGATTTTGGTTTAACTATTTCTTTTTCTTCAACTACTCCACCTTGTTCTTTATCAATTGTTACTAATTTTTCTGTTTTAGTTCTTGGTGTTTCTTTTAAAGTTTTATAGTAACCGTCTCTAGCATTTTTCAATGCTTCCTGTGCAGAATCTGCCATTACAGGTACTGATAGCGCTGCTATTATCCCACACAATAATAATTTTTTTGCTTTCATTTTTATTACCGTTCCTTTCTATTAATTCATTACTGATAATAATGCATCTAATTCTGCTACTTTTTGTTCTTTTTCAGCTATACTTTTGTTTATTTTTTTGTAGAAAGTATTGACATTGTGTAAGATATTTTTATATTTATCTCTATGCCATCTTACTTCTGAATCCACTTTTAATTTTTCGATTAATTTGTCTCTACCTTCGTTTTTAGCTTTCAGGTCTTCTATTTCAGCTTCCAATTGTTCTTTTTGTTTTCTGTAAGCTTCTTTTTGTGCTTCTTCTTTTTTAACCAATTCATTAAATTGGTTTTCAATTGAATCTAGACTACCTTCTAAACTGTTTGCTTCAGCAGAGAAACCTATTGATGAAACCATCATTATTCCAACTAAAAAGAATATTGTCTTTTTCATTCGATTTTCCTCCTAATTATTTAATTTCATAACAATAAATGAATATGAAATCACTATTAAATCACTTACCTATCATCACTTACCCTTATTATACCAAATTATATAAGAAAATACAAATAATTTTTCAAATAAAATGAAAAAATTAATTTTTTTTATATAAATAACCTTTTAAAATCAGTAAATATAATAACATTTTTAATATTAAATTTCTTTAATTAAAGTATTATAATTTTAAATTTTCAAAAATTTCTTCCACTGTTTCAGCTTTTTCAATTTTTTCAATTACTTCTTCTTCGTAAGATAATTTTGAAATTTCAGCCAATAAATCCAAATGTTCTCTTTTTGTTTCCTCTGGGGCTGCAATCATAAAGATTAATCTTGAAGGCTCATCATCCATGCTTTCAAAATCCACTCCTTCATCAGAAATACCTAATGCAAGGGAAAGTTTTTTTACAAGCGGTGTTCTTGCATGAGGAATTGCAATTCCATCTTGCATTCCAGTAGGTGTCAATTTCTCCCTTTCATTTATTTCCCTTACAAATTCTTCTAAATCCTCTGAATCAATCACTCCACTTTTCACAAATAATTGTGCTACTTCCTTAATAATTTCTTTTTTAGTTTTTCCATTAAGGTGTAATTTTACTCTTTCTGGTGTCAAATATTCTAATATTTTCATATATTTTTACAAGACGAATCTTGTAATCTCCTTTCTAAAATTTTTCCCATTCTTTAAGAATATCCTTTATTATTTCATTTTCAGATATTTCTGATAAATTATAGGTAATATAGTTTTTTTCTTTTCTAAACCAAGTCATTTGCCTCTTTGCGTATCTTCGACTTTCTTTTTTTATTTCTTCAATCGCTTCTTCTAAGGTAATTTTTCCATCAAAATACAAAAATAACTCTTTGTATCCTATTGAAGATATTTTATAAAGGCTTTTTTTATACTTATAATATATTTTTTGAACTTCATCAATAAGTCCTTTAGAAATCATCATATCTACACGTTTATTAATTCGGTCATAAAGTTCATTTCTATCTCTTGTGAGAAATATTTTCAAAAATTTATAATTATTATTTTTTATATTTTTAGTCCTTAATTCACTAAATTTTTCTCCCGTTAAAAGACAAACTTCAATAGCCCTGACTAATCGCAGTTTATTAGATAAATCAATTTCACTGTAAGATTTTTCATCCAGCTCTTTTAACATTTCCTGAAGTTCCTGAAGGTTTTTTATTTCAAGTTCTGCTCTTATTTTTTCATCTTTTGAAGGCAGTTTTGCAAATCCATCTGTAATTGATTTTATGTAAAGACCCGTACCACCTGCAATAACAACATTTTTTCCATTTTTTTGACAACTTTCATTTAAAATATTATTTACAGCCCTTTCAAAATCTCCCACAGAATAATCTTCATCAGGATTTACAACATCAATCATATAATGCGGTATTCCCTGCATTTCCTTCTGTGTTACCTTTGCCGTTCCAATATCCAGTTCTTTATAAACTTGGGAGGCATCCGCTGAAATAATCTCTGCATTTATTTTTTGAGCAAGTTTTATTGATAAGTCTGTTTTCCCAACTCCAGTTGCACCTGCAATTACAATTCCTTTCAAATTCTTTATATTCTTTATTTTTTTACCTCCAAATTAATATACACTCAAATCTCTTTAAAATCAAACTCATAAAATTTATTTAGTGTTTAAATAAAATAGTTATAATCTATGAGTTCAGTTTTGAAAATAGTATTACTATAAGTAAACCACATTTTTTCTTTTTTTCAATATCTTTTTTGAAAAAATTTTAAATACAATTTCATATTAAAACGATCTAAATAATATATTCAAATTCATACCCAGCAATAATTATAACATCTCCTTCTTCAACTCCAGCTTTTTCAAGCTCTGTTTCCATTCCCAAACTTCGCATTTTCTGAAGGAAATTTATAATTCCCTCTTCTCCAATAAATACATATTTTTTAAGGACATCATCTACAATTCGTCCATCCACTTCAAATACATGCTCATCATTTCTTTTAATAATCCAGTCGTCTTTTTTATTATTTTCTTGAATTAATTCCTCAACAGAATGAACTTCTTCCAACTCTTCCCTAGGTATTTCCTGTATCATTTCCCACGCTTTTGATAAAACTGGCTTTAATCCATCATTTGCAATTACAGAAACAGGATACACATATTTTATACCTTTTTCCTTGACAAATTTTTCAAATTCATCATACTTTTCATCTTCATAAAGCATATCAATCTTGTTAGCCACAACAATTTGAGGTTTATTTGCCAATTTTTCACTATAATTTTTTAATTCATGGTTTATTTTTATAAAATCCTCCTCTGGGCTACGCCCATCCAGTCCTGAAATATCCACAATGTGAATAATCAGCTTACATCTCTCAATATGCTTTAAAAATCTATCTCCAAGTCCGACTCCCTCGTGAGCACCTTCAATGAGCCCTGGCACATCAGCCACCACGAAACTTTCCTCATCTCCCATTCTGACAACTCCCAATTTAGGCTTTAATGTTGTAAAATGGTAACTTGCAACTTTTGATTTGGCAGCTGACACTTTATTAATAAAACTTGATTTTCCTACGCTTGGATAACCCACGAGAGCCACATCAGCAAGCAGTTTTAATTCCAGCTTTATTTTTAACTCTATACCTTCACGCCCACTTTCTGCAATTCTTGGAGCTTTTTTGACTGATGATTTGAAATGAATGTTTCCACGTCCACCATCTCCACCTTTTAAAAATATTACTTTTTCATTTGGATTATCCAAATCAAGCAGCAGTTTATTTGTTTCAAAATCCCTAATCATTGTTCCAACTGGAACTTTTATAACCAAGTCTTCCCCTGATTTCCCAGTAGAACGTGCAGCAGCCCCTTTTGTTCCATCTTGTGCCTTAAATTTTTTACTGCTTTTAAAATCCACAAGTGTGTTAATATTTGGATCAGCAATAAAGACAATATCTCCTCCTTTTCCGCCATCTCCACCGTCAGGTCCTCCAAACTGTACAAATTTTTCACGCCTGAATGTCGCAGCACCATCTCCTCCTTTTCCAGAAATTACTGTAATTACACTTTCATCAATAAACATTTTATCATCCTTTTCTTTTTATATTTCTCTTTTCATTCGTTTAATAAATTACTTAAACTCATTATTTGCTTTTTGTTTTGCTTGTTGCTGCCGCTTTTTTCTCTTTTCTATAATTCCACGGTTCTACATATCCCCTTTTTCCAAACAGCCCAAGTTTATTTTTTTTGGCATTTTCCTGATAAGCCTGCATTTTAGTATCTTTTTTATCGTATTCCTGATACCACCACGCATTCCCGTTTTTTACCATTTCTTCATTTACATTTTTCCCATTGACATAAACAACAGCCACTGTTCTGCCATATCTATCCCTATTTTTCTCCTCAATTTCAAGTGTCTTTCCATTTACCAGCTTTTCCAACGCCTGCTTGCTCTCAATTCCATAATCCTGTGTTTTTTCAGGAGCATCAATTCCAAACATCCTGATTTTCACAATTTCTCCGACAAACTTTCCATTTTCCACTTTCTGAACATTCAGAGTATCTCCATCGCTGACTTTTACAGCCTGATAACCTTTCAGAATAGTTGGATTTTGCACAACTTTAGCATTTAAAGAATTATTTTTTGTACTTCTTGCAGCTGTACTTTTTTTGGAATTAGTTGTTTTTGCTCTTTTTTTACTCGATTTCGAATTAACTCCATTATATGCAAATCCAAATATTGCTAATAACACAGTAATTATCGCAGCAATTAGTTTTTCATTTCCATTTTTTGAACTTTTTCCAGTTCCTTTTTTTCTCGTTACCATTTATTTTCCCTTTATTTTTTATTTTTCCAATGCCTGTTTAAAATCTTCAATCAAATCATCAATATTCTCAAATCCGACAGCTATTCTTATCAATGAATTTGTAAATCCTCTAGCCTCTTTTTCTTCATCAGGCATTTCGGCATGCGTAATCGTACTTGGATGAGTTACCAAAGTTTCTGCTCCACCAAGACTTGCCGCAAATAGTGCCACTTTCAAGCTTTCAAAAAACGTTTTTACTTTTGAATCGTCCTTTAAAGTGAAGGAGAATACTGAGCCTCCACCTGTTGCCTGATTTTCATGAATTTTTTTACCTTTATTTGTATCCAAAGTCGGATAGTAAATTTTATCAACTGCATCATGGCTTTGAAAAAATTCTATCAGTTTTTCTGCATTCATTTGCGCTACCTCCACTCTAAGCTTCAATGTTTTAAGACTTCTCATCAAAAGCCAGCTGTCAAATGGAGAAATTAAGGCTCCAGCCGCAACTTGTGAAAATTTAATTTTTTCCGCAAGTTCCTCATCATTTGTAATCGCAACTCCAGCCAGCAAATCATGATGTCCAGATAAAAATTTAGTTGCACTATGAATTACAATATCAATCCCAAAATCAAGTGGTTTTTGCAAATATGGAGTCATAAAAGTGTTGTCTGCAATTGTTATCAAGTTATGCTCTTTTGCAATTTCTACAACTCCTCTCATATCCGTAACATCAAGCAATGGATTTGATGGTGTTTCAATAAAAATAGCTTTGGTATTTTTTTTAATAGCATTCCGAATATTATCCAAATCAGTTGTATCGACAAAAGTATATTCTAATCCAAATTTTGAATAAATATCGTGAACAATTCTATAAGTTCCGCCATAAATATCCTGACCTAAAATAATATGATCTCCAGCTTTAAACATTGTAAATACAGAGGTTGTAGTCGCCATTCCCGATGAAAATGCATACCCATATTTCCCATTTTCCAATGCAGCAAGTATTTCTTCCAGTTCGTTTCTCGTAGGAGCTGAAACTCTTGAATATTCAAATTCCTGCGTTACTCCAAATTTCGCAACAGGAAAAGTTGAAGCAAAATTAACATTCGTTCCCCAAAGTTCTCTCTTTTTTCCTTTTCTTATTCCATGTATCGTTTTTGTTTCAAATCTCATAACAATCTCACACTCCATTTCTTTCTCTTTTTCTTAAATGTGTTTAATAATCTTCTTAGATTAAGGTTTTTATATTTTAATTAATAATTTTTTCTTTATTTCTATATTTTCTCTTTTTTTAACGCAAGGGAAATCAATCGCCATTTCCCTTGCATCCCTGGCTCGTCTAAGCATTTTTTTGAGACAAAATTGAAACTCGCTACGTACAACTTCGCTCAAACAGTCAATTTTATTTCAAAAAAATCACGACATTTTAATTCAATTACAAACTATTATTTTGATTAAAAATTATTAAAAATAAATTTTTACAACAATTTATGTGGTATTTTTATTATTTTCTCATAAACAATTCTCTTTTCCCCAATATCAGGCTCTCTATCCAAATAAATTACACCGCAATAGCTGAATCCATTTTTTTCAAGAAACTTTTTCATTGGCTCATTATTTTCATGCGTATCTGTTTTTATACTGAGTATTTTATTTTTTATGCACTCTTTTTCCGAAAATTCTAATATCTTTGTTGCGATTCCTTTATTCTTTATTTCAGAATTAACTGCCAGCCTGTGGATTACGATATAATCATCATCTGATATCCATTTCCCTTCAATCTTGGAATACGGTTCTTCCTTTTCAGGCGATAAAACAATCGTTCCTAAAATTTTTGTAAAATTTTCTGATTCTAATTCTTTTTTTTCAGTATTTTCAAGGACATAACTAATTCCCGATTTTATATCATTTTCAATAACTTCTCTATTTGGATATCCATTCTGCCATTGATCTAAACCAAGTTGCCTTAGTTCAATTTTTGCTTTTTCGATGATTTCTAAAATTCCGTCTACATCATTAAAAGTTGATTTTCTAAAATTCACAAAAACTCCTCCCTTTCATAAAATTTAAATAATAATTTTAAAAAATTCTGTAGAATCTTGTTGATACAGTAACTTTCTATTTTTAATATAAGAAAACTTAACTCATATAGCAATGTTACTCAAATTTTATAGTTTTTATTTTTTATATTTTAATTTCTTTTTCATCAGAATCTTTTGTTGTATCATTTTCAGAAATTTGTTCGCTATTCAAATCAACTTTTTTTGTTTCTTCATTTTCATTTGAACTTGAGTTTGTCTTTGTTTCTTCAATTGGAACGAATTTTCTTTCAGGTTTACTAAAATATATTATTCCAATTATTGCACCGATAATCATAACAATGCTTATGAAATAAGGCATTCTTATCGAAGTTCCTGGAAATCTCAAATCTTCAGCTCTAAATGTACTTACAAACATTCTAATAAATGCATACATTATTAAGTAAATCATTGTCAGCACTCCAGGATTTTTTTCTTTTTTTCTAAAATAAAACCATAAAATTATAAATCCTATTAAATTTAAAAATCCTTCGTATAACATC
>ERZ772926.978-NODE-978-length-14640-cov-6.084470_pt1 | contig 14640 bp, 12 predicted proteins | sample MGYA00511136_ERZ772926 | MGnify/ENA primary metagenome ERZ772926 (study PRJEB29015, sample SAMEA2737917) | human oral metagenome | biome: human oral; feature: human-associated habitat; material: dental | place: China | collected 2153 ... | reverse complement strand
AAGCTGTTATGTAACGGTACATATCGCCATCATATTTACACCTCATTTGAAATACGACAAGCCTTCTTTCCTTTAATGCTTTAACAATTTCAGGATTTGCCACTTCAGGCGGTATTTCCTCATCTTTATATTTTTCTGTATCTTCATAAATTAATCTTGCTTTACTGTTTGTTTTTAGCTCCTTAGGAATATAGCACATAATTTTTTCAATCTGTTCCGCAGAGAAACTTAAACTAGAAAATATAAATGCCAGTATAACAATAATTTTTTTCATTTTATTTCCTTTCATATATGCAACATAAAGTAAAAATTTGATTTTAAAGTTATTTAAATACATTATATAACAGAAAAAGGTTTTTCTCAAATAAAATCTTTAAAAATGGCTAAAAGTTACTTTACTACAAAATAAAATAAATAAAAATAGAAGTAAAATATCTCTCATTTTATTTTAATATCTTAATGATAATATATTTTACAAGAAAAATTTAGGAAAGGGGAACAATCAAAATGGAAAAAAATATTAATAAATTTAAAATGGAAGAATTGGGACTGCTGATATTAAATACAGCCTGCTACTCAGCATTAGTTATCACATCTGTAATAATTTTACTTACCGTTTTAAGTTCTTTGTTATCAAAAAAGATAATTCTTGCCGATTATTCAAAACAGTCTTTTGAAGTTAATGAACTGCTTAAATTTTTAGTATTTTACCCTATTGGGGAAGAGCTCTTATTGAGAGGACTAATACTTCAATTTTTAAAGAAAAAGACAAAATATGCCAATTTAATTCAGGCTGTAATTTTTGGAATACTTCATTTGAATCCAATTAAATTTATATACACAACAATATCAGGTATCTTTTTCGGAAATGTGCGACTAAGACCCAGTCCAATCTGGTGGACAATTTTACTGCATTCGACATTCAATCTTGTTTCGATATTTCTATACAAGCCTTTTATGATTACAATTGAAAAAATATTTCATCTTCAAAATATGCCGATAATAACATTAATTATCATATTTATTCCACCTTTATTCATATTTGATTATACTCTTAAACAACTTAAAAATAAATTTAATTATGAAAAACTTTACAAAGCATAATTTTTAACAAAAAATATCCTCTTCAGTCTATTTTTTCAGTTTAAACTTTAGAGGATATTTAACTTCACTAATTTTCATTTACTTCCCATTTTATTACTTCACCTGTTATAGCATCAATGTCGAACTTATACTCTGTATTTTTATATACAATTCTTCCTTCATAAATCTTTCTTCCTTTTTCACTATCCAGCTGAATATTTGTAACATTGATTTTTTTTGCACCAGTAATCCGTGCAACTGCTATTTCTTTCGCTTTTTCAATTCCAATATATTTTGGTGTTTTTCTTATTTCTGTATCGCTTCCATTTGTATTAATGATTTTACCATTATCTCTTATTGTTGTTGAAGCCGATATTCGGTCTTTTTGACTGTAACTCAGAACTTTTCCTGTATTTGCATCAATATTGTATTTATATTTTTTTCGTTCTGTATAAAATTCTATTTCATAAATAAATTTTCTATTTTCTTTATCTAAACGAATTTTAGTCATTTTTGCAGAATTTTTTGCCACTTTTGAATGATTTAACGCAAGCTGCTTTGCCTGTTCAATCGAAATTTTCACATCAACATTCAAAACTCTTACTGTTTTAGTCTTTTTACCTGTATTTCCATTTGCAAAAACTCCTGTCATTGTGATAAAAAATACTATAAGTAGTTTTTTTAAAAAATTATTTTTCATTTTCTCTCCTTCTTTAACTTAAATATAAACGAACTTCCTTTTCCAATTTCACTTTCTGCATAAATTTCTCCTTTGTGTGCCTCTATAATCCATTTTACCATTGATAATCCAAGCCCTAGATTTTCTGTCGTTCTGGAACTTTCAACCTGATAAAACCGTCCCCAGATTTTAGGTATATTTTCTTTTTCTATACCGATTCCATCATCAATAACTTTACATATTGCAAAATCTTTATCCTGCGTTAATTTTATCCATATATTACCGTTTTCGCGACCATAGTTAATTGCATTTGAAATTAAATTTACAAAAATTCTCATAATCATCGTCTCATCACCAACAATAAAAATATTTTCCTCTATTTCAGAATGAATTTTTATATTTTTACTGTCTGCATTATGTTGCTGGCTGTCAGCAATAAGATGTGTCATTTCACTAATATTTATTTTTTCAAAATTAAGTTTCTGATTACCTCTGTCCATTCTTGATAAAGTTAGAAGCTGTGAGATTAATTTTGACATTTTTTTAGTTTCATCCAATACAGAAGAAATTGTATCTTTTGCATTTTCTATTGAAGTTAGATTTTCAAGACCGTATTCACATTCAGAAATAATAATTGCTACAGGTGTCCGCAATTCGTGTGAAACATCTGATGTAAACTGCGCTTCTCTTTCAAAGGAGTTTTGCAGCCTGTCAAACATTGTATCAAATGTATTTGCCAAAGTATAAATTTCATCATTTCCTTCTCCAATGTTAATTCTTTGTGTCAAATCGTTTCCCTCATTGATTTTTTCCGCTGCTTCTCTTATTTTTTCTATCGGTTTAAATGCCTTTTTTGTTATAAAGTATCCACTTATTGCCGAAAATACAAGGAAAAACGGTAATACAATCAAAGAAATCAAAACAATTGTTTCAATAACATTTTCCACTTCTGTTGCAGGAGCAATTCCACGAATATGAATAATACCATAGCCTGAAAAATTCTTTTTGCTGTCAAAAATATACCATTTTTTATTTTTATGTTTTATAATTCTTACATCGTTTTTATCGGAGAAAGTTTCATCATATTCAAAATCCAATGGAATATCCCCATAAATAAATCCTGTTTCATCATCATAAACCGACAAATGGACATTATTGTTAAAAATAATAAAATCATTGTCAATCGTAAGTTCACCATCATAAACTTCAATTTCGTCGAATGCTGAAATTACAGAACTTTTTAAATTTTTATAAGCGTCTGCACGTACAAGATTTTCACTGATATAAATTATTGTTATAAGAAATATGACTATAAGACTTATCATAAGACCGATATACCAGAAAGTTATCTTGGATTTTATAGAAAGTTTATTCATTTTCATTATCAACCCTCAGGACATAACCCAATCCACGAATGGTATGAATAAGTTTTGGAGTATAGCTGTCATCAATTTTTTTCCTCAAATATCTGATGTAAACATCTATAACGTTGGTTCCACCTTCGTATTCATAATTCCATATATGGTCTTCTATTCGTTCTCTTGGTAAAATTTTCCCTTTATTCCGTATCAAATATTCCAAAATTGAATACTCTCTGCCTGACAGCTTTATAAGTACACCATCTCTAAAAACTGTTTTAGCATCAAGATCAACTTTAAGATTAGCTACTGTAATTACATTGTCGGCATTTCCAGAATTACGTCTTAAAAGCACACGAATACGAGCCATAAGTTCTTTAAAGATAAAAGGTTTCACAAGATAGTCGTCTGCTCCATAATCCAGCCCTTTCACCTTATCATCTATATTATCTCTTGCTGTCAAAAGCAGTATCGGAACTTTATTTTTCTTTGCCCTTATTCTTTTAATTACTTCAAATCCATCAAATTTCGGAAGCATAATATCCAGAATTATCGCATCATATTCTGTCCCTTCCACGTATCTGATCGCCTCTTCTCCGTCAAAACAGCTATCAACTCCATAATATTCCTTTTCTAGCTTTTTTGTAATAAGCTCATTTAACTTTTTTTCATCCTCTACAACTAGTAATCTCATTATCTTTCACTCTCTTCCGTTTCCATTAGTGTACACTGATTCTTTTCACAAAATAATTTTAACTGCTCCATTCCTATTTTTTTCTCACACTTTTTCAAACTTTCTGTAAATAATTCATCTTTATTATACCTCATAAATACCATTAAAAACATAGAAAGAATAAAAAATTTTTTTATTAGGTTTCTATAATTTTCAGATTCAATTAAATATTTTCTTATTTCCATTTTATCTTATCCTTATTTTTTACTGCCAAAAATGTTCCTCCGCCTGTCAACCCTGCTCCTAAAAGAATTAAAATAATATTTGCTGTGAAAACTCCTAAAACAAGCGAAACAAATCCTCCACCAATTAACCTTGCTACAAATTTCTGAATCGTACGGTTTTTATAATTCATTTTCGGAACATTTGGATTACCATTATGGAAATTATCAGTATTCATATTATCCATACTGTTATTACTCGTATCATAAAAATCATTACCACTATCACTTTTCTTAAATTCAATAACCTCAGTTTTTTCTGACGGCTGCATCTCGTAATACTCAACTTCTTTTGCCATTCTTTCCCTATTATTTTCATAGGAATTATTTTTGTCATTAAAAAGAATTCTATTCATTCTCAGAACCTGTGCATCTTCTTCTGTAAACGGATGCCATCCTTGTTTAATCAGCATTCTAACATACATTTTATTGTATAGAAAACCGAATACCATTGATAGAACAAATATCAATGGGAAAAATATCATACTTGCCACACCAATTACGGCAAAAGAAATTCCAGCCACCATATAATCCCCTTTAATTAACGGATATATAAATCCTAGAAAAAACGCTCCCCATGAAAATCCAAATTTTACTTCTTTTCTTAAAACTCCATTTTCTAAAACTGCTCTTTTTCCATCTACTTGTTTCATTAATAATCATCTCCTTTTATTCTATTATTTTTCAATATATGGCTCACTTAAAGAAACATTACCATAATATCCCTTTCTTACTCCTTTTTTAATTTAGGATTTACAAGATAATATCTATGCACATAATCATCAATTAAAAAATGGTACTTTTTTGGATAAAATCCTGTCCATTTCTGTAAACATTTTTGTTATATTCTATTCCGTATCTTTTTCCATTTTAGCTGTCTTAAAAAATTCTTCATTCTTGTTTGTTTTGGTATTGGCATTGAATTTGCTATTTCAATAAATTCATAGTCAGTATTTTTTCTCTTATCTTCAAGTTTAAGAGCATAAGTTTTTTCATATTTTTTGATATATTTTGAAATTATTTTTACTTTTATTACCAGATACTTATCTTCATAAAATTTTTGCTATTTTTCTATTTGCTGAGAGTTCCCAAAAAATCTTCTAAAGTCATAAGCAATACATTAGAATACTTAAAATTATCCTTTAAATAAAAAATAATTTTTTTCATAACTTTTGACCTCTTTTCTAAATTTTAAAGTATTGAAAGATATTCATATTTTCAAAAATATGATATTATTAAAACATTAAAATAAAATGAGAGTTTTAATTTTTATTGATTGCATAATAAAAAAGATAGTCAAACCTTGACTATCTCGCTAAAAATAATACTTTCTATCTTTTTGAAAAAAATTCTTTCGCTAATTCCTTCAAGTAAAACACATCAAAAATTCCACATAACTCACGTACCGAGTGCATCGCAAACATCGGAACTCCCAGATCTACTCCATCTATATCCAGATGTGTTGATGAAATTGGGCCGATTGTGCTTCCTCCAAGCTCGTTTGACTCATTAACAAAAGGTTGAATCCGTATCTCTGTTCCTTCAATAAACTGTCTGATTACCGCAATTGAATATCCATCGGAAGTATATTTCTGTTTTGCACTTATTTTTATTGAAATCCCTTCATTTATTTTCCCACGGTTTGTAGGATCTGTTTTTCCTAAATGTGCAGGGTGTGCTGCGTGTGCCGCATCAGCTGATAAAATATAAGAACTTTCAAGCATTTGCAAAAAGTCACTTCTGTTAAACCCTAGTGCCAGCGAAATTCTTTCAAGCGTATTTAATAAATAATTGGAATCTGCCCCCTGTTTTGTGGCACTTCCTATCTCCTCATTGTCAAAAGCTACAAAAATATTGATTCTATCCTGATTTTCTTCAGCTTCCACAAGTCCGATTATCCCTGTATAGACAGAAGCAAGATTATCAAGTTTTGGTGACGACATAAATTCCTCATTTGCTCCCAAAAGACATCCTTTTTCAGTCGCATATAAATACAAGTCAAAATCAATTATATCTTCCTTTTTTATCCCAGTTTTTTCCAAAATAATTTTTTCAAGATACCCTTCCTTCTCAAAATTTTTATTAATAAGTGAAATCACAGGCAAAACATCATTCTGTTTATCAATTTTTACTCCGTTATTTACTTCTCTATTTTGATGAATTGCAAGATTTGGTATTGTCAAAAGCGGTTCGTCTATTTTAATTTTTACAGTTTTTGGAAAAAATGGATCTTCGCCTTTCACAATAACACGTCCAGCAATGGAAAGCGGTCTATCAAACCAAGTACTTAAAATAGGCCCTCCATAGACTTCTGTATTTAATCTCACTATATTTTCCGTAACTATTTCAGGATTTGGTTTTATTCTAAAACAAGGAGAATCCGTATGTGCTCCAAAAATCTTAAAACCTTTTTTCACATCAAAATTTTCTCCAACTGTAAAAGCAATTATTGTGGAACTGGACTTTTTAAAAAAATACTTCCCTCCCTTTTTAATTTCCCATTTCTCACGTGGCATAATTCTCTCGAATCCATTTTCATCCAAAATATCCGAACAATTTTTCACAACGTGATAAGTGCTTGGACTTTCATCAATAAACTCAATAACTTCCCTTGCAAAACTTTTCACTTCCATTTCAATAAAATTTTTCTGTATCTCTTCCAGCTCTTTCGTTGTGTGTATCATCTTTATTCATTCCTCTCGATTTCTAATTTCAATTATTTAAAAACATTTCCCTATTAACAATATTGTACCCCATAATTTCAGATAATCAAAAAAATTTTTTATATTTTTTTAAACTTTTTTATTTTTGCGTTAAATTTTTTAAATTTACCAAATATACAAACAAAAAATGCGTCATATCTATATAACGCATTCTAATTTTATTCTATTTCATTTTTGAAGAATTTCTTTTCTGTTTGAACAGCCATTCCATGGCAGGCTTCATATCATATGCATGTTGCCAAGTATAACGGTGATTCCCATTTTTGTAAACTGTATAATAAATATTATATCCTTCTTCTATTTTACTTTGAACTTCTTTATTTACTTCATCTTGATTTTGTTCTGCATCAACTGTCATTCTTTGAACTTTTGCACCATTTTTTTCCAAATAATCTGATATTTCAGTCAAACTTGGATAAGCTCCGGGATCTCCTTCTGACGCAACAAACCATATATTTTGATTTTTCATTGGTTCTGTTACATTTACGTCCCATTTACTGGCAACAATATACGAACCGCCAAATAAATCAGGATATCTTGAATCCAATGAAATAGAAGACATTCCACCCATTGATTGTCCTGTATTGTAAATTCTGTCTTTATCTATTGAATATTTTCCAGTTAAACTGTTTATCAATTCAACTGTTCTGTCCAGTTCAGGACCATATTCATAATTATCATTTACTGTTACCACTTCATATTGCGGCGCTAATACAAAACTAGGATGTTTTTCCTGCCATTCAGGACTTGCCCAAACTGTAGCACCATTTCCTTGACTTAATGTGTACTTAGTTTCAGAAGATACAGCTCCTGCATCATGCATAAATACTACCATCGGATATTTTTTAGATGGGTCATAATTTTTAGGAGTATACAAATTATATTTCAAAGTCTTCCCATCTTTTCCAGTAAATACAAATTGCTTGAAGTCTTCTATTATTAATTGTCTTGTTTTTGTTGAAACTTGTTTTTCCTCAGAATTGTAAACTTTTCCATTTACAGTTTTTACACTTCCTGTTTGAGTTACTTCTGCTGTAATTGTTTTTAAAGGTTTTGCATCGCCTTTTCCACCCAATGTCGGTCCTTTTTGTCCTGTTGCTTTTTTCTTTTCCATTTCTTCTTTAGAATGGTCGCTTGCCTGAGCTACCATCGGAAGTCTTTTCAATTCCAAAATTACATATTTTCCATTTTTTGATTTTTTATCATTGCTTTCATTTTGTTTACTTACATATACTTTTTCAATTTCTCTGCCTTCTACTTTATAATCTGAAACAGAAACTGAATTCCCAACAATTTCTTTATCGTATGTAAGCACAACTGCTGATAATTTCTCTCCATCTCCAAACACTTCTGTTATCGCTTCCACATTTTTAATATTCCCTGCAAAAGACAAACTTGCAATTCCTAATAATCCTATTACTATATTTTTTATCATTGCTTTCCTCCAATTTATTTTTTTGTTAAATTAATTTTATCAATTTAATGTGTCATATTTACGACTATTTCCTTTAATTTTTCTTTGTCTATCTTTTTTTTAAAGTTTAGCAGAAAAAGCAAATATTAATAAAAAAAAACTGGATTTTACTCCAGCTCTTTTCATAATCTAAAAATTTTTTCAACAAACAAAAAACTATAAAATTCCTTTTTCTTTAAATACCTTTGTCAACTTACCATAAGTATCTGCCTCAGCCGCTACTAATGGCAATCTCACTATGTCATTATCCATTTTTCCGAGTATTTTCATAGCTGCTTTCACGGTTACAGGATTTCCTTCCACAAACATATTTCTGCTCACATCGTATAATTTTGTATGCAGTTCAAATGCCTTGTCAAAGTTCTTGTTTAAGAATGAACTGATTAAGTCGCTCATTTCCTGTGGCATTATGTTAGCAACTACTGAAACGACTCCTTTTGCTCCGATTGACAGCATTGGCAGGATTAAATGATCTTCTCCCGACAGGATTTCAATTTTATCTCCGCACAAGTCCTGAATTCTTATCATTTGTTCAAGGCTTCCTGTTGCTTCCTTTACAGCTACAATTTCAGGCAGTTCAGCCAGTTTTGCAATTGTTTCCGCTTCAATGTTTGTTCCTGTTCTTCCAGGCACGTTGTAAAGCATTATAGGGAATTTCGCTTCTTGTGCAATTGTTTTATAATGTTCGTAAAGCCCTCTTTGGCTAGGTTTGTTGTAATATGGGCAAGTGCTTAGTGCTGCATCTGCTCCTAGTTCTTTTGCGTATTTTGTGAGTTCTATTGCTCTTGTTGTGCTATTTGATCCTGCTCCAGCGACTACTTGTATTCGTCCCCTTACTTCCTCCACAACAATTTTTATCACTTTTTCATGTTCTGCAAATGTTAAAGTTGGAGCTTCTCCAGTCGTTCCACAAGGTACAATTCCAGATGTTCCATTTTCAATGTGATAATTTACCAATTCTCTCAATTTATCCTCATCCAATTCCATCCCATTGTTTTTAAATGGCGTAATTAACGCTACATATGAACCTTCAAATTTCATTTTATACCTTCTTTCCCTTACTTAATTTTTTTATTTTTACTTTATTTACTTCTAAATTTAACTAAAATATACCTAAAAATGATTATTTGGGCATTTTCAAATAGGTTTTAATTAACTATGGAAATTATTATCTTTGATATTTATACAATCCCTCAGCAATTTTTTCACTAGGCCCTGTCATAAAGGCATCATTTTCTCCACCTTCATACTCAATAACAAGCTGTCCACCTGGAACTTTTACGTTCACTTTTGTATCAACAAATCCAAAAGTTTTTGCTAGTACTGCCGAAGCAGTTGCACCTGTCCCACAAGCCAATGTTCTTCCTGCCCCACGTTCCCAAGTAATTACTTCCATATGTTCCCTGTTGTACACTTTCACAAAGTTCACATTGACTTTTTTCGGAAACAAGTCAGTATAATTCTCAATTTTTTTACCAAATTCATCAATATTGTAATCATTAAAATCATTTACAAATATTACAGAATGATCTGTTCCCATAAAAATATACGAAATTTCAATTTCTTTTCCGTCAATATTGATTTTTTCTCTTAAAAACTGCTCTTTTTCAGTATTTATTAATTCTTTTACATTAAAAACAGGTTTTCCCATATTTACTCTAGCCGAAAAATCATCTTTTTCCTCATCATAATTCACTTTTATCGTCAAATCCCCAGGAATTGTTTTTACAACAAATTCATTACCTTCAACCAAATGATTATTTACAAGATAGTTAGAAAAACATCTTATCCCATTTCCACACATAGGAGCCTGACTTCCATCCGCATTAAAGAAAAACATAAATGGCATACTTGCCACATATTTCAAAATAATCAGCCCATCCGCACCTACTCCATAATGTCTATCACAAACCTGACTTGCAAATTCCCCATATTCGGGTATCCCCTTTTCAATCAAGTCCTTTTCCGCAACAATAACAAAGTCATTCCCGGCACCTTGATACTTCTCAAATTTTAACATTTCAAAAACCTCCCTTTATTTTTTTAAATTAACAATTTTTATTTTAAAATTAAATACATTTATAAATCAAACTCTTTAGCAAACAATTCTGCAATTCTTTTTCCCATAACCTCATCTACAACTAGTGAAATACTTATTTCAGATGTAGAAATCTGATGAAAGCTTATGTCATTTTCCGCTAAAGTTTTGAACATTTTGGCAGCTACTCCAATATTGCTTATCAGTCCAATTCCTACAATTGAAACTTTTGTAACGTATGGATTAATTATGAACGATGTTTGTGGAAATTCTGATTCTATTTCTTCTCCAATTTTTTCGAGTGCCGCTATATCTGTTTTTGGACAAGTGAAGGCAAAACTTCCGTGATGGCTAGTTACGTCATTTTGACTTATCATATCAATGTTTATTCCGCTTGCTTCTGCTTTTTCAAAAATTTCATAGATATTTTGTGCATTTGTTGTAATTTCTTCCACATTCACCATTACCATATTTTCATTAATTGATACTCCTGTCAGTACTTTTTCTTCCATTTCCTCATTCTCCTTTACTTTTTCTACTGATGTTATTATCGTTCCTTTTTTTTCTCCAAGCGATTTTCCAACATAAATTTCTACGCCATATTTACTTCCCAGCTCAACAGCTCTTGGCTCCATTACCCCAGCTCCCAGAAAAGCCAGCTCCATCATTTCATCATAAGAAATTACAGGTAATTTTTTTGCCTTTTTATAAACTCTAGGATCAATTGTATAAATTCCGTCAACATCTGTATAAATTTCACATCTTCCACCGAGTGCCGCCGCCAATGCAACTGCAGATGTATCCGAACCACCACGTCCTAACGTTGTTACATCTCCTGCTTCATTGATTCCCTGAAATCCAGCTACAACCACAATTTTTCCTTCAGACAAATGTTCTTTTATCTCTTTTCCATTTATACCGTCAATTTTATTTTTCATATAATGTCCGCTAGTTTTAATCCCAGCTTGAGCCCCTGTAAGCGAGATAGCTTCGTATCCTAACGTTTGCAAGGCAATACTCAAAAGGGCAATTGTCTGCTGTTCTCCAGTCGACATAAGCCTGTCCATTTCCCTAGAATCAGGTTTATCTGTAATCTCTCTTGCTAATTTAATTAAAGCATCCGTAGTTTTTCCCATTGCAGAAACCACAACAACTACATCATTTCCAGCATCTTTCACACTTCCCAGATATTTTGCAATATTCATTATTTTCTCCGTTGTAGCAACCGAAGTTCCACCATATTTATGCACAATAATCACAATAAATTCACCTCTTTCTTATTTTTTATAAATCAAAAATTTCATCATTTCTAATCAGATCATCTAGTGTTTCTCTCTTTACCGCAACTTTAGCTTTTCCATCCTTTACGAATACAACTGCTGGACGCATCATTCTGTTATAGTTGCTTGACATTGTGTAACAATATGCCCCTGTTGTCGTTACTGCCACAATATCTCCAATTTCTGTTGCTTTTGGCAATTTTCCTTTTTCAATGATAATATCCCCTGATTCACACAGTTTTCCTGCCAAAGTTATATCTCTCACATCTGTATCGTTAAGTTTGTTTACAACTCCAGCCTCATATTCAGCTTGATAAAGCGCTGTTCTTATATTATCTGACATTCCTCCATCTATAAATACATATGTTTTCCCGCCGACTGTTTCCTTAATTCCTCCAACTTCATACAAAGTTGTTCCAGCATTTCCAACAATACTTCTTCCCGGCTCAATACAAAGCTCCTTAAATCCAATTTGATATTTAATTTCCATTGCTTCCGTATACGTTATTATCTCACTCAAAACTTCCTCTATCGGTTTCGGATCATCTCCTTCTTTATAGTAAACTCCAAATCCTCCACCCATATTTACTGTGTGAACTACTATTCCCAATTCCTTTTTTAATTTATCTAAATATTTAAAAATCTCATCTAGAGCAAATATAAAGAACGCCGATTGAAAAATTTGTGAACCGATATGCGTATGAAATCCTTTAAATTCTATCCATTCGCTATCATTCAACCTTTTAATTATATCAAATAAATTATCCTGAAACAATGAAATTCCAAATTTTGAAGTAAGCCCTGAAGTTTTTATATAATGATGCGTATGTGCCTCTATTCCTGGATCAATTCTCACAAGCACAGCCTGCTTCTTCCCTTTCTCACTGCATATTTTCTCAATTTTATCAATCTCATCCTCATTGTCAACAACAATTGTATCAATCCCAAATTCAACAGCCATTTCAATTTCATTCACCAATTTATTATTTCCATGCAAATGCACTTTATTCATTGGAAATCCAGCCTTGTAAGCAGTATAAAGTTCTCCGCCCGAAACAACATCCAAATCCAGCCCTTTTGATTCGACCAGTTTAATCATCCCTGTTGACAAAAACGCTTTTCCAGCATAAGCAATTCTTGTATTAAATCTCGTTGACTTAAATGCCTCTTTCATTTTGTCAATGGTCGTTTCAATAAGCTCCTGATCCATTACATAAAGCGGTGTTTTAAACTCTTTTACCAGTTCAGTTGTATCCACTCCTCCTATTGATAAATTTCCTTTTTCGTTAACTTTCGATGTTCCAAATAATTTCATATTTCTTATTCATCCTTTCCAATATCTATTTATCATCTTCATTCTCTACAATTATTTTAAATTTATCTTCTTGATTAAAATGTTTCATAATTATTTTAGCATATTTAAAGCTATCTTTAGAAAGTTTTATGTCTGTTTCACAATAAAATTTAGAATCTTTTATTTGTTTAGCATTTTTTAAATTCTCTTTTTCACTCGCATTCACAATTAACGGTTTTTTGAAAGCAGATACTGTTTTAAATTCATCTTTTGTATTTTCATATAATATTTCTGAAATTTTATAAATTAAGTCTTTCCAATTTTTAATACCATACTCTTTATCATTGTATAGTATTGCTCGAATTTTTTTATTCTTTGTATCTTCAATTTTATCTTCAAAAGTTATGACTTCATCATCATCATAATCTCTACTTCTTTTTAAAGGACTAATTATATAATTACAAGCTCTTTCTGAAATATCCTTATTTCGTTTTATTAACTCTTCTTCATCCCATTTTTCAAAATGAAAAATTTCTCTTGTGATACTAAATTGTTGCTCAAAATATTTTTTTCTTTTCTCAATAAATACTTTATTTGAAAGTGAAGAATTCCATTTTTTAGAAAGTGGTACTTGATTTCCAATACTTTTTAAAAATTTTTCGTGAATACTTACCGCATCATCACCTAAATCTTTTTCCCAATAAGGACTTAATTTTTTAGGCATTATATGCTCTATGGTAATTTTTGAAACATCAATTGGTATATCAAGTTTTTCATTTTTTTCGATTATTAATAAAACTAATTTAGCATAAGTTTCATCCACACTTTCTTGAAGTGCCTGCTTAAATTCATCATCTCTCGGAAATTTTCCACTTGGATTTTTACTATTAGATAATTCAAAATATATATTTTCATAATTACATTCTATTTCATTTGTTGATATTTTTTTCATTAAATCAGTAACTACTCCTGTTAATCCTCCTCCTCCTCTAGAAACTTTAACAACCCTATATCTTAATAAAAAATCTCTTAATAATTTTAATATTTTTTCTAATTCAATAATATTTTTTTCATCATACATTTTTTCTAATAATAACATAAGTAAAGATCTAAAATCTATTGCTCCAATATACTTTACTTCTTCTATTAATTTTTTTATAATGTCTTTTTTTCTATTTTGAGTACTCAAGAGTTTATTTGGTTCTAATATCCAACTATAATATTCAGAGTATTTAGTCATATCCTTCAAAATGTTCTCCTTAGTATCGCTATCTTCCCCAAAGACTTGTTTAAATTTTTTATAAACCTCACTATCATTGACATCTTCAAATATTTTCATTATCAAATAATCTTTTGCAAAAATAGAAATATTTTCAGAAAGTAATCTTTTTTCTATTTTTAGCCAATAATTTTTATATAATTCTTCTTGTTCTTGCAAATTCTTTGTTAATAACAAAAAATTTCTGATTAAGTCTCCTTTTGTTAAAGGTTTTCCTGTTGAATTAATTTTTTCAAATATCCTTTGAACCGTTTCTAAATCATCTTTAGCTTCCAATTGTTTGGTCATTAATTCAATCGATGCTATTTCTATTTTTTTTAAAGCTTTGTATAATTTTATTAAAGGTGTTTTTAACTTTTCTTCTTTTATTAATTTTTTAAAATAATTATAATTTCTAAAAATTTTATTATTTTTATCAAACGTTTCTTTTAGTACCAAAGCAGAAAAAGCATCTTGATCATACAATGTTTGTTTTAAT
>ERZ772926.977-NODE-977-length-14650-cov-8.559781_pt1 | contig 14650 bp, 15 predicted proteins | sample MGYA00511136_ERZ772926 | MGnify/ENA primary metagenome ERZ772926 (study PRJEB29015, sample SAMEA2737917) | human oral metagenome | biome: human oral; feature: human-associated habitat; material: dental | place: China | collected 2153 ... | reverse complement strand
CTTTTTCAGTAACCAATTCATCCAACTGTTTTACTTTTTCAAAATCTCCTTCAAATAATTCTTTAAAACTAGCCTGAGTCCCAGTAGTTCCTTTGACTCCTCTAAATCTCAAGTGCTCTAATCTAAATTCCAATTCTTCAAAATCAAGAAGCAAAGAATGAAGCCACAATGTCGCTCTTTTTCCAACCGTTGTAAGTTGTGCCGCTTGAAAATGAGTAAATCCTAAAGTTGGTAAGTCTTTATATTCCAATGCAAAATCTCTCATTTTTTCAATCAAAGTAAGCATTCTTCTTTTAACAACCAAAAGCCCTTCCTTAATTTGAATCAAATCAGTATTATCCCCAACATATGCACTTGTCGCTCCCAAATGAATAATTTTTCTTGCATTTTTCGCCTGTTCTCCATAAGTATGCACATGAGCCATCACATCGTGTCTTAACTTTTTCTCAAATTTTGCTGCAACTTCAAAATCCACATCATCTTTATATTTTTTAAGTTCCTCAATTTGTTCATCAGTAATAAAATCAAGCCCAAGCTCTTTTTCAGCCTCAGCCAAATTTATCCACAATTTTCTCCAAGTTCTAAACTTAAACTCAGGTGAAAAAATGTGCAACATTTCCTTACTCGAATATCTCTCCGCCAATGGATTTGAATATATACTCATATCTGCCATTTCTAATTCCTCCTACTTAATTTTACTTACCTTTCTCTATAAATTTATACTCTGAACCTAAATCCCAATTAAATTCAGTCCCTAATTTATCCCAATTATAATTTTTATTTTTTATTTTTGAGTTTTTATGATAACAATTTTCACAACATGTTATTATTTGAAATTCAGAAGAATATGATAAAATACTCAAAATCCCAAATAATATAATTACCATTTTATTCATAATTCTCCTTCATATACACAAATTTTACTTTTTTAATCAACCTTGATAACTTTAAAAATTTGTAACTTTTCTAATTCTTTCAAATACTTATCAGAAAGTTTTTCATCTTTTTTTCTGATTTGCATCGTTGCACTCACTAACGCTTTTATTATTACCTCATCTTTTGAAATAACATTTTTATAATTTTCGTCTTTGATTGTTTCTAAAAATATATTTAATATTTCTTCATATTTTTCTTGTGAGTACCCTGATAAAAAAGTTCTTTCTGCTAAATTTTTTCTTCTATAATCTTCCATTTCATCTTTTGGAATGAACGGTAATTCTTTTTTCTGCTTAATATCCATTTCTATCGCTTTTTTCCCATACTCAAATGAATTTTTAAAATCCTTTTTGTAAAAATACGCTGATGAAATTCCATAATAAGCCCAATAATTAGTACTTACATTTTTTAAATTACTTTTTAAAATCCTATTATACAGCTCTATTGCTTCATCATATTTTGAATTTTTTAAATAAATCATACCGATATTAAGATATTCTGCCATATATTTGTCAGATAATTTTTTCGTAGAAGAAAATTCATTTACTGCCTTTTTATATCCTTCAATAAATTCATTATCTATTTTAAGTTGCTTCAAATTTTTTATTTCACTATTAATATCTGCAAATACATTTATTGAAATTAAAAATACGATTGAAATTAAGACTTTTTTCATTTCTCATTCCTTTCTTGACAAAAGATTATAAAATTAAAAAATTAATTATCCCAAATGTAAATTGCCCCATCCTTAAAGTAAATCTTTTTTACTTCATCTTTATTTACACTAAAACTAAAATTAAATGGTTTATACTTAATTCCTTCATTATTTTCATAAAACCCTGTTACAACTATTTCTTCATCACTATTAACAAAATTTTCCATCATTGCAGTGGAAATTGTTTTATTTATAATAATTTTTGGATTTTTTCCATTTACTTGAAAGTCTTTTTCTGTATAAACTTTTTTATTATTTCCAGTTGCCTTAAAATTTTCATATTCCAATTCTATTTTATTTTTATCGGTTTTTGACAATTTAGTACCTTTTAATTTTAACGTAATTGTATCAAAAGATAAATTTTGTGCAACATTTTCAGTCACAGACTTATCAGCCCTAGATTTTTTTACATTTTGTGCTGGAGCTGAAAATGAAATTGCTCCTACAGCCAATATCAACATTACTAATATTTTTTTCATTACTGTTCCTCTCTTTTTTCAAATAACTTTTTATATTTTATAAGTTAAAAAATAACATTCTTTTTCCCCATTTTTCGTTTCTTTTGACATTGTTAAATTCTGTTTTTCATTTCCTGTTTTACTACAAGAAAATCCAAATACAGAAAATACTCCGATTGTTGTTAACAACATTATTTTTCTTATTTTTATTTTATCTCTCCATTTTACTATTCAAATTTTTTATTTTGTAATTTTTTCTCAAATTCAACATCTTCCTTTTCTTTTATAAAATTCTTATTCCTATCCAAAAGCCTTTTTCTAAATTTCAAAACCTTACTCTCATAATTTTCTACATTAGCAAGATACAGCAACAATTCTAAACTATCTGTATCCAGTTCAAAAAAACTTCCTCTTTTTCTTAAATTAACAAGTAGAGAATTGTTTTTTCCATCATAAAAAGTTAGATTTAATTTATCTTCACTATGCTTAACAATACTCCCTTTTGGAATAAAAAATTTATATTTCTCATTTTTTTCGTTATAATCAAATTCATAAAAATCTTCTTCTAAAATAAATTTTTCCAGTCTTGTTTTAAGTTCTCCTTCTATTCCCGAACAATGATTACAATTTTTTAATTGTCGTTCTAAAGATGAAAAATCAATAGCTGAAGCACTAAAATAACTAAAGATATTTATAAAAATCAAAATTAGCAAAATTTTCTTTTTCATAATTCGATATTCCTTATCAAATTTCTGTTCTATTTCACAAACTCTCCCAAATCATATCTATAAATATTCTGACTTCTTTCAGGTCCAACTGAAATCATCGAGATTTTACAATTCAATTTTTTCTCAATATATTCAACGTATTTTTTACAGTTTTCAGGCAAGTCTTCGTAATTTTTTATTTGAGTAATATCTTCATTCCATCCGTCCAATTCTTCATAAATTATTTTCAAGTCTTTAGATTTTCTCAAGTTTCCAGGATATGAATAACAAACTTTTCCATCAATTTCATAACCAACTGCAACTTTAATTTTTTCAAATCCAGTCAATACATCTAATTTTGTCAACACAATATCTGTCAATCCGTCAATCAAAACTGCATATTTTCCTATCACTAAATCAAGCCATCCACATCTTCTAGGACGCCCAGTTGTTGCTCCAAATTCATGTCCAACTTTTCTCAAAGTTTCTCCATCCTTATTTTCCAATTCTGTCGGGAAAGGCCCTTCTCCAACTCTTGTTGTGTAAGCTTTCATAACTCCAAGCACTCTTGAGATTTTTGTTGGAGCGACTCCTGTTCCGACTGTTACTCCTCCAGATGTTGGTGATGATGAAGTTACATAAGGGTATGTTCCATAATCAATATCAAGCATTAACGCTTGTGCACCTTCAAAAAGTACAACTTTTCCTTCTTCAATCCCTTCATTAATTTCCACAACCGCATCAATTATTCTAAATTTAATCTTTTCAGCAAGTTTCATAAATTTTTCGTAAAGTTCTTCCAAATTGAAAGTTCCTTTACCATATCTAACTAACATATCATTTTTTTCATTTACATTCCAAGTAAGTTTATCTCTAAATCTTTCTGGCTCCAATAAATCTCCAATTCTAATTCCATTTCTAGCAATTTTATCGATGTAGCAAGGTCCAATCCCTCTTTGAGTAGTACCAATTTTGTTTTTACCCATTGCTTCTTCTTTCGCCTTATCAATTTCAATATGATAAGGCATAATTACATGAGCTCTTTCATCAATAAATAAATTATCTAATTTTTTCCCTCTTTTTTCCAATTCATCTATTTCTTGCAGCAAAACTTCAATATCCACTACAACTCCAGCTCCAATTATACATTTTCCAGCTGAATTTATTATTCCTGATGGCAACAAATGTAAAATGAATTTCTCGTCATTTACAACAACTGTATGTCCAGCGTTGTTTCCACCTTGAAACCTAACTACATAATCTGCTTTTGGAGATAAAACATCAATTATTTTACCTTTTCCTTCATCTCCCCATTGTGTTCCCACAATTACAAAAGTATTATTTTCCATAATTCATTCCTCCCAAATTTTTAGAATTCTCTTACTTATTTTATTGAAATGTAAAAAATTAAAAAAATTTATATGTTTCATCTAAATTAAAATTTTTATCTTTTTACTATTTATTTTACTATATTTATTAGTTTTTTTCAATATTGTCTTTGCTTTATTTCTAAAATAAGAAACTTTTTCTACCAAACTATTTTATCAACTAATGCAAGAATACTTAAAACTTTAATATTTTCCAAAATAAAATAGGCTGATATCGCCTATTTTTGTATTTTATTTTTTTAATTTATTATTTAACAGTTTTATTTTCAATCATTTTTTCAACTAAGTTTCTGGCATGATCTCCAATTCTTGTAAAATGAGATACAACATCTATATAGTAAAGTCCAGCTTTTACATCACATTCTTGCTTGCTCACACGTTTTATATGAGCCTTTCTTACTTCTTTTTCTTTTGCATAAAGTTTATTATGCAAATCAACTACTGTAAAGGCTTTTTCTGTATCATCGTTTTTAAGTGCTGCTTCAGCTGTTTCTATTATTTCTTTTGAAATTAAAAATAATTTTTGCACTTCTTTATGAGCTGTTTCAGTAAATACCAGTTTTTTCTTAATTTCATATCTGACATCTCTTACAATTCCAATCGCATGATCTCCAATACGTTCCACATCACGGCACATATCTAGATACATGCTAATTTCTTCTCCATCTTTTTCAGTTATATGTTCCTGTGACAATGTTGTCAAATATTTTGTAATTTCCTGATCAATATTATTTATTGCTTCTTCTGTTTTTTCCACCTTTTCAGCAACTTTTTCATTATGTTCATGGAAAAAATCAATTGATCTGCTAAGATTTTTTACTGCAATTGAAATCATTGATAACATTTCCTGTTTTACCTGTCCTAATGCAATCGATGGCGTATGAACTAGCGCCGCATCCAAAAATCGTGGTTGATGTTCTACAACATCCTCATCTTTTTCTTTAATCAATTTTACGACAATATATTCTAGAACACCAATAAATGGAAATAACAGAACTGTTGTTATGATATTAAATGAACCATGTGCAAATGCTATTGTAACCTTCGGATTCAAATGAAGAATTTTTGACATTGTTTCTACAAAAATTGAAAATGGCGATAACATAATCATAAAAAATACTGTTCCAATGACGTTAAACATTGTATGTGATAATGCAAGCCTTTTTGCTGAAGTATTAGCTCCAATTACTGCGATTATAGCTGTTATTGTTGTTCCAATATTATCACCAAAAAGAACAGGCAGTGCAGCTTTTAATGTTATAAGATGCTCTTGATAGACATTCTGCAGAATACTAATTGTAGCACTCGAAGCCTGAACAAGCATTGTAATCATTGTTCCAATAAATACCCCTAAAACTGGACTATGACTAAGTTTTATTGTCAATTCTGTAAATGCTGGCAAATGTTTAAGCGGTTCCATTGCTTTAGACATCAAAGTCAATGCAAAGAATATTCCCCCAAACCCAAATAAAATCCTACCTAAATTATTTATAAAATTATTTTTTATAAAAAATAGACATGCCGCTCCTAAAAATAATATTGGCAATGCATATTCGGTAATATTAAATCCAATAATAAATGTTGTAATTGTCGTACCAATATTGGCCCCCATAATAATCCCGATAGCTTGCCGCAAAGTTAAAAGACCTGCTCCAACTAATCCAATTGTAATAACTGATGTACCTGAACTTGACTGTATTAACGCTGTTACAAGTATTCCAACTAGAACCCCTAAAAACGGTGAAGTCGTATATTTATCCAAAATATATCTAAGCCTGTCTCCTGCCGCCATTTGCAGCCCATCTCCCATATATTTTATACAGAATAGAAATAATCCTAATCCACCTAAAAATCCAAATGCCATTTGCTGATAATTAATCGCATTCATCAAATCAATCCTCTCTTTATTTTTATTTTTTTATTTTAGTTTTAAAAATTCTATCACGTTGTATTTATACCATATTTTTTTTCAATTTTCTACTTTTTTTTACTAGAATTTCAAATAAAAAATAGTATGTAATTCAAAATTTATAAAATTTATTTGATAAATTTTATTTAAATAATTTGATATTTTTCTACATACTTTAATTTATGATTTATCCAATATTCCAGCTGATTTTGAGCCTGATTTATTTTGAATTCAACATTGTATTTTGCCATTTCAACAAACAAAGAATTATCTTTTTGATAAATTGACATATAATATTTTCCTTTTTTATCTACAACTTCAATTTTTCCATTTTCTATTGAAAAAGTATATTGAATACTCTTATAATCACGATTTGGACTCCATACAAGATTTTTATCATTATTTATTTTTATATAAAATGCTGAATTTGTCGGAATAAACGCTAAATTTAGCCAATTTAATCCTTTACTGTCAATCCCGCCAGAAATTCCTTTATTTCCGTAAGCAGTTATTTTATATTCGCCCGCACCGACATTTTTCACACCTGCAAATACCATTCCCATTGATTTCATTTCAGCCTTTTCAGAATCTGTATTTTCTGTATAATTAGAAAAAAAATCATTTGGCGAATATTTTATAATTTTTGACTCATTTGTTATTTTTCCCTTTTTATTTATTTTTATAATTTTAAAATCTTTTTTCAAAGTGTCAGACAAAAATTCATAAACATTGACTGCTGCATATCTTGAAGGCATAAAAGCCAGATAATTTCCAACATTCAGCTGAACAGGATATTTATTTCCGTTTCCTGAAATTATCTCATAACTGATATAATCTGGATTATTTGACATTCTGGCTGAAAACTTTTCAAAATTATTAAAATTCTCCTTATTTCCAGCATTTAAAGCAAAACTAAATAAAAACCCCATTAATATTATAAATTTTGATAATATGCCTTTTCTCATAAAAACCTCCTGAATAGAAATTTATCTTATACTAAATTCCGTTTAAAAATAATAGAAAATAGTATAAATTCATCATTTAAAGAAAATAAGTTAAGTAAAAATATAGTTAGAACTAGAAAAAAAAGGAGTTAATTCAAAACTCAATTTGAAAAAACTCCTAAAAATTTTTCAATTATTTTTGATTTGCAATTATAGCAATTTCAACTCTTCTATTTTGAGCTCTCCCAGCTTCTGTCGCATTACTTGCAATTGGCTGTTTGCTTCCATAACCACGTGAAGTTATTCTTGAAGCTAAAATCCCTTGTGATTCAAGATAAGATGCTACTGAACTTGCACGATTTACAGAAAGTGGATTATTAATTGTATCATTTCCTGTTGTATCAGTATGTCCTGAAACTACAATTGTTGAATCAGGATAAGTGTTTAACACAGTTGCCACCGAATCCAATGTATTTCTAAATTGTGGTTTAACTACGTAGCTGTTTGTGTCAAAAGTAATGTTTTCAGGTGCTGTCAATTTGATTTCACCTTCACCAGTTCTTTTTACATCTACACCAGTACCTTTTAATTTATCTCTTAATTCCTTTTCTTGTCTGTCAAAAATATTTCCAATAGCCGCACCAATGGCAGCTCCTCCAGCTGTACCAATCAATGTACCTTTTGTATCTTTTCCAATAGCTTGTCCAATAGCAGCTCCTGCAGCCGCACCAATTCCTGCACCAATTCCAGTTTTACTAACTTTTCTAGTTCCATCAGTAGCAGTTGTACAAGAAACCAATGCTAATAATGATAACATAGTAATTGCCAATACTTTTTTCATTTCGACTCCTCCTTAAAATTTACCTTTTTACATTTTAATAAATTATACAATATTTTTATATTATTTTAATTTTTTTTGACTTTGAAAATGTTTTGTTATAAAGAAATAAATATTTTAAAAAAAACAGAGGTTGAGAAACTTCCTCTGTTAAAAAATAGAATTTTTTTTATTAACATTCTTCAGCATTAGTTTGATAAATACTTAAAATTCTCTTATCATAATCTATATCGACACAGTATTTTCTGTTACCAGGATAGTCTTCTCTCATACCTAATTTGACATTTCCTCCATTATAGGATCTTACTTCTCTATCAACTCTAATATTGGTATATTTGACTCCATTAATACGACATAATTTATATGTAGTTGAGATTGTTAAAAATGGACGGTCATAAAATTTATTCAAAATTTTTCCTCGACCTTCACAATATCCTGTTGAAATTTCTTCAGCTGCATTTACTATACTAAATGAGCAAAGAAATATTGATAATAAAAATAAGATTTTTTTCATTTGGGATCTTCCTTTCTAAATAATTTATTAATTTTCTTATATTTTTATTATATCATAAAATTTTTACAAAGTCATATACAATATATATATATATTATTAATATATTTTATAAATGATTAAAATTTAAAGTGACAAAAAAAGCGAACATTTCCATGCTGCTTTATAAATTTTCTATTCAAAATGAAATTAAATGATTCTAGCCTTTGTCATCATTGTTTGAATTTTGTACTTTTCTTTTCCTTATTTTTAGTTATTATCCTGGATATGATGTTGACAGTATTTGAACACAAATAAGCATTTTTTCACGATATTTATTTTTATATCTTTGAATTACTGAATCATTATTGTATATCCATTGATTTCTGGAAGTATCTTCACCATGATTATAATTATAATCAGAACTATAATCTACATTTTCTCCATGTGCTTTCTAATTATTTTCCACAAACAAGAGGATCTTGACCTCTCGAATAGATAAAAAACTTAGGTTACCGAATATATCTATTATTAATTATATCCTATGAAACTAATCTTTATAATAATCATCGTAAGAATCTCCAGTATCATAACCATCATCGTCATAATTATATTCATCATTATTTTCATCATAGTATTCTTCATTATCATCGTAATTGTCGTTATCATAATAAGAATCGCTGTTATCGTAGCTCTCGTCTTCATCATTATCATAGTAATCATCATCGTTGTCATAATCGTTATAATAAATATTGGAATAATTTTGGGTGTAATTATTACTGCTGGTATGATTATTTTGGGAATGATCTTTTTTTAAGGATTTTTTTACTCCGTTTACAATTTTATCTCTATATTTTGCCCATCCAGCATTTGTATTTATTGATATTAGTGCTAAAATTCCCAACATAAAAATTTTATTTTTCATTTTGTTACTTTTCCCTTCTTAAAAAAATTATTAATCCATATTATCATACATTCTTGCAAATTCAAATAATCTATCTTTTGTAATTTCTTGATAAGTTATTATTTCCATATTTCCAGCTGCTCTTCCGCCCATCATAGGATTTCCATCTTCATCATTGTTTGAATTTTCTACTTTTCTTTTTCTTACTTTTAGCCATTGCCTTTGTTCATTTCTAAGTTTTGTTTTTTTCCCTTCTGGCAATCTTTCCATAATTAAATTGTAAACTTTAGTAAGTTCATCATCTAATTTTTCGTTAAGAGCTTCATTTGCTTGAGTTTCTTCAACGCTCCATCCATTTTCATCGCTCACTTTATCTCTTCTTGCTTCGTAATTTGCGACCCTGTTTTCCAATTTTCCTTCATAATTTGAAATTTTTTTAGGTTTTGAAGGCACTTTACTCTTTTCTTCTTTTTTTATTTCGCTTGTCTTGATAATTGCTAAATTTTGTTGTTTCTGTTGCTTTTTAGTTAATTTAGCATTCTGTTTTTCTAAATTTGCTATTTTCTTTTCCAGTTCAGTATTTTTGTTTTTACAAGAAATGCTTCCAAATAACAGTAGAACAATTCCCAATTTGATAATTAATTTTTTTATTTTCATACTTTTCTCCTTTTAGAATAGATTTTAGTTATTTGTAAAAGTCTAAAAATTCCAATAGACACAGTATTTTTAAATTTTTAGCTTTATTATTTTCCTCTGCTCTCTAACAAGGGATCTTGCCCCTCTTTGTGATAAATACTGCTCTTAGTTCGTTTGCTTTTGCAATTGTCCATAATAAGTTGAGAAGATTTTAAATTATATTAAAAAATAATTTTATTTTGTTATAAGTATACTATAAATTTTTTCAAAGTCAATGATCAGTATTGCAAAATTGTAAAATTAATTTGATTTTTGAAGGATTTGAATATATAATAGAAAGCGAATGAATAATTGTAAAAGTAAAAAATAATGGAAATGGAATTTTATAAAAAATAAGAATTTTAGACAAAATCAAATTAATTAGATTTCATAGACTTTTACAAATGGATAAATGACTGGAAGAGAATAAAATTTAGGAGAGATTATGAAAATATATACTGCTCCGATGGCGGGCATTACTGATTATTCTTTTAGAAAGATACTTAAAAAATTTGAGCCTGATTTTTTGTTTACTGAAATGGTGAATGCTAATTTATTGAATCGAGAAGACGGAACTACTGTAAATGAGTTTTTGAAATGTGATGAGAAGGAAAAAACGGGGACTCAAATTTTTGGTGGAGATAGAAATGAGCTGGTTTCTGGAATTTTTAAATTAAAAGATTTTGGATTTAGGAAAATTAATATAAATATGGGGTGTCCGCAGCCTAAGATTACGAAAAATGGGGCAGGATCGGCACTTTTGGAAAATTTTGAGCTAGTTGAGAAAGTGCTTTTGGAAACAAAGGATATTGAGGCTGATATTTCTTTAAAAATCCGTGTTGGATATAAGGAGTTTCAAAATCCTGATATTTTTTTGAAATTGGCAAATAAATATAATCTTGATTTTATCTGCGTTCACGGACGGACTCAAGAACAGATGTATTCTGGAACTGCAAATTGGGAAATTGTAGAAAGATTAAGCAAGATGCCAAGAAATATAGATTTTTTTGGAAACGGAGACTTATTTGAGCCTATTGAAATAAAACAGAAAATATCTTTTTGCAATCTTGATGGAATAATGCTTTCACGTGGAATAATTGGAAATCCTTGGCTAATCTTACAAACAAGGGAATTTCTAAAATTTGGGAAAATAAATACAATTCAGACTTTTGATGGAACAAAATCAATTGTTTTGGAACATTTGGAAAATATTGAGGAAAATAAGGGAAAAATAAAGGCTGTACTGGAAATAAATAAGTTTTTGCGACCATATTTTAAAAGATTTTGGGAGAAAAATTTGAATAAAAATAGTAAAATTGTTACAGTTGAGGATTTTTATGATGAAAATTTGAAAGGCAAAATTGATAAAATTATTTTGGAAAAAGAGATTCTGGAAAAAATAAAAATGATAAAACAGCTGTAATTTTAAAGATACTGAATTAATTAGACTTGTTCGATAACTATATAAACTCAGAATACAATTAAATAATTATTCTAAAGCAAGGGGTCTTGATGCCTTTTAGAGAGGTTATCGAACATATCTATTGAGTTTTATCGACTTTTACAAATATATTCAAACCCATTCAAAATCAAACTATTAAAAATCATATAAATTTAGGGTTTTAGTAAATATAGCTATAGCTTTGAGTTCAGTTTTAAATCAGTTTTGCTAGAGTTAAAAGTAATTGAAGAAAGGGATAAAAATGGCAAGAAATAATGAAAAAATTTCATTACTGATAGAAAAATTGAAGTCTATAAATGAAAATATTTTTTTTGATTTGTTAGTTGATAATCTCAATAATGAGGTGTTGGAAAAGAAATTTGAAAAACCGTTTAATAAGAATTCGATTTTTTTTGAAAGGGAAATTGGAATTGTTAAAAAAATTGATGAATCGAATAAAGAATTTTTGAGAAAATTAATAGAGATAAATAATTCTTATATTGAGAAGAAATATTTAAATGCAAAGAAAAATCTGAATTTGGTAAAAGAAGACTACTTAAAAGAGTTTAAGAGAGATAAAATTTTAAGGGTAAATGGAAGAGGCTTGAATCCAGAGCAAATGATAATGTATGTTTTGAGTACAGATAATCTAGTTGAACTTTTGGATTTTTTTAAGGAAGAATATTTTAAATATGTTGAGAAATTGGAAGAGAATAAGCGAAAAATACTGGAAAAAGAATTATTTTTGAAAGAGGTTGTGGAAGAATTGGAAAATCAGGATTTGGAGAAGGAATTTCAAGAGTGTTTAGATACAAAATATAAAAATGTTAAAAAGAGAAATTTGGAAAAATTATCGAAAAAATATAATTTGGAATTTAATGAAAAACAGAGAAATTTTAATGTTTCAGCAGAGTTTATTAGTTTTTTTGATGAGAAAATGAAGGAATATTTTTTGATGCGAGAAAATTTTAAAAGGGGATTTGAATTTTTTAATATAAATTCGTATAAGGTTAGTGAAAAAGAAAGGGATTTGGAAGAGATTATTACTGAAATTGAGGGAATTGAGCAGGAAAATAAATTTTTAAATTCTAGTTATGACAAACTCGAGAAAGAAAATAAAAAGTTGAAGGAAGATTTGAGAAAACATAGGAATAAAGAGGCTGAAAAAACAATTGAAAAGCAGAAAAAAGAAATTGAAAAGTTGAATATTCAAATAAAAGAACTTCAAAAAGAAATTGAAAATATGGAACAAGATGAAAATGTCAAAGTAGTAGAAAATGTGAATATAAAAGAATTGCCAGAAGGAAAAGCAGTAGATTTGACAAATCAGAATGTGAAAGTAGTAGGTGGAAGATGGAGTCAGAAGGTTATTGAAAAGGCTGAAAAATATGCAAAGGAAAAAGGCTTTAAGATAGAATTTATCCATGCCACCTCCGTTTTCAGAAACTCAGATAAATTAAAAAATTCAGATATTATAATTTTCGATACATCATATAATTCTCACTCGGCATACTACAAATTAAAAAGCTATGGATTGAAAATATACAGAATTTCAACTTCAAATTTAGATAGAATTAAAAATCTTTCTAAATAATTTTTTATAATTTTATTGTTTTACAGGAAAATAGTGCTATATTTATTGGAATTTTTAAATTTTTACAAATACTTGTTCGATAATCATAAAAATTTAGAATTTAATAAAATAAATATCTTAAAGCAAGGGGTCTTGATCCCTTGTAAAGATAAAAAATCTTAGATTATTGAAAATATCTAATGACTAAAAAAAAATGAAGAAAAGGAGAAGATAAAATGATTTTTACAAATATAAATGATAAACTGCAAAATAGCAGTCTAACAAAGGATATTCAATTTTGTATTGATTATGCTGTAAAAAATAGAAATAAGATTTTATTGCTTGAAAATGGAAGCTATGATGTTGATTACAATGGAATTAAGATGAATGTAGGGAAATATTTTACGAAAAGGGAAGAAGAAAAATTTTGGGAAAGTCATAAAAAATATTTGGATGTACAAATTATGATTGATGGAAGTGAAAGAGTTGCGATTAATGATATTCGGAATATGAGGGAAAAAAGTTTTGATTCTGAAAGAGATTTGGTTATTTTAGATGGAGATAAGATGTTTGATGTAATTATTGAAAATGGAGATGTGCTTGTGTTTTTTCCAAATGATGTTCATAAGCCTGAACTTGATATTTTGGATTTTGGAAATGAAAAAGAATATGAAAATGAAAAGAAAATTGTTACAAAAGTTGTTTTTAAAATTGAGATTGGAAAGTAATTTTATTAGGTAATTATAAAAAATATAGAAAAAAACTCTGTATTAGGAAGTATAATAAAAGTTTTAAATTAACTTTATTCAATATAAATATAATTTGATAAGGAGTGTGAAGATGAATTTTCCAGAACCATTAAAACATGGGGATAAAGTATTTTTAGTTTGTACTTCTTCGCCTATTTTTAAGGAAGATATTGAGAAATGTAAGGAAGTTGTGAAAAAACTGGGATTTGAACCTGTATTAGGGGAGAGCCTTTTTGAGGATATTGGGGGATATATAGCGGGAACACCTGAAATTAGAGTAAAGGATTTGCATAGAGCTTTTGCTGATGATGAGATTAAGGGGATTTTTTGTGTGAAGGGTGGATTTAGTGCTTCACAGCTTTTGGATAAGTTGGATTATGAATTGATAAAGAATAATCCGAAGGTTTTTGTGGGATATAGTGATGTCACTAATTTAAATATTGTTTTTAATCAGAAGTGTAATTTAGGAACTTTTCATGGACCGATGGTGAAATCGAATATGTTTAGTGATTTTAATGATTTTACAAAAAAATCTTTTTTGGATGTTTTAAATAAGAAAAAAGGTGAAAGATGGAAATTTAAAAATCCGATGGATGAGAAAAGTGGAGTGGAAAAGGAAATTTCACTTTTGTATAAAAAGAATTTTGAAAATAAAAAAATAAATGGTGAAATAATTGGAGGAAATTTATCAATAATTGTTACAACTTTGGGAACCGATTATGAAATTGATACGAAGGGGAAAATATTTTTTATTGAAGAAATTGAGGAGGAAATAAGCAGGATTGATAGAATGATGACTCATTTGAAGTATGCTGGAAAATTTGATGATTGTAATGGGATTTTATTTGGGAATTTTGCAGGATGTGAGAATACTTATGGGGAAAATTATGAGCTGATGGATCTTTTGAAGAATTTTTTTAAAG
>ERZ772926.974-NODE-974-length-14664-cov-6.896571_pt1 | contig 14664 bp, 16 predicted proteins | sample MGYA00511136_ERZ772926 | MGnify/ENA primary metagenome ERZ772926 (study PRJEB29015, sample SAMEA2737917) | human oral metagenome | biome: human oral; feature: human-associated habitat; material: dental | place: China | collected 2153 ... | reverse complement strand
TCTCAACTGCAAGCATAACTTCTTCGAATAACGTTATCACTCACTTTGGTAAAATTCATTCTATGATATCATATGACCATTTTCTTTGTTACAGATTAGGTCTCACATCATTGACTAATGTACATTATCCAGTCTTTCAAGGTTATTTATTCTTTTGTATTTAATAACTATACTTCAGTTACTTTTTATTATTTATCTCACAAATACTTATATACTAGATAAAATTTAAAGCTTAAATAATCAATTTGATTATTTTACATTTCTAATCAAAACCGTAATTATTTATAGTTTCATACACCTTATTATTTTTACTAGGTATACAGTCCTCTACCCAATTCCACCAGAAATATCCACCTACAAACCGTTTATGGAATTCAGGCATCCCATAATACTTCTTCGCCATTTCAATTTTACTTTTTTCAGTTGCATTTTGAGCGGTATTTCCGCACTCGCCTATACCGAGATAGGCTGATGGAAAAATATTGCCGAGTTTCTTAAAGATACTCTTCCATTTATGAGAATGCCCTCCATTGTCATCTTCATAATAACTTGCGAAACAATAATCGACAGAATAAGATAGTGTCTTAGGGATATTATTCTCCGTCCACTCTATCATGTCTTTCTGTGGCGAATCGGTACAATATAGCGTCACTGCTGTTTTTCCGCCTTTATTCTTGATAAATTCATTTGCTGCAGATACTTTATCAACGATAAGCTCCGGCTTTTGCTTTATCCATTCCGTTCCATTTATTTCATTTCCAGCTTCCCAAATACTTACATATTTAGATAAACTATCATATGAGGCTTTGAATCTTTTGAGACAACTTTCACGGTTTCTAAATTATTTCATTTCAAAAGAATCAACGGGACAAGCCATTATATCTGCATAAGGCTCGATTGATTTGAACAGTTTTATATATTCTTCGGGAGTTGTTTCTATTGACATAACTATTCGAACTGTAGGTCTATGTTTTAGATTTTTCAACCCCTCTAGTACATCATTTAATTCTGTATCATCATACCATGCGTCATCAATGGTAAGTCCATATATCATCCTATGCTTTGACGTGGTTTTTTTCTTCTTTATATTCCCACATCCGCACAGAGAACTTATTAAAACAATTAGAATTAATACTGTATAAGCGACCTTACGTAGTGTAGTTCTTCTAAACACTGTTCTATCATTAGACATGGTTTTTCTCCTAACACCATATTTTTCAACACACTTTTATTACGAATTCGATTTCAAGTGTAATTCAACCACTATTCATTTGAAAAATAATAACAAAAAGACTGCCATTCCCTTCTTCCGAAAAAATATCAATCTTTGCTCTGTGCAAATCAGCGATGTCCTTAACTATAGAAATCGGTGCAAATATCGCTAAGGATAACAGAAATAAGCGTAGTTCCTTGCCTAAAACTGATATAACTCGAATTCCACGAATCCACTTTTGTTCTTCACTATTTTACGCATCAAAATAATAGGATTTGCGTCCAGATGAATTGTACTTGGAAAGCCTACCGGACTCAAACGGTACATTCACATTAAAGCCTCTGGCAGCGTACCTTTCTCTAACTTTTTATCTTGATCATATATTACAAAATATATTCCGTCTTCAAACGTTTCGAAATCATCTAAATCCGTTGACCTCTCCATGGTCTCATGTTCTAACTCGTTTCGTGCAATGTGACTAGACCATGTGTCAGATATAGCAAATGAAGCTATAAACATTACTAAAAAAAATCATAGATATAAACACTGTGTACCAAAGGGTTACCCTTGAAACGATAGAATGCGATTTATTCTCTTTCTTCTGATTTGAAAACATACCCCATTCCCCTCTTGGTGGTGCTGGGTCCACTTAGGTGGTAAGGTATCACTTTTGAAATACCACCAGCCCAACATCCGTCGGATGATCAAGATATAGTGCGGTTTTAGACGTTTTATTATCTAGTATCATCTTGATTATCAGGATATCTCCACCTGCAGCAATCGTCATCAATACGCCCACTGATAGGACACGTATATCGGTTGTAATGCATCCGACTATGCATGGCACGATTCCGAGCAGCAGACCAGGCATTATCGCGCCCGTTATGTACTGCCACCTCGTAAGTGCCTCACTGCATGTGCAGTATGGTGTTAGATATTTCCAAATCACACCAAATTCGATATCTTTGAATCCTTTTTTCGTAAACCTACTCCATGTTACCCCGTGAATCAGTTCATGCACCACAATTAAAACTAAGAGCACAACAATGTCAGATAGCACCGAGCCAATGGTCGTTCGCGTTCTGTCAAAAGCAACTCCGTCGTATCTCAAAACATATATCACTATAAAAGGTACAGTGATAATCAGTCCATACAAAGCACCAGTGTTCGCCTTAACTGCAGACATCGTCAGGTCTGTCTTAGTGTATCCTTTGCATTCCAGTTCTTCGCATTTTAGAGAATATCTCTCTAGTCTTCTTTTCTCAGTAGCGGTAAGTACGCGTTCCTTACTTGCCATATATTTAAACCCCAATTTCTACCTATTATCATAATTTTTCTTTAAACTGTCTTAATATTTTAAACACATGTCAGTTATGAATGTATATATTCTCCTAGATTTACATTCTAATAAAATAGTATAGAGATCTCCATTTGCAATAATTATTAAATTCTTTTTTATGAAGGACCTAATACTCCTCATATTCCAGATTACGGCGTCGTGATTTGTATTACTGATGCTGGAAGTGACCTTTCGGTGCTTTTCTCTTTCCAGTCATATGCTCAACCTCGAGCGCATACACTAGAGTCCTCGGAACAGCGGCAGGGTTAAAATATACATTTTTATCCTCATGATAGTGATTCATGAGCTGCCTCAGAGCGTGCATCTTCTCATCGTCCGAGAGGATTCGAATCTTGCCTCTTCCGATTACACTCTCGTAAGCCATCGTGCAGTATCCCTTGTCTTCGAAATATTCAAGCTCATGTTTACAGTCCATCTCGAAGGTAGCTCGATTATCCTTCTCGAATAGTCCAACCTTGTAGCCCTCGAGCGCACTGTGAAAATACAGCGTCAGCTTGCCGTCATGTACCTCCGTTCCGAAGTTAAGCGGAAGTATGTACGGATATCCGTCGTCATTCAGAGCCAGCCTGCAGACGTCACAGCGATTTATAATCTCCATCAGTTTGCCGAATTCTGTTATCTCTCTGTCCTGTCTTCTCATTATATATCCCCCTTGCGATTATGCGAATCCACCTAGCATTTTCAACTTCTATGCCGAATCTCAGTAGCGCACTGCCTATGGTTTTACCGCACTTTGAGAATTTCATATACCTTGCAAATTCAAATTTATCTAATATCTTTTACCATATAATTTTTTTGCTAAATTTGTATATTTTTTTATAAAATCTGTTTTTGCCTCAGTATATCCATCTCTATCATGTTCAAATTCTTTCCAAAGGGATAATTTTAAGGTTTCATATTCTTTTGCTATTTCCTTATACTCATTCAAATAATCTCTGAAATATAATTCATCATTATCTCCAGCAATTCTAATATGAAGATGGAATACTTTTTCTGCAAATCCTTGTTCTGTATAGCCTTTGTTTAATGTGATTCGCGTTTCATTCATATTCATGCATAACCAACCATTATTTATAAGAATATGTTTAACCATATCCAAAGCTTCCTTGTCGTTTACTTCAACTAACATATCTACAATATTTTTTGCCCATATTCCCGATATAGCGGAACTACCAATATGAGATATTCTTTTTATACTTTTGCTCGGCACTATTGATATGATTGTTTTCCTTTCTTCTTCATACCATTTTATCCACTCATTATTATGTTCAACTAGAAATATCGGAAATAGCTGCCAAAGTTCTTTTAAACTCATTTCTTCTAATTTTTTACTCACACCAAACCTCTATAATTTAAATTTATCAGTTTTTGATTTAAACTGATTTTATTTTCTCGTTTATAACTTGCAAGAACACTATAACTAAGGATATTCATTATCGGAAACAATATTATTTTTATTATCCATCTTATAAAACATCCTCTATTTCTGTTAAATCATTCTACTGTGTGTTCTTTCTTGTGTTTATTGATTCATGGATGGGATGGGTTTTACATCCTTTTCGCTGTATCCAGAGAAGCTAAAGTGCAAGTCCTTATCGGACTTGCAACTCATAAAGTATATTCCTGCTGGTGATCTTTCCCATGAGTTGCCCTGCCAGAGGGCGAGAAGTTGTTGTTTGGTCATATGCTATCCTCTATGATTATTGATTATTGCAATATGTGCTATCGCGGTTTATAGCTCTGAATCTTCATCGGTTAGTACTTTCTTCTGCCAGCAACGCTTACCGCACTTTGGGCACTTCATATATCTGTCTCTACCTCTATGCGGAGCTAAGATCACCTCTCTATAGGTCGGTACGTATCTGTGATGACAGAACTCACATTCATAATACCCTGCTTTTTGCTCAATGCCAACTGCAATAAAGCCCACTACAAGAACCATAGCGACAGTGAATGCAACTAGCGCTATTCTGAGCCAAATTGGCATAACAAGCAATACTGCAAGAACTATGAGGATGATTCCCACTATGATTGTCGGTAGGGTCAGCAACGTCTCCAGTCTAAGCATACGCTTATCGCGCTCTTCTATCTCTCGCCTCATGGCTAAAAGATTTTCCTCTACTCTCTTGTCATATGATTCTGTCATGATCTTTTCGCCCGACAGGAGTTCGTTTACGTTAATATTCAGAAGCTCGCATAACTCTAGCATGATTCCCGAGTCTGGCATGGACCTTCCAGTCTCCCATTTCGATACTGCTCGGTCACTGATGCAAAGTTTCTCGGCGAGTTCAGCCTGTGTCATGTGTCCTTCCTTCCTACAGGATGCTATGAATTTCCCAATTTTGATTTGATCCATATCGGACACCTCCTTTCATGACTCAAGCATATTACGAATGTATGTGTAGGTACAGGAACTGGTGGTTGAGTTTGGGGATTTTTGATAATTAATAAGCAATTCTATGATTTCGTGTATATTTAACGGTTTGTACTTTCCGAATCTGGAAGCAATAAATATTTAACTTCAACATCAACACCCTTTGATAGTTTCTGTAGCGCTTCAGCACATCTCTTCAGATATTTTATGCTCTTTTTTGCTACTTTAACCTTGGTCTTGATTTCCTTTTTCTGCTCTTTATCCATCTCATCAGACTGTTTTGAGAATTCCTCAACAACTCGCTCTAGGGTCTTAACTCTAAAATCTACCTTGCTATATATAGTTTCTATCGTTTTATAGTCTTTTATCTTATCTCGTAAAACAACTTGACTAAAGGTTAGGAGTTTGCAACATTCATTTAGTACATATCCATCTTGCGAAAGAAGATTCATCGTCGTAACTGCAGATATTCCAGTTCCACTGATCATTCCGACAATTGCTCCGCCACCAGTAATAATCGCTGTACCGCCAGCCATTCCTAAACCACCAGCTGCAAGAGAACCGCCTCCAACAGCTGCGAGGCTATAGCTGGTAAGTGCAGCTCCTGATAACCCTGCCGCACCCTCGCCGATAATCGCAGTTGCTATTGCAGGTGCAAATGTAAATGCAAGCCCTCCAGACACAAGAACTACCACAGTTGTTCCGACTGCACTAATTACTATGCTTCTTTTTGTGCCAGTAATTGTTGCGCCAGCTTTTTTATGTATTTTTGTGAAAGCTTCAATATCCTCTTTTTTGACCTTATTTTGTATTTCAATGAACCGGTTGTTGAGATATTTGCTCTTATTTTGAAGCTTTTTAAAGCCCTTGTCCTTATCATCACCAAATATTGGGTAATAAGGTCTAAAGAGACTTGCCTCCATAGATACCAGGAAAACCCAAGTTCTATTAGCATTGTCCTGGAAACGCCTTCCTAGCTCCTCTTCACTTAAGAAAAATTCATCCTTCTCAGATTGAGCGATAGATAGATTCTCTATTAATTTATCAACCCATGCTTTTGCCCACTCAAGCTTCAACTTTTTCGAGGAATATTTCTCCGTAATATAAATATCATCTTCTAAGATGAGCTTCTCTAGAGAGTATAAAACTCTAAGCTGTTCATAATTTAATGACAAGCATTCGAGATTTGCAACACCCTTCTCGAATTCATTTTCTATTTCTACTTTCTTTTCTTTTTCTTCCCTAATATCTTCAGCAACTATTGACCCATCTGCTTTGCAAGCAATGACAAATCGTCCTATGCCTACATAGTTTATATTAACCGCAAAGTCTACAAAGGTCTTTGGATTTATTCCCTTATTCTTGATCGCCGATTTTATCGCAGCATCAATGCTATCGACCGCTAGAAATGTTCCAGATGAAACTGTCACCATCCTCTTAATTATTCGGTTATTGAATGGCAGGAGTTCTGATATATCTATGTTTCCCAAATCCTTTACGGAATTAATATCTGCTTCGTTTATCGCAATTTTAAGTCTTCTTAAGAAGTACATTCCGCGAACCAGGCATTCATTGATTAGTACGGGAACACTCTGCCTACCAAACTCTTGCAATATACCAATTTCGTTTCTCAAATCGAATTTTACTGGCTCAATGATTTTTCCATTTTTGTCACGTTTTGCCAAAAGTGTTCCATTGAATAGTTTTGAGACCCAAACGTGAATCTCTTTTTCTCCAATTTTTCTATCTCTAAAACACGGAAGTACGGAAGCTTCCTTTATCAGTGATAAAATCGGTCCTGGAATACCAGTGCCTTTTCCTGCGGTTGATTTCGAACCAGCCATATCGCTAACCATATGAAAAAACCAATGTACAATTCCGAACAAAACCTTTTCTGCAAAATTCTCGCCAATAAGGGTCTTGTCAACAACATCAACAATTAGCAGTTTGCCATTATTGTCAGTTCCAATGACCTTACTCGAGAACTGCGTGAAAATTGAGCACATTAGACCACATAGGCTGAAATGATGTGAAAAGTCACGAAGATGATGCTGCAGCCCTCCTCCAAAGTCAGCTGTTTTACTATCTGCAGCAATGGCATATTTTCTCTCCATGAAAGCGATTGCCCCAGATAATTCATCACCTTTATATCCTTTTAGACTTGCTACCTTCTTTACAAATTCATCAGTCTTATCACTTCCCCACTCATTTGCATGTTCAAGCGAGAATTTGCCGACAAAGAAAGAGTCAATAAGACCCGCTATTGCTCCACTGGTGATAGCCAAAAGGTAATCAGTTCTATCCGCCTTTTTTGCGTTATCAGTCCAATTTACTTCAACAACTTCTCTGAGATTCTGTGAAGTCGGATAAATTACAGAAGGTAACCCCGTTTTTTCAGAAATACTTTCAGCGAGAAGGTTATTCTGGAAAACGACTGCATCGTATGTAATTGTGAGATCTTCAGCTTGTCCAATCCAGTCAGTCATTGTGATCATTATCGGTCTCCTTATGCTTTTGTTTTATATCAGTAAATATAACGTAGTGCTTTATGTGGTTTCATTTCTGTCATAGACAAAGTTCTCTTACTTTCACTCGTTAGCTAGTAGTACATTAAGAGCGTGTAAGGGAGCACTATCCTTATTCATTGACTCCCAGAACTTGTTCCCATAGTCAAAATCACGGGGAGAAATATACTCCTTCTTATCTATATTGACCCATTTGTAATATTCGCCCATAATTCACTCCTTTAGAAATTTTGACACCCTTCAGCATTTTAAACCCAGTTCAAGTTCTCAACATCTTTTAATATCATCGTTTCCCCAGTGAAGTCATTTTTTAATTCAACGTAATTCGCTTTTACCTTCACATTATTATACCAATCACCAAGACTGGCAATTTCACCAGTATGTATGTTGATAAGCCTGCTGGTTATAGGATTCCAAGTGTGCGCCTCAACTGTTTCTGCAAGCAAATAATACGCATCAAGAAAAATCAAATTTCTCCCATACATCCAAAATGGAAGCCTAATATCTAGGAGTGGTAATTCTGCGGAGAAGATTTCATCGCCATGCGGAGGAACCGTCTCGTAGTGAAACTCTATCTCACTACCATAGTACGCAATAGTCGCTCCTTCGCAGCCGATATTTTGAGGAATGCCTTCATTAGCTATGATAAATTCCATTGTGCCTCCTTACATAGCGCTTAGTACACGCTCACAAGTTCTTTCCAAAACTTAAGGCTGCTCTCGGAATACTCGCGCTTCATCGATTCTATAAACTCTTTTTCAGCGTTTTTCCAAACAGCATACTGAGCAGTTCCCATCGCTCTTACAAATTCTTCAAAATCGGAAGCAACAGGTACTATCTCCTCATAAGTCATGTCACTTGTAAATGCATATATCTCACCGGACTTACATTCTAGCAGAATAGTGTATGGGTCGCCGTTTGCAATAATTATTAGGTTCTTTTCGCGAAGAACGGGATAGTCGTCATAATCAAGATTGCGGTTAATCAGCCAGCTTAGGCTCGTCTCATCGCCATATCCGAACTGGTAGCTGAGAAAACCGAAATTCCCCCAATTGTAGCTTAAAATATGCTCCGAAAATGTCAAATCTAAATACTCTATTCCAAGTTTGGATTTTAATTTCTCGATTTCAGACTGCGGAATTTCTTTTTTGCTGAGAATAATTCCGTCTGTTATTTCAGCATCAAGTCCATCTGTTTCTTCCATTATCTATCGAAGATATTATTTCGTCGATTGTTAATAGTTGCATCTATAGTTCCTTCCTCTAGCAAAACAACTCATCTTCATCATCATTAAATATGCTATTCTTACGACGTTCCACTTCTTCGTCTTCACGATGGTATTTTCCATCATTACAATTATAAATATATTCACTTCTAGTCCAGCTAATTCCATCACTATCAATCTTTTCATATTCACTAGAATCACAATTAAAAGCTCACCTTGACATAATTAATTTCCCTCAAAATTATCTAATACATACTTCAACATTTCATATGCAGCCTTTTTCTTTGCCTGTTTCTTAGAAGAGGCTTCTGCATAGAAATAGTACTCCATTTCATCAATATGACATTCCACATTCCAAAAAGGGTTGCCGTCATTATCATGAAACTCTTTAAAACTATACTCTGGAATAGAAAAATAGCCGCGACGCGATAGAGTCTCCAGCTGGTTAATCGCCATATTTAATGAGGGATTAACGATTTCATCCTTAATTGTATATAACATGTTATTTGCTTCCAAATAGTCATATATGGCTTTTGATGCTTCTTCATGCGCCATCGCCTTGGTCGCACCATAACCAACGAATTTTTTTACTCCGTCTACAGTGATATAACAAGCGTACTTTGCGCATCTATTATGTTCTTTGGAAACCAATAAGTCGAGAATTGTGTTATAACCTCCGTAGGTTTCCACAAACTCACGTTTCGGTAAATCTCCAGTTCTTCTTAAGTTCCAATCTTGAACTTCTTGAATATAATTGATTTTATTTTCAAATATAATGGCCTTTGGATTAAGCATTACCATAACTGAATCCTGTATTCGTGAAATATCATAATTCGAATCGATTGCTTCTGCCCCAAGTATAGCTTCAAATAAATCTTCCATAACCGAATGTGATTCCTGGACATTATTCTTTTGATCACCATTTCCCATAATCAAATACTCAGCCAGCCCTAGATTATAAATACAATTTGCAAGTGTGTCTTTCTTAACCAATCTTTTTTTAATTTCAGTAAGTTTGTTTTCCTGGTATTTAGATACAAACTCATTAAAATCTTCATTTGTGTTAAAGTTATCCCTTTCTGATGCAAGCATACCAAACTCTTCAGAAAGTATTTTCACAACTATAAAATCAAGTACTTTGTCGCCAATAAATTCAAGCACCTCATTGTGCTCGCCACCGTACTCCTTTGAATATGATCTGCGCACAAAAGCCTGTTGAAGCAAATCTAGATTTTTGAAATTAAAAGCAATAATTTGTTGGATTTTTGATAGATCATTTCTATCCATTAAGATCCCTCCTTATTCTAAAAGAAGGCACAATAATAGCCTGACGTTTTTCCACATGAAAAGACTGCCCGACCTAATGAGATTAAATTAAATTCTATGTTTCTCAGTATTTTACTAATATACACTTGCATAAATACTAGCAAATAAAAAGATACATTGTTTTCAATTTAAAATTACTATGCCTAACAACATTTACAGAAGTATTATACTTATACCCAAGTCAATAAGCAAATAAATTGGGGAAATCAAAGTTTATAGAGTCTAGTTTCAGTGTCAGATTCGGTATACGAAAAGCGAGGCAATTTTTACTCTTGCCCCGCTTTTCACTTTCTCATAATACGTTTTTGGGTAAACATCCGAGAAAGGAATTCATATAAATACTATCACATCTTTACTAGACATAGAAGACAACGATCTTGGGTTATTGTCTTGTGAAGTTCAGGGGTTAAAGAAAATTGTTACTCTTGGAAATGCGCCTACACCTCACTTCTGTCCGAAGTGTTCTTGCAAAATACATTCTCGAGGGATCAAAACTAGGACAATCAATCATACTGTGCTTCAAGTCGGTTATCAACTAGTAATAAAACTCAAACAAAGACGCTGGCGCTGCACAAATAGCGATGGCCTTTACGAACCCTTTATATTTCATCTTTCCCTAAAATTTGACGGTTCATTTTCTTTATTTCAAACACATATTTTTCTTTTAATTTTGAGCATCTCTCTTGTGGAATTATTCCTTCATGTTGCAATCTGCCGGCTACAATTCCCGGGTGAATTCCTATCGTTTTAGCAAATTCAACAATCTCATCATCAGATGTATATCTTGAAGGAGCTAATCTTCTATAATCCTCAGGCGAAATCAAATAGTTCTTTGCAAACTTATCCGCATCTATTTCCAGTTTATTATTAATATCCATCATTTCTTCTATTGTACTGCTGATAAAGACCTTCTTAATCTTCTGCTGAAGTACATGCCTGATTTCATGAAATAAAGAAAACCAGAACTTATCTGCATACACTCCTCGATTGTTTATCGCAAGAACTACCCTATCGTCTGTTACCCACTTGACAGTACCATTCACTCCTGAATTCTTCAAGTGTGGCAATAAAACAAATGCAATACCGCATTCAGCAAATATTTCATGCATTCTTGGCAAAAATTCCTTCGGCTTTTTTACCGTCATATCTCTAAGCTCAGGTAAATACCCTTTTAGCTTCGCTGCATTATAAGGTTTCGTCTCAATATCTTTTGAGATGTTTATAGCTGTTTGAATCCATGCTCTAGAATTAATGATGTTCTTATCACTGTTAAGAGATGAACTTGATCTAAAATTTACTAGAAAATCCGGCTGCAACATAATTCTTAAATCTGCAACCTTAAAAAACTTACATAAATTTGCAACCTTATCGTTGATACTTCTTGTTTTTGGCAATCCAACTTCATCAACAAAATATTTATAATCTATTTCTTTTACAAGTTCTGCTTGTGCATCAATATCTTTAGCCTGCTGTATCTCTATCAGCTTTTGATCATAAGTATTCTGCAGGTTCTGCCAAACCTCTACACTTGTTCCAAGCATTGCAGAAAGCTTCTTTGCTAGGTCATTGGAAATATTAGCCTGTCCATTAATCAACTGGCTTAAAGTCTTTGCTGTTGTCCCCATTCTTGTGGCAAATTCAGCCTGACTAACTTCCATATCTTCAATAATATCTGCAATATAATATCCAGGGTGAAATGCCACTATATCATTGTATTCATTTACATTACTCATAATGATTCGACACCTCCGTTACCTTCACTATTCTAATCATTTTACATTGAGCCAAAATATCTCCTTCTATAATCTCTCTTCCATCATTATAGCAAGGAATCATAGTGACCCTATATCCTATATTACCTAACCGTATGCTCCATTCATCTTTTCTATTACCCTTTAAACGCTCGAAATGAAACGGCGGATAATTAGCAAGATCCATTAACGACTCTGCATTAAGTATAAAGTTTTCTACAGATATAAGTTTCTTTTTTACTTGCTCGGGATATCGCCACTTTTTCTTGTACTCAGAACAAAACTGTTTCTTTACTGTTTCATTCTTATATAGTATTTGGATTCCCAAATCTAATTGCTTCCCTTCTTTTATTTTGTTACCATTTTAGTAATGAAATTATAAAACTGTTCCTCTTGAATTTCAATGCTTTTCAAATAAATTTTATACTTTCATTACTTTTTACGTAACAAAAATTTATGCATGTGCGCCTCTTTATTGAGATACGCCTTGCATAAAATCATGGTTTATCGAGAGCAATCATACCGTCTCAACATGAAATGAATGAACATTCAGTACGTTAACTCAATCTGTCTGTATATGTGAACATATCCACAAAACTATTTAACGATAGCTTAAAGTTATCGTTAAATAGTATTACCTCGATAAACTGAGAGTTAGTTTGAAAAAATATTTTTAAGTATTGGTATCAAAAACATAATTATACCTATAAAAATTAGTCCTTTAACATCCAACCCGGCCTTTTCTTCTATTGCATCTTTGATCATTAATAACCATCCTATAAAGCTGATAATAACTCCTATAAATGTTAAAAATAATCCAATAGGCGCCAGCATCTTAAACAATATACTTGGATAGGCTTCACCAGAAAAAATTAGCACTAATAAAATTATTATTCCAAAGACTCCTATCATAACGCCAATATTATATAGTCTTTTGTTCATAATGCTTTCTCCCCTCAACTTACAACTATCTCATACTTTTTTTCTAAATTATCCAAAATACAATTAAACATTTGTCTTTTTATTTTCGATGTAAGCATTGATTCTCTTGTTTTTTTCATCCAGATATCCTCTACAGAACATCGCACAGAGTTTTAAAATAATCATAACAAAATATATGCAATCTCCAGTGTAATACTCTTTTTCCAGATTTAATCCATGTCCAATCCTATTCCTGATATTAGATCCTGCTTTTTGCTGCATTAAGCCATCAAAGGTAAATATTATGTTCTCATCAACACATTCATTCAAATTTTCACCAAGAAATACCTGGCTTAGAACTTTCTTTTGTTGTACGCCTTCATTAGGATTATAGTACGTCATCAAATCCCCACACATTTCAGCTAGGTTTCGAATAAGATTCTCTGCCTTAGGCGCAAGCTTATCTAATGAATCTGACATGTGACCAATTAACCCCAAATACACCCCTCTTTGTATATCCTTTTCTTGTCCGTTGGGAATAATTGGGTTATTTTTAAAAATCATATCCAAGTCCGTCTCTTGTAAATCTTTTTTTATAAAATAGTTAATAAACCAGCACCCAATCGTTTGTCCTTGAATACTTTCATTTTGTTTTGCCTTATTATACATGTGCAGAAGAATATTATTTTCATCTTTCAAATTAAGAGGTTGTAATAAAAATTCGGTTTGTCCATCAGAATCCATTAATTGAGTAGGAAACATATCTGATAATGAATGATTGTCTACAATATCATTTCGAATGTCTTTTTTCCTTTGAAATTCAAATGCAAAAACAACATCCCATATTAACTCTTCAACACTGTGACCTTCATATGCATCACTAAATTTTTTATAAAGCCCAGATGCATCAAATTTAAACTCATGCATTTTCATATATTTTTTCTTTTCTCTTTGAAATTCAACAAGGCATCTTAGAGCATTTTTATCTTTTTCTTGAGCACCGTGATTCCTAAATAGTTCTATTGCTCTTTTAATATTCTCCTCTGCAATAAACCAGTCTCGATTATCATTAGAGCTTTTGTCACCGGTCTCTTCTACCAGTTTATTCGCCTCCTGCATTAGATAATCAGCATATTCTATATAAACCTTATTTTCAGATGCTTGCCCATTTTGTTTCTTGTGAATTTCAGCTTTTATATGATAAGCTTGTTCTAACTCTTTAGATGTACTAATACTGCCCTTATTTTTACAAATTAGTTTTTCTGTAAGAAGAATCATAGTATCGAAATCATAGTTATAATTTCTCATAACTAGTAATTCTAATAATTTAATAGATAGGAACGAGGAATCGTTTCCGTTTAACGTTACTACATCATTGTATACTCTATCTAAAAATTCTTCTTCCTTTACTTTGTCTCTTATTTTTACTGAAAGTTGGATAGCCCTATTTATATAATCAACACAGGTTACCCAATATTCTTCATGAAACCATTCAATATAAGATTCATAATATTCTTCAGCCGCGATTTTTGCAGCTTTATAGTTTTTATTACATAGCCAAATAACATCATAAATGTGTGCCTTAAGATTTTTGGGTAACCTTTTCCAATCCAAGGACCTAAATATCTTAAGTTCATCATCTGTAAATGGAGTAACATCTTCACCTCCATACTTAATATACTCATTATTTTGTTCATTTTCTATTTGATCATGTCTGTAAATAATTTGAATTCTATAAGCCCTTTCAAATAAATCAAATACATTCAAATCAAAAGAATCCACTAATTTATCACGATTTAATTTATGAAAGGATTGTGGAAAATAATCAAGATGATAACTCCTTTTCGACACCCCCATTTCACTGATTAACTCATATATATCCATGCCTACTCCTTGCGATCACCCCTCCACTCGTTAGCTAGGAGTACATGAAGAGCATGTAAGGGAGCACTATCCTTATTCATTGACT
>ERZ772926.961-NODE-961-length-14745-cov-6.456841_pt1 | contig 14745 bp, 9 predicted proteins | sample MGYA00511136_ERZ772926 | MGnify/ENA primary metagenome ERZ772926 (study PRJEB29015, sample SAMEA2737917) | human oral metagenome | biome: human oral; feature: human-associated habitat; material: dental | place: China | collected 2153 ... | reverse complement strand
TAGGTATTTACTATATAAACATTTTCTATTCTGTTTTTTTTCATTACCTTTGTTTGTTAAGATGTGGGCGAGTCTATCAAGTTGACCAACCAACAAGTAGACGAGTGAACAAGTAGACGAGTGAACAAGTTGCTTGAGAAGAAGACAGAGTAACAGAAGAACTTTAAGTTAACGGGTTGACAAGTTTACATGTTGACGAGTTGCTTGAGAAGAAGACAAAGTAACAGAAGAACTTTAAGTTAACGAGTTGACAAGTTTACATGTTGACGAGTTGCTTGCAGCAATAAATACAACAGACAGAAGTAATCATAATTATGAATTTTGAATTATGCATTATGAATTATAGTAGTAATCATAATTATAAATTCTGAATTATGAATTCTGAATTATAACACATATGAAGCTATCAAAATTAAAAACAGGAGAGAGTGGCGTTATCGTAAAGGTATCGGGACATGGTGGCTTTCGGAAACGAATCATAGAGATGGGATTTATTAAGGGTAAGCGTGTTGAGGTGTTACTCAACGCTCCCTTGCAGGACCCTGTTAAATATAAGATTATGGGCTATGAGGTTAGTCTTCGCCATAGCGAGGCTGACCAGATAGAGGTGTTGTCTGAAGCGGAAGCACGTGCACTTGAAAAAAAGGTGGAGAAAGCAGACAGTAAGGTTGCGGCAGACTCTACTACATTTGACAGTACAGATAAGGAATTAACGCCCGATGTACTGTCAGATGCAGCACGTCGTAAGGGTCGCACTATCAATGTGGCACTTGTTGGTAATCCGAATTGTGGTAAGACTTCGCTTTTCAACTTTGCCTCTGGTGCTCATGAACGTGTGGGCAACTATTCGGGTGTGACGGTAGATGCGAAGGTGGGGCATGCCGAGTATGACGGTTACGAATTTAACCTCGTTGATCTCCCTGGCACTTATAGTCTTTCAGCCTACAGCCCTGAAGAACTCTATGTACGTAAGCAATTGGTGGATCATACGCCAGATATTGTTATCAATGTGATAGACTCGTCTAACCTTGAACGCAACCTCTATCTGACGACACAGTTGATAGATATGCACATTCGTATGGTTTGTGCCCTCAATATGTTTGATGAGACAGAACAACGTGGCGATCATGTCGACGTACCGAAACTCTCTGAACTCTTTGGTGTACCTATGGTGCCAACGGTGTTCACCACGGGTAGAGGTGTGAAGGAACTCTTCCGCCAGATTATTGCTGTTTATGAAGGCAAGGAAGACGAGTCGTTGAAGTTCCGTCATATCCATATCAACCACGGACATGAGATAGAGAATGGTATTAAAGAGATGCAGGAGCATTTGAAGAAATACCCTGAACTCTGCCATCGCTACTCTACCCGCTATCTTGCCATCAAGCTGTTAGAGCATGACAAGGACGTAGAGCAACTCGTTAGTCCGTTAGGTGATTCGATTGAGATATTCAATCATCGTGATACGGCAGCCGCTCGTGTAAAGGAGGAGACGGGTAATGACAGCGAGACAGCCATCATGGATGCCAAGTATGGTTTTATTAATGGTGCGTTGAAGGAAGCGAACTTCTCGACAGGTGATAAGAAAGACACCTATCAGACCACCCATGTCATCGACCATGTATTGACAAACAAATACTTTGGTTTCCCAATCTTTTTCTTTGTACTGTTGGTAATGTTCACTGCAACCTTCGTCATTGGTCAGTATCCAATGGATTGGATAGAGGCTGGTGTGGGTTGGTTAGGCGAGTTTATTTCTACGAATATGCCTGCCGGACCAATAAAAGATATGGTTGTTGATGGTATTATCGGTGGAGTAGGAGCCGTTATAGTCTTCCTGCCACAGATATTGATACTTTACTTCTTTATCTCCTATATGGAGGATTGCGGTTATATGTCACGTGCAGCCTTCATCATGGACCGACTGATGCACAAGATGGGACTGCATGGAAAGTCATTTATCCCACTTATCATGGGCTTCGGTTGTAATGTGCCAGCAGTGATGGCAACACGTACGATAGAGAGTCGTCGGAGTAGGTTGATAACAATGTTGATACTTCCGTTGATGAGCTGTTCGGCTCGTCTGCCAATCTATATAATGATTACGGGTTCGTTCTTTGCTTTGAAGTATCGTTCGCTTGCCATGCTCTCCTTATATATAATAGGTATGGTGATGGCAGTGGTGATGAGTCGCCTGTTCTCAGCCTTTGTTGTTAAAGGAGAAGACACGCCATTTGTGATGGAGCTACCACCTTATCGCTTCCCAACATGGAAGGCGATAGGTCGCCACACATGGGAGAAAGGTAAGCAGTATCTGAAGAAGATGGGAGGTATCATCCTCGTTGCTTCTATCATCGTTTGGGCATTGGGCTACTTCCCACTCCCTGACGATTCGAAGATGGATAATCAGACACGACAGGAACAAAGTTATATCGGACGAATCGGTAAGACCGTTGAACCAGTGTTCCGTCCGCAAGGATTTAGTTGGAAGTTAGATGTAGGCTTGTTGTCAGGTATGGGCGCAAAAGAGATTGTGGCTTCAACGATGGGTGTGCTCTATGCTGGTGATGATAGCTTCTCTGATGATAATGGTTATAGTAGTGAGGTAGGAAAATACTCAAGGCTACATAAGTTGATAACAAAGGATGTGGCAACCATGCACGGTGTTAGTTATGAGGAGGCAGAACCTATCGCTACGCTGACAGCCTTTGCGTTCCTACTCTTTGTGTTGCTCTACTTCCCTTGTGTTGCTACGATAGCTGCCATAAAAAGTGAGTCAGGTAGCTGGGGATGGGCACTCTTTGCCGCAGGTTACACAACGGCTTTAGCGTGGATTGTCAGTGCCGTAGTCTTCCAAGTGGGATTATTGTTTATTTGATATAGTACGTATCCCTTGTATTTGGTTGACAAGTTTTTAGTAAACGAGTTGACGAGGTGCTTGTTGCGACAAACACTGTAAACAATCTCTTCTGTTTGGTTGACAAGTTTTTAGTAAACGAGTTGACAAGTGAATGAGTTGACAAGTGAACAAGTAGACGAGTTGCTTGTTGCGACAAACATAGTAAACAATGGTAATCATAATTATGCATTATGAATTGTGAACTTTGAATTTAAAAAGTTCTTATGTTACTATGTCTTCGTCGCAAGCAACTCGTTCACTCGTCAACTTGTTCACTTGTCAACTCGTTCACCTTATTTATAGCTTTGAAAGGAAAATATAAAAAACTTCAATAGTAGATGTAATTTATCTCGAAAAATTTGCATTTTTGTTTTTGATTATATATTTTTGCAAACACGATAAATTCAAAATATAATAAAACCTAAACAATCAACTTAAGCAATCAATTTGATAATACCACTTTATTCGTTGTTGCTTTTGTTATTATGTCGCTTTTACAGCGGCACTATCTTTACCTATGGTTGGCTTTGTTGTTCCTAAAGAGCATGTGGAGTCGTTAAAAAATATACTATACAAAAAAAACATTTAATTCTAAAGGTGTCTATGGAGAAAAGATTAACTCTTTTTTTGTTTGGTCTCATCCTGTCAATAGGTACAGCGATAGGTCAGACAAAAATCAATGGTACTGTATTTTCTCAGGCTGATAATGAACCCATTATCGGTGCGTCAGTCATGGTACAAGGTACTACGACAGGTACGATTACCGATATTGATGGTCATTTTTCGCTTGATGTTCCTGCAGGAAAGAAACTCGTAATCAGTTACATTGGTATGGTCACGCAAACTGTTGCTGCCAAAGATGGTATGAAGGTGAGTCTTTCGAATGATAATCACCAGCTTACAGAGGTCGTTGTGACAGGTATGACGCAGCAGGATAAACGCCTCTTCTCTGGTGCTGCTACAAAGATTGATGCTTCAAAAGCGAAACTCGATGGTATGGCTGATGTAAGCCGTTCGCTCGAAGGTCGTGCTGCTGGTGTGAGTGTTCAGAATGTGTCGGGTACGTTCGGTACAGCACCGAAAATCCGTGTGCGTGGTGCCACGTCAATCTATGGTTCGTCAAAACCGTTGTGGGTTGTTGATGGTGTCATCATGGAAGATGTTACTGAGGTCGATGCCGACAATCTCTCATCAGGTGATGCTGCCACGCTGATTTCTTCAGCTATCGCTGGACTGAATGCTGACGACATTGAGAGTTTCCAGATTCTGAAGGATGGTTCGGCAACTTCTATCTATGGTGCGCGTGCCATGGGTGGTGTGATTGTTGTTACAACGAAGAAGGGTAAGGCGGGTAGTAATCGTATCAGCTATACTGGCGAATACACCATGCGCCTACGTCCAAGCTACTCCCAGTTCAATATCATGAACTCCCAGGAGCAGATGGGTATCTACAAAGAGATGGCAGCTGACGGACTGTTCTCCTTCTCACGTACGCTTCGTGCAGCCACGAGCGGTATCTATGGTAAGATGTACAACCTCCTCAATACCTACGATTCGACCAACGGACGTTTCGGCATAGCACATACGGAGGAAGCCATCAACGACTATCTTCGTGAGGCAGAGATGCGCAATACCAACTGGTTTGAGGAACTGTTCAGAAACTCTGTGTCAATGAACCACTCTGTATCATTGTCTTCAGGAACTGACAAGGCACAGTACTACACCTCCTTCTCTTTCATGGACGACCCAGGATGGAGCGAGCAGAGTAAAGTGCGTCGTATGACCTATTCCATCAATGCCAACTATAATATCAGCAAGAAGGTGACGCTGAACCTTATTGGCAATACAGCCTATCGTAAGCAGCGTGCACCAGGCTCGGTAAACCAGGAAGTGGATGTAGTGTCAGGAGCTGTAAACCGTGACTTTGATATTAATCCTTACTCCTATGCTATCAACTCATCCCGTGCATTGGATCCTAATACGTTCTACGTGCGCAACTATGCACCATTTAATATACACAATGAGTTGGCAAACAACTTTATTAACTTCGATGTTCTCGACCTGAAGATGCAGGCTGAACTGAAGTACAAGCCTATCAGTAAGGTACAGCTTGCAGTCCTCGGGGCTTATAAATATTCTATTACTTCACAGGCTGCACAGATTAGAGAGCAGTCTAACATGGCAATGGCCTACCGTGCCATGGACGATGCTACGATTCGCAATGCCAACCCATGGCTCTACCTTGACCCTGATCAGCCTAACTCGCTGAAGTTCTCAGTGCTACCGAAGGGTGGTTTCTATAATGAGACCAAGTACCGCATGAACAGCTGGGACTTCCGTGCAACGGCAAGTTACAATGATGTCTTCAATGAGAAGCATATCCTCAACCTCTATGGTGGTATGGAAATCAATAACACCATCCGTACACAGAGCTATTTTGAGGGCGTAGGTATGCAGTATGGCATGGGTTATCTTGCCAACTATGATTACCATTATTTTAAGCATGCACTGGAAGACAATAACATGTATTACGACCTTTATAATAGCTATAACCGTGATGTATCGTTCTTTGGTACTGCTAACTATTCATGGAAGGGACGCTATGCAGCCAACTTCACAACTCGCTATGAGGGCAGTAACCGTTTAGGTAAGTCACGTAAAGCTCGTTGGCTTCCAACATGGAACGTGTCAGGCGTGTGGAATGCACATGAAGAACCATGGTTCAATAAGACTTTCAAAAACGCCGTGACACATGCCACGCTGCGTGCATCTTACTCGTTGACAGGTGACAAGCCTGCCGTTACCAACTCGCAGGTGATTATCCGAAGCAAGAATATATGGCGTCCGTTCGCTGTTGATAAGGAGTCAGGATTGCAGATTTCACGCTTTGCCAACCCTGATTTGACCTATGAGAAGAAACATGAATTCAACCTTGGTGTCGACCTCGGCTTCCTAAACAATCGTCTGAACGTTGTCTTTGACTGGTACACACGTAATAACTATGATCTTATTGGTCCACGTACAACTAACGGAACAAAGGGAACTATCACCGAGTATGCCAACGTTGCCAGTATGAAGTCGCATGGTGAGGAACTTTCTATCTCAAGTAAGAATATCATGAAGAAGAACTTCCAATGGACAACCGACTTCATCTTCTCCCACGTGAAAACACGAGTTACTGCTCTTGACAGCCGTTCACGCATCATGTCAATGGTGAGCGGTTCAGGTTTTACCATGGTGGGTTATCCTTATCGTGCCCTTTTCTCATGGGACTTCAAGGGACTCGATAAGCACGGTATACCACAGGTTATCAACCAGGAGGGCAAGCTGACGACAAGTGGGGTAGACTTCCAGAGTTATGATCTTGACCATTTGGTATATGAAGGTCCTACTGACCCGACTGTTACTGGCTCATTCGGTAATACCTTCTCTTATAAGGGATGGCATCTGAGCATCTTCACCACCTATGCTTTCGGTAACAAGGTGCGCCTCGATCCTTTCTTTAGCACATACTATTCTGACATGTCAGCCATGCCGAAGGAGTTCCGCAACCGATGGACGAAGGCGGGTGATGAGGCTTACACAAATATCCCTGCCATTGCTGACCTGCGTTCTATCCAGCAGGACGGCTATCTGAGCCGTGCCTACAATGCTTACAACTATTCGACCGAACGCATTGCAAAGGGTGACTTCATCCGTATGAAGGAAATATCCCTGGCATATGACTTCCCTGTGCAGCTGGTACGGCATCTTGCACTCGGCTCATTGAGTCTGAAGCTACAGGCTACCAATCTCTTCCTGATTTATTCTGACAAGAAACTCAATGGTCAGGATCCAGAGTTCTTCAATTCTGGCGGTGTGGCACTGCCTGTTCCACGTCAGTTCACGCTGACACTGCGTCTTGGAATCTGATACATACAAAAACTATAAGGAGAAATTAAAATGAAAAAGATAAGTGTTTTGCTTTTTGGATTAGGTCTTCTGAGCCTTTCTTCATGCAACGAGTTCCTGGACAAGTTGCCTGATGACCGTGCCGAGGTGAACACCTTTGAGAAGGTAACGCAGCTCGTGTCCTCAGCCTATGCAACGGCTTCTCCAGGTTTTCTAATGGAATGGAGCAGCGACAATGTCACGGATAACGGTAAGACTTTCTATTATCAGCCGAATCAAGACCAGGTCTATCGCTGGAAGGAAGTCAACACGAACGGTAATGACGACCCGCGGCAAGTGTGGGGATATGCCTATTATGCCGTCGGTAATGCCAATCAGGCATTAGCCGACCTCAGCAAGGTGAAGGATGGTAATATTAATGCAGTGCGTGCCGAGGCTCTTCTCTGCCGCGCATGGGCGTTGTTCTGTCTGTCAAATGCTTTCTGTATGGCTTATGATGAGTCGAAAGCTGACAAGTACCTCGGTTTGCCTTATCCGAAAGAGGCGAACCAAACGGTTGACAAGCGTGGAACACTGCGTGAACTCTATGAGAATATCAACGCTGACATAGAAGCCGCACTGCCATATGTCAGCGAGGAGTATATGGCTGTTCCCAAGTATCACTTCAATCCACGTGCTGCCTATGCCTTCGCAGCTCGTTTCAACCTTTATTATCAGAAGTGGGATAAGGCAGCGGAGTATGCCTCTAAGGCTCTCGGTACACAGTCCGAAGCACTCATGCGTAATGTGGCACGTTACAAAACCCTGTCAGGAGGACGTAAGGAGATTCACGACAACTATATTAGTTCCAGTGAAAATGCTAACTTCCTGCTCCAGACGGCTGTCTCTTATTTAGGTTATGCCACCCGTTACAATTCCTTTGCCCGATATAATTTCGCCAACTTCCTCATCGATAAAGAAATCTACTGGGCTGAGATGCCTTGGGGCGTGGGTACGACCAATAACACGCTCTATGAGTCACATCTGCTCTACGGTTCCAACCAACAGGTGGTTTATCCGAAGCTGGCAGACGAGTGGGAATACACTGATAATGCCAAGAGCAGGGGATATGTGCATGTGGTCAACCCGGTACTGACGGCTGACGAGACGATTCTTGTCCGTGCTGAGGCTGAGATTATGCAGAAGAAATACACTGAGGCTCTGAACGATATGAACTCATGGATAGCGGTTCACTGTTCTCCCACTTATGGTAACATGACACGTCCTACGCTGACCGTTGCTTCGGTTAAGGCGTTCTTCGACGGTCAGAAAACTGTACCAGCAGAGTTTGAAACAAGCGAAAGCATGGGTATAAAGAAGCCTTTGCATCCACAGGGATTTACAGTTGATGAGACACAAACCAATCTGCTCTATGCCTTGTTGCAGATGCGCCGCATAGAGACCTGCATGCAAGGACTACGCTTCATGGATATTAAACGCTATGGCATTGAGTTCCCTCATCTCATTGACGGCGAGAAGCCTATCTACTTCAAGGCTGGCGACCTTCGTGGTGCTTTACAGCTGCCAGCTGATGTCATTGAATCAGGAATGGAACCAAATCCACGTACGAATTAAACAAGAGGAGGAAATAACGTATGAAGATAATAAGATTCTTGCTCATCGCAGTGGTTATTGTTTTGGCTGCTGCATGTTCAAACGACGACGTCAATACAGCCAACTCCATCTTCCCTAAGCAGGGAACGACGACTGAGAAGACGGATTTCGATAAATGGTTGCGGAAAAACTATACCGATCCTTATAACATCCGCTTCAACTATCTCTATATTGACCAGAACAGTGACATGTCATATAATGTCAGTCCTGCTGACATCAAGAAGTCTATTGCACTGGCAAAGATTATCAAGCACGTGTGGCTCGATGCCTATACGGAGTTGATGGGTGCCGACTTCCTCAAGCAGCATTGCTTCCGTGAGTTCCAGCTCATTGGTTCGGCAGAGTATACCAGCAACGGGTCTATCGTCCTTGGATTTGCAGAGGGTGGTATCCGTGTGAACCTCTTCCAGGTGAATGCGATTGACCCTGCCAACATCTATATCGAGCAGTCGACACCGTACAGTACGTCCAATGCGTTCGATTTGAACCGTGCTTACTTCCATACGATGCACCATGAGTTTGCGCATATCCTTACGCAACTGAAAGACTATTCAACTGATTTCCGTACCATCTCAAAGGTATATCACTCTGCCGACTGGGTGAACGTGACGGATAAGAAGTCGGGAGCTGAAGGGTTCGTGACGGGCTATGCCAGCAGTGAGTACAATGAAGACTTTGCTGAGGTATTCTCCTGCTATGTAACAGATACTGATGCTATGTGGCAGAAGCGCTTGGCGCAAGCCGTGACAGCTGCAAATGGAGACGAAAGCGGTAAGAAAGCTATTCTTGCTAAATTGAGTATTATACGCACTTACCTCAAGGATTCATGGGGTGTTGACATCGACAAGCTGCGCACCATCGTATTGCGCCGTGCGAATGAAGTGAGTACACTGGATCTCGAAACTTTAAATTAAGACTTAGAATATGAAAAAGATATTTTGTTTACTGTTTGCTTTGCCAGCACTCTTCCTCGTGGCTTCATGTACGCCAGAGGTGGAGGACGCTTTTAACAAACCGTCTGCTGAACGTATTGCCGAGGCTATCAAGAATACAAAAGATATTCTCGTGGCTGCCCCGAACGGCTGGAGAATGGACTATCAAGGCTCTGGCGGTTTCGGTGGTTACAATATCCTCTGCAAGTTCGGAGCAGATAACAATGTGAGCTGTGAGGAAGAAACGCAGAACATCAAGAGCACATCACACTATACAGTGCTACAGGGGCAGGGCATACTCCTTACCTTTGACTCTTTCAATGCTGCACTACACAAGTATTCCGACCCTGTTGGCAACCTCAATGGAAAGAAGGTTGGAAAGGACGGTAAAGGTTTCTTGGGCGACTTTGAGTTTCGGGTTATGTCATGTAGCAAGGACAGTGTCGTACTGGAAGGACGCAAGCATGGTGACCGTGTCGTCATGACGCCGATGCCAGAGAAGCTCACATGGGATAGCTACTTCAGTCAACTGTCAAGTGTCATTCAAGCGATGTATGCCGAGCATTATAATATTATCATCGGAAACGATACCTTCCCGGCAAGGATGAATCAGCACACGCTGCATGTAACAGATGCTGCTGGAAAGGAGGTTGTCATCCCTGTCATCTATACAACGAAGGGACTCAGGGTGATGCAGGATAAATCGCTGAACGGTAAGAAGCTGACTAACTTTATATATTCCACTGATGATAAGTGGCTCGAAGAGAATGACAAGACCATTCAGCTACAACCTCGTGCTACAACACCGCTTGAAGCATTCTTTGCTGATAACTGGACTATTAACGTGGGTTATAGTAGTACTGCGGAGATGACTATCTGGAAAACGGCAGCTGCTTATGATTTAAGTCAGAATATGCAGATTTATACAATCTACTTCACCACGCAGCCTGGCTTCCTTAGCTTGGCAGAGTATGTGGGGAATGCCTGGGGCGACATCAGAACGAACTATAGTACCAGTGGTACTGACCAGCTCACCATCAAAGGCTTCAAAATTAATACAAAGGGGACTGCTGGCGAGAAGAACGGTGCTGTCTTCTATAACAAGTATAAGATGGATGAGATTGCCAAGACCTTCCTGGTTAACGGTGCTCCTACGACCTATACGCTCACAATCGATAATCCTAAGAAACCTACGATATTGCGCATGACGAGCAATAGCGACTATAATGTCTCTTTCGTCTTTGATAGAGGTCTCTGGAGTGTAGACTTCTAATGCTCTCATAAGAACTTACTAAAGTTTCTCACCCCTCTATTTCATGGGTATTCCAACCAAACTGCTTTGCGAATACCCATGAACGTGAGTCGTTAACACTTGTCTAAAATATGTTTACGGTTGTGAGCTTTTCTTGTTGCCTGTCTTCCAATGCTTTGACCATAATCTCAAAGTTGTTCCGCATTTCTGAGTCGGTGACTATTAACTGCCCTATCTCACTAACAGAGAACCCAAGAACGTCACAAAGAGCAGCAAGCAATCTCTCTATGCACTTCAGCACACGATGCCATAACGTAAGTGCCATGACATCATCTTCCATGTCAGCAAACAATTCACCCATGGTCTCATACTCTGACATCCGTTTTTCTAACGACATCACGATATATGTAATGTAGCAGAGCGTTGCATCAGCAATCTGACCATCAAAGTCTCTCCCCATGTATGAGCCGAGTCCGAGATGTCCTTTTGTCTCCTTGTTGACCACTTCAATGTTCCATCGTATCTGGTATAACTCGAAGGCACGCACAAAGCTCATCGATAAATCCGTACTAAGCATGATGTTCCAAGTCTGTCGACGTCCATATTTAATCAGGTATATCCTGACTGGTATATTCCCCAGACAGCCCCTCAACTCAATGTACTGACACTTGTACTTCCGGCAGCATTTGGTACGTCTTGCATACATTGCTACGAGCTCAGCGGCATTGTGTCGCTTGTTCTCCACAAAGTACTTTGTCTTTCCCATCTTTGCAAGACCGATGTAGTGTATAGCTCCGTTGCCTACTCTCCTGATTTCCTCAATGAACTTCTCGCAGGCAAACCAACTATCCGCCAAGGCATAATGGGGATGAATACCACTCTTCCACATGCGCTGGAGCATCCTTATGGCGGAGTCCATCTTGCTCATACCGCACTCTTGATTCCGCTCATACGCTGGGCTCTCTTTCATGCGTCTCTTGGAGAATCTGCTGCGGAGTGCCTTCTTGCCAAGTCCGCCGTCCCCTTTCTTTCCTAGTTCCTCATGGATGGAGAAGTCGAACGGCAGAGAGGACTTACCATCGAAGAACAGGCACAAAAGAAGCTTGTAGCCCAGGACATAGTTCATTCGTACATGGTCGAAAACCTTGGTAATATGCTCAAGCTTCCTACCAGTCTTTTCCAAGGTTGTATCGTCAAATATAACACAGGAGTTCTCGCTCTCTGTCTGAATGCCATTCTTCCGGAGAATGCATTCAAAACGAAAAACAGTATAGCTAAGCCAACGACGCCAATTCATTGTCTGCCTGACCATCATACGATAATAGCAGTTCTTTCCAGTGGTGAGAAGATGGTAGAAATTCTTCTTGTATATGGAGTGTATCGTCTCACCATTAATACGGAAAAGACAAAGGGAAAGAATCAGTTGAACAGCGGAGATACCATCGTGTTTCTCTAAAGAAAGTCTACAGTGTAGACGTCCAAGACCAAGTTTTGATAATTTCTTCAAATCATTTCTACTGAAAAGGACAGCTATTCCACGTGTAGTGAATTACGTCACTGGTACGACACAGGAATAGCTGTCCTTCGTTTTATTTATATTTATTAGGTAGAAAAAAGTATCTACCACTTAATTCACGCTAATATTAGCGGATTGCTTGTGACAGAATTGAGATTGAAGAGTCTATACTCTATCGATCAAGTTTCCACGTAACACCATCCTTGGTATCCTTAACTTGGAAGCCTGCCTCAGCGAGGGCATCGCGAATCTGGTCGCTAACAGCCCAGTTCTTCTCTGCTTTCGCCTTTGCACGGAGGTCGAGTACCATATCAACAACCTTGCCATAAGCCTCCTCACGAGCATCGTTATTAGCTCCACGCTCATTCTGAAGACCAAGGATATCGAAGGCAAAGAGCTGCATAGCCTCAGTAAGTTCTTTCAGATCGTCGGCTGAAATCTGCGCCTTATGGTCGATGAGGATGTTCACCAAGTGGCAAGCCTCAAAGAGAGTTGAGATAGCCGCAGGTGTCATCAAGTCGTCGTTCATTGCATCGTAGCACTTCTGACGGAAGCCAGCAACAAACTTCTTTGTATTCTCATCAGATGCAGCAGCAGTCTGAATGCGTGCCAAATCTTCAATACCATTCATCAAACGCTCATATCCCTTCTCAGCAGCTTGTAGTGCCTCGTTAGAGAAGTCGACTGTTCCACGATAGTGAGCAGAGAGGATGAAGAAGCGAATCGTCATTGGAGAGTAAGCCTGTGTGAGCGTGTCATGCTCGCCAGTGAAGAACTGTTCAAGCGTAATAAAGTTGCCGAGAGACTTGCCCATCTTCTGTCCATTGATGGTAATCATATTGTTATGCATCCAATACTTCACCATTTCATCACCCTGTGAAGCCACAGCTTGTGCTATCTCGCATTCATGATGAGGGAAGATAAGGTCCATACCGCCACCGTGGATATCGAAGTGATTGCCCAAATACTTGCGCCCCATCGCTGTACACTCACAGTGCCAGCCCGGAAAACCATCACTCCAAGGGGATGGCCATCGCATGATATGTTCTGGCATAGCACGCTTCCAGAGTGCAAAGTCTACCTGATTACGCTTCTCACCAACGCCCGCTAACTCACGAGAGTTATTAATCATATCAGTGATGTTACGACCAGAAAGAATACCATAGTGGTAGTCCTTGTCGTATTTCTCCACATCAAAATAGATACTTCCGTTACTTTCATAGGCATAGCCGTTGGCAAGAATCTGCTTAACAACTTCTTCCTGTTCAATGATATGACCCGTAGCATGTGGCTCAATACTTGGTGGGAGAACGTTGAGCGAACGCATAGCATCATGGTAACGGTTGGTATAATGCTGCGCAATCTCCATTGGCTCCAACTGCTCAAGACGTGCTTTCTTCTCGATTTTGTCGTCACCTTCGTCAGCATCATGCTCCAAATGGCCAACGTCCGTGATGTTACGAACATAACGAACCTTGTATCCTATGTGTTTCAGATAGCGGAAAAGAATATCAAAGGTGATAGCAGGACGTGCGTGTCCGAGGTGTGGATCGCCATAAACAGTTGGTCCACAGACATACATTCCCACGTTAGGTGCTGCAATCGGTTGGAAGAGTTCCTTCTTACGATGCAGTGTATTGTAAATAACTAAGTCTTGCATAATCCGTTGTTTATATCTTAATGATGCAAAATTACAAAATTATTGTCAGCCATGATGTGTCTACATAGAATTTTTATTATCTTTGTCATGTATTTGTAAGACATCAAGTAATAAGTCTACATAAATTATATTATCAATACTGACAAAAGATTATGATTATTACAACAACCCCAACCATTGAAGGTCGTCCTATCAAAGAGTATAAAGGAATTGTCACAGGAGAGACAATTATCGGTGCTAACTTCCTAAAAGACTTCCTTGCTGGCATCAGGGACTTCATAGGTGGACGTAGCGGAGCCTATGAAAAGGTGCTGCGTGAAGGCAAAGAAACCTCCATTCTGGAAATGATGCAACGTGCAGAAGTGCTTGGTGCCAACGCTATTGTTGGTATCGATCTCGATTATGAGACCGTCGGACAGGGTGGATCTATGCTCATGGTCACCTGTTCTGGTACTGCCGTGGTTATATAAGAGACGGTTGTCGCAAGTCTTAAAAGGCTCTGAAATACAGAAAAGAGTGCTTCCTCTCGCTGAAGAATAGTGGGGAAACATATAGAACACATAAACAAAGCACGCCATGAAATCCTGCATAGCGTGCTTTGTTTATCTACTTGCTGTTTTTTCAATCATCAAAGCCTATTGGGCGAAACTGATGCTGTTCTACGCTATATACATAGCCAGCCTCGTGTAAATAGGCTTTAAGTTTCTCTACATCTTCATTGAAATGGTAACAGAGTGACTCCAAAGTGTCAAACTCTTCATCACGAAGTAACATGTTTACACTGCTTACCAATATCGCAGGGTCTTTTGGTAAATAATCCATAACTTTATTCTTAAAAGTGTGAACGGACTACTTCATCGATTCTCCTATAAATTGGAGAGGTAACAAGTCCTTTACACTATTGATAACGTATATGCCTGCCGTACCATAAAGAAGGATACG